>Ga0247822_10002196_pt1 | contig 12348 bp, 13 predicted proteins | sample 13C_Cellulose_Da_FD_192423 | JGI IMG/M metagenome (GOLD analysis project Ga0247822, IMG submission 192423) | Soil microbial communities from agricultural site in Penn Yan, New York, United States - 13C_Cellulose_Day30 | ecosystem: Environmental > Terrestrial > Soil > Agricultural land | place...
CCAACGACGGCCCGGTGGACACGGCGATCCGCTCGGCGGGTCTTGGTCTCAACCCGATCGTCGACGGTCAGACGCTGCGTCTGCCGATCCCCGACCTGACCGAGGAACGCCGCAAGGAACTGGCCAAGCTCGCCAGCAAATATGCGGAGAACGCCCGCATCGCCGCGCGCAACGTACGCCGCGACGGGATGGACAACCTCAAGACCGACGAGAAGAAGGGCGAGTTCGGCGAGGACGAGCGCAAGCGCCACGAGACGGAGGTCCAGAAGCTGACCGACGCGACCATCGCCGATATCGACGCGGCGGCGGCGGCGAAGGAAAAGGAAATTCTGGGCAAGTGACCGCGCTCCCCGCGCCTCTTCCGGCGAGTCCGGAGGGCGGGGCAGTTCCCCGCCATGTCGCGATCATCATGGACGGCAACGGACGCTGGGCGAAAGCCCGGCGGCTGCCGCGTATTGCCGGGCACAAGCAGGGCGTGGACGCGGTGCGTCGGGTCTCGAAGGCCGCGCGCGAGTTGGGCATCGAGGTCCTGACGCTCTACGCCTTCTCGTCCGAGAACTGGCGGCGGCCCGAGGAGGAAGTGCGCGACCTGATGGGTCTGCTGCGCCATTTCCTGAAGAACGAGCTGCGCGATCTGGTCGCCGAGAATGTAAGGCTGCGGGTGATCGGCGACTATCACGCGCTGTCGGGCGATCTGGTGACGATGATCGACGATGCGATCGAGCGCACGTCGGTCAATACCGGCGCGACGCTGGTCATCGCGCTCAACTATGGCGCGCAGGCGGAGATCGTCGCCGCGGCGCGGCGGCTGGCGGCGGCGGCAAAGGCGGGTGAGCTGGATCCGGCGGCGATCGATGACACCATGTTCGGCGATGCGCTGACCACCCATGGGCTGCCCCCGCTCGATCTGCTGATCCGCACATCCGGTGAGCAGCGCCTGTCCAACTTCCTGCTGTGGCAGGCGGCCTATGCCGAACTGCTGTTCGTCGATACGCTGTGGCCCGATTTCGACGGCGCCGCGCTGGCCGATGCGATCGCGCAATTCGGCAACCGTCAGCGGCGGTTCGGAGGGCTGTGACGCAAGTGCCGCCACGCAAGAATGCAGATCTGCCGGTGCGCGCGCTGGTGGGTGCCCTACTGATCGCGGTGGCCGCGACGGCACTGTGGCTGGGCGGATTTGCCTTCTGGCTTCTGGTGGCGGTTGCCGGGGTCATCATGATCCACGAATGGGGCGGCCTCCACGGCGCGACGGCGGGGCAGAAGAAACTATCGCAATATGCGCTGACCGTGCCGCTGGCGATCATGGCGCCGGTCGCGGCCGGGCCGGGCTTCCTGGCATTCGGACTGGTGCTGGGAGCGATGTTCTTCATCGCGATCGTCACACGCAACGGCATGCTGGGTACCGGCGCCGTCTATGTCGGGCTGCCGGTGCTGGCGCTGTTGGTGTTGCGCGGGCAGGATAGCGGTCTGCTGCTGGCGTTCTGGGCGATGGCGCTGGTCTGGGCATGCGACATCGGAGCTTATTTTTCGGGGCGCACGTTTGGCGGGCCCAAGCTGATGCCCAAGGTTAGCCCCAACAAGACCTGGGCCGGGCTGCTCGGCGGCGTGGCCGGGGCAGGGCTGTTCGCGGCGATCCTGACGATCTGGGGCCTCGACTGGCGGCTGGCAGCCGCGACCCCGCTGCTCGCGGTGCTGGCACAGGCCGGCGACCTCTATGAAAGCTGGCTCAAGCGCCGCGCCGGCGTCAAGGATTCGGGCAATCTGCTCCCCGGCCATGGCGGCGTGCTCGACCGGCTCGACGGACTGGTGCCGGTAGCGCCGGTCGCCGCCCTTCTGGTGCTGGCGGTTCGATGAGAAGCGTCACCATTCTGGGTGCGACCGGATCGGTCGGCACTTCGACGCTCGACCTGATCGAACGTGATCCGGATACGTTCAAGGTGCTGGCACTTACCGCCAATTGCGATGTCGAGGGGCTGGCGGCGGCGGCGAAGCGCGTGGGCGCGAAGCTGGCTGTGGTTGCCGACGAGAGCTGCCTGCCCGCGCTGCGCGAGGCGCTGGCCGGAAGCGGCGTCGATGCGGCGGGCGGTGCGGACGCGGTGTGCGATGCGGCGCGGACGGGCGCCGACTGGACCATGGCAGCGATCGTCGGCACCGCCGGCCTGAAGCCGGTGATGGCGGCGATCGAAGGCGGCCGCACGGTGGCGCTGGCGAACAAGGAATCGCTGGTGTCGGCGGGCGACGTCGTCATGCGCGCCGTGGCCGAGCGCGGCGCGACATTGCTTCCGGTCGATTCGGAGCACAACGCGATATTTCAGTGCTTTGAAGCCGATAATGCGGACAAGGTCTCAAAGATCATCCTGACGGCGAGCGGCGGGCCGTTTCGCGAGCGGACGCTCGATGAGATGCGCGGTATCACGCCCGAACAGGCGGTGGCGCACCCCAACTGGTCGATGGGAGCCAAGATCAGCGTCGATTCGGCGACGCTGATGAACAAGGGCCTCGAGCTGATCGAGGCGTTCCATTTGTTCCCGGTGGCGGCGGATCAGCTCGATGTGATCGTACATCGCCAGTCGGTGATCCATTCGATGGTCGAATATGCCGACGGGTCGGTGCTGGCGCAGCTCGGCTCACCCGACATGCGCGTACCGATCGCGCATGCGCTGGCCTGGCCGCGGCGGATGGAGACACCGTGCCAAAAGCTCGACCTCGCCCGTATCGGACGGCTCGACTTCGAGGCGCCCGACTATGAGCGATTCCCGTGCCTGAGGCTCGCACGCGAGGCGCTGGCGGCAGGCGGAGCGCGTCCTGCGGTGCTCAATGCGGCGAACGAGGTGGCGGTGGCCGCGTTCCTGGCACGGCGTGTCGGCTTTCTTGAAATTGCCGCAATCGTCTCGGATACGCTTGAGCGCTATGATCCGGTCGCGCCGGAAACGCTCGATCAGCTGCTTGCGATCGACGCGGAAGCGCGGACAATCGCGGGCGAGCGTGTGAAGGACTGCGTCATTTGACCGAGAATCCCGGTTTTCTCCTCTACATTCTCGCATTCCTGCTGGTGATCGGGCCGCTCGTCTTCGTGCATGAGCTGGGACATTATGCCGCCGGGCGTCTGTTCGGGATCAAGGCGGATGCCTTCTCGATCGGCTTTGGGCGTGAGATCGCGGGTTTTACCGACAAGCGCGGGACGCGATGGAAGTTCGGCTGGCTGCCGCTGGGCGGCTACGTCAAGTTCGCCGGCGACATGAACCCGGCGGGCCAGCCCAGCCCCGAGTGGCTGTCGCTTCCGGCCGCCGAGCGGGCGAAGACCTTTCAGGCCAAGCCCGTGTGGCAGCGCGCGATCGTCGTCGCGGCCGGGCCGGTGACCAATTTCCTCGTCGCCATCGCCATTCTGGGCGCCTTTGCCGCGATCTACGGGGAAGCCAAGATTCCGGCGATCGCGGGCAACATTCAGGCGAGGACACCGGCGGCCGCGGCGGGCCTGCAGTCGGGTGACCGGTTCGTTTCGATTGGCGGCCGCGAGGTCGAAACCTTCGACGACATGTACACCTTCACCACGCTGCGCGCCGGGATGAAGGTCCGCATCGACTATGTGCGCGACGGCCAGCCCGGCAGCACCGAGGCGGTGATCGGCCGCGTGGTGCAGAAGGACCGTTTCGGCAACCAGATGAGCCGCGGCATCCTGGGCATCGGCCCGCCGCCGCGCGAATCCGTTGTCTATACCCCGGTGGCGTGGTGGCAGGCGCCGGCGGCGGGAGTCGATCGCACCGTTTCACTGGTGCGGACGATGATCGACGGGCTGGGTCAGCTTGTCATGGGTCGCGTGCCGGTGAGCGAGCTTGGCGGGCCGCTTCGAATCGCGAAATATTCCGGCGAGACGCTGTCGCTGGGTTGGGACAAGCTCGTCGTCCTCGCCGCGCTCATCTCGATTAATCTGGGATTCATCAACCTGTTGCCAGTCCCGGTGCTGGATGGCGGCCATCTTCTGTTCTATGCGGTCGAAGCGGTGCGGCGGAAACCCGTCGGGCCGGAGGTGATGGAATGGGCGTTCCGCGGCGGGATGGTGGCGATCCTGGCGCTGATGCTTCTGGTAACATTCAACGATCTCGGCGCCTTTGGCGTGTGGAGAAATCTGGCCGGGTTGATCGGCTGACGCGGTTGGGGCAGGGCGGTTCGCCGCCGGCCCGCGCTTCGGCCAGAACAACTCTTCAAGTCCGACTGGGGTAGGATAGTGACTGCAATCAAGGTTACGAAAATCGGCGTGCGCGCCACCGCGCTGCTCCTGACGGGCACCGTCCTGTCGGGCGTCGCGTTCGCGCAGCAGGCGCCGCAGCAGCCCGCCCCCGCGCCGGCCGCGCAGCAACAGCCGGTCGCCCCGGTGACGATTCCCGAGGCGCCGCGAACGATTCGCACGCTTCGCGTCGAGGGCACGCAGCGGCTCGAGCCGGAAACGGTGCTGTCGTACACGCGCATCCGGGTGGGCCAGTCCTACACCACGGAGAGCCTCGATCAGGCGATCCGCGACCTGCTGGCGAGCGAACTGCTGGCCGATGTGACGATCGAGGGCGTCGAGAGCGGCGACATTGTCGTGCGCGTCCGTGAGAACCCGATCATCAACCGCGTGGTGCTGGAGGGCAACAAGCGGCTGAAGAACGACAAGATCGTCAAGGAAATCAAGCTGGCGCCGCGCCAGATGTTCACCCGCACCGCGGTGCGCGCGGACGTTGCCCGCATCGTCGAGCTCTATCGCCGTCAGGGCCGCTTCGCCGCCCGCGTCGAGCCGAAGATGGTCAGCCTCGACCAGAATCGCGTCGACGTGATCTTCGAGATCGAGGAAGGCGCGAAGTCCAAGGTCCGCCAGATCAACATCATCGGCAACGAGGTGTTCGACGACGGTAAGCTGCGTGGCGAGATGGCGACCAAGCAGGCACGCCTGACCAGCATCTTCAGCTCGAACACCAGCTACGATCAGGACCGGCTGGCCTATGACCAGCAGAAGCTGCGCCAGTTCTACCTGACGCAAGGCTATGCCGATTTCCGCGTGGTCTCCGCCGTCGCCGAGCTGACGCCTGACAAAAAAGACTTCATCATCACCTATGTCGTCGAGGAGGGGCCGCGCTACAAGTTCGGGGCGGTCACGGTCGATAGCAACATCCGCGACTTTGACGACAAGGTGCTGGCCGGCAACCTCGCGATCAAGGAAGGTGCCTGGTACAACGCCAAGATGGTCGAGGACACGGTCGACCAGCTCTCCGAAACGGCGGGTATGTTCGGCTACGCCTTCGCCAACGTCTCGCCCGAGTTCAAGCGCGACCGCGAGAAGTTGACGATGACGCTCAACTTCAACATCGCCGAGGCGCGCCGTACCTATGTCGAGCGCATCGACATCGTCGGCAACACGCAGACGCAGGACAAGGTGATCCGTCGCGAGCTGCGTCTGGCCGAGGGCGACGCGTTCAACACTTTCCTCGTCAAGCGCTCACAGGACCGTATCAACTCGCTTGGCTATTTCGGCGAGAAGTTCGAGATCGAGCAGAAGGAAGGCTCGGCGCCCGACCGCGTGGTGCTGACCGCGAATGTCGAGGAGAAGTCGACCGGCGAGCTGACGCTGTCGGCAGGCTTCTCGAGCCTTGAACGGTTCATCTTCCAGGGATCGATCCGCCAGCGCAACTTCCGCGGCAAGGGTCAGGATCTGCGCCTGTCGGCCGATTATTCGAGCTATTCGAAGTCGGTCGAGGTTGGCTTCACCGAACCCTATCTGTTCGACCAGAACATCGCGCTGGGTGGCACGATCTTCCGCCGCGACTACAACTCGTTCAACTATCTCGGCACCGATCGCCGCACCACCTACGAGCAGGTTTCGACCGGCGCGCAGTTGGTGCTCGGCGTGCCGCTGACGGAATATTGGACCGCTTCGGCCCGCTATTCGCTGACGCATGATTCGGTGGGTCTCGACGAGAGCACCTTCTTCACCGACGGCGCTTGTGATCCGCTCAAGGCCGGACGCTATCTCTGCGAGGCACTGGGCAAGCGCTGGACTTCGAGCGTTGGCCTGTCGCTGATCTATGACAGCCTGAACAGCCGCCTGCGTCCGACCGCGGGCCAGCGGCTGGTGCTGGGCACCGACTTTGCCGGCCTTGGCGGTGACGTGAAGTATGTCCGCGGCCGTTTCGACGCCGACAAATATTGGAACATCGGCGGTGGCTGGATCTTCTCGGCCGGCCTCGAGGGCGGCTACATCCACAGCCTGGAGAAGACCACCGCGGGTATCGATCCGGTGCGCATCACCGATCGCTTCTTCCTGGGTGAGCCGCAGTTCCGCGGGTTCGATATCCGCGGCGTGGGTCCGCGCATCCAGCGCATCAGCTATTCCGGCACGGTTGCGGGCGGAAACCAGACGCTGATCACCGACGAGGATCAGATCTTCGACGACGCGATCGGTGGCCGCGCTTACTATCTGGGTAAGCTCGAGCTTGAGATCCCGCTCGGCGCCGGCGCCCGCGAGATGGGCATCCGTCCGTCGATCTTCGTGATGGCGGGCGCGAACTGGGGTGTGCGGCAGCCGGGTAAGACGGCGAACTTCACGCAGGCGACCGACGGTTCGGGCAACCTGCTGTTCAACGCCGACGGATCGCCGTCGCTGCTGCCGATCCGGACGCCGCAGTTCGATTCGGAAGGGCGGCCGATCTTCCAGGTTCCGGTGACCGACACGGTCGCGCCGGGCGCGCTGACCACCTGTAGCGTCGGTTATTCGGACACCGCGGGCGGGGCGTGCAGTGGTACCTCGATCAACTCGCGCTATAACATCCAGACTGATCCGTTCATTGAGCGCTTCCTGGGCAACTCGCCCCGGCCGCGTGTCTCGGTGGGTATCGGTGCCAACTGGAACTCGCCGTTCGGGCCGCTGCGGCTCGATCTCGCTTACGCCTTGACCAAGATCGAGGGCGACGACGACAAACTCTTCAGCTTCAACGTAGGAACGTCCTTCTGATGACCATGCTCAAATCAATCATGCTGATGGCCGCCGCTGCGGCGCCGATCGCAACCGTCACCGCCATTCCGGCGCACGCGCAGGTGGCCGGCGTCGCCGTCGCCGATCCCGAAGCGGCGATCCAGAACAGCAACGCGTGGAAGACCGCGCTGAGCCAGATCCAGACCACGCACAAGACCGCGCTCGATCAGGCCAATGCGCGTGCGCAGGCGACGCAGAACGAACTGCGCCCGCTCGTGCAGGCGCTTCAGACCGCGAGCCGCGCGCCCAACGCCAATCAGGCCCAGCTCCAGCAGCAGGCCAACACCATCCAGCAGAAGGAGCAGGCTGCGCAGGCTGAAATCAACCGCCTGACCCAGCCCGCGCAGCTCGCGCGCGCTTATGTCCTCGAGCAGATCAACCGTCAGCTCAACCCGGCGTCGCAGGCCGTGATCAGCCAGCAAAAGCTGCAGCTGCTGCTGCGTCCCGAGGCGCTGCTGTGGGCGGGTCAGGCCACCGACGTGACCGCCGCGATCACCGGTGAACTGAACCGTCTGGTGCCGAGCGTCAGCATCACGCCGCCCGCCGGCTGGCAGCCCGGTGGCCAGCAGCAGGCCGCGCAGCAGCCCGCTCAGCCCACGCAGCCCGCACCTCAGGGTCGCTGAGAGTCGCGCCGATGAGCGAGACGGAGCAGACGGGGGCCTCGATTGGCCCGCTCGATATCGGGCGGGTCATGGCGGCACTCCCGCATCGCTACCCGATGCTGCTGGTCGACCGGGTCGAAAGCCTGATCCCCGACCAGCGCATCGTCGCGATCAAGGCGGTGACGATCAATGAGGAGTTTTTCCAGGGGCATTTCCCCGGAAGGCCGATCATGCCCGGTGTGCTCCAGGTCGAGGCGCTGGCGCAGGCCGCCGGCGTGCTCGCGGTCGAGAGCCTCGGCCTCGCCGGCACGGGAAAGCTCGTCTATTTCATGTCGATCGACGGCGTGAAGTTCCGCAAGCCCGTCGAACCCGGCGTGCTGCTGCGGCTTGAGGTCGAGTTCGTCCAGAAGCGTTCGCGCGTCTGCAAGTTCGCCGGCAAGGCCTATCTGGGTGACGAACTCGCCACCGAATGCGAGTTCACCGCGATGATCGCGGACCCGCCTTCGGCCTGATTTCAGGCGGATAACCCTTCGCATTGCAACACCGGCGCGGTTCTGTTAGGGGCCGCGCCTCTTGCTGCCGGTCGGAAACCGGTGGCCCATTCCAAGGAAAAGCCCGTGAAGAAAGACACGCACCCCGACTATCACACGATCAAGGTGCAGATGACCGACGGCACCGTGTTCGAAACCCGCTCCACCTGGGGCAAGGAAGGCGACACGATGCAGCTCGACATCGATCCGCTGGCGCACCCGGCATGGACCGGCGGCCGCGGCCAGATGCTCGACAGCGGCGGTCAGGTCGCGCGCTTCAACAAGCGTTTCGGCGGGCTTTCGCTCTCCAAGAAGTAAGCGCCGCTGACGTCGTTAACGCGGCGTTAGCCATCGCGGCTTAGGCTTGCCCGATGATCTCAACGGGCAAGCACAGCTTCACAGCAGAATTTGAACCCGCGGTGCTTGGCCGGCGGCGCTCCATGCGTGCGCCGGTCTCGCTCGACGCGAAGGTCGGCCGCGGCGGCCTTGATCGCGCGCTGTGCCGGGTCGTGGACCTCTCGCTCCACGGCGCCAAAATCGAAACTTTCTCAGCGCTGCGCCGTGATTCGATGATCTGGCTGACCCTGCCGCACGTCGGCCACTGGGCCGCCCGTGTCGCATGGGCGACGGATTTCGAGGCCGGCCTCGAGTTCCAGATCGCACTGACCGAGGACGAGTTCGACAAGCTCGCCGCCTGAGAGGCGTCACGCGTGACAATCGCGTGAATCCGGGTTTGGACTTGAGCGGCGAATCCGCCTAAAGGCGGCGAAACGCCGTGATCCATGCACTCGCCAACCCCACGCGCTTCCTGAAGATCGCGCGACCGCTGACGCCCATCCTGTTCTGGAGCGGGCTGCTGCTGGTGCTTGTCGGTGGCTGGGGCGGCCTGACGCAGACACCGGCCGACTACCTCCAGAAGGAGAGCGTCCGCATCCTGTACATCCATGTGCCGAGCGCATGGCTGGGGATGGGCGGCTGGAGCGGCCTTGCCATCGCCTGTTTCGCCTTTCTGGTGTGGCGACATCCGCTGGCCAACCTCGCCGCACGCGCGATCGCGCCGGTCGGGGCGATGTTCGCCGCGCTTTGCCTGATCACCGGATCGATCTGGGGCCGGCCGACGTGGGGCACCTGGTGGGAATGGGACGGGCGGCTGACGTCGATGCTGCTGCTGTTCTTCGTCTATATCGCATGGATCGCGCTTGAGCGGGCGGATCGCGAGCGCGGCGGCGACGGTCGAATCCCGGCGCTGTTCGGAGTGGCTGGCACGGTGCTGCTGCCCGTGATCCGCTATTCGGTGGTGTGGTGGCAGACGCTGCATCAGGGGCAGAGCCTGACGTTGACGCAGTCGAGCATCGACAATTCGATGCTGTGGCCGCTGCTGATGACACTGCCGGGCTTCAGCCTGATGTTCGGCGGGATCGTGCTGATGAGGATGCGCGCGGCGCTGGCCAGTCAGCGCGTCGAGGCACGGCTGCGGCGGATGGCGGCATGAACCACTGGCCTTTCATCCTTGCCGCCTATGCGGTCGTCATTGTCGGCGTCGGCGGGTTTTCGCTGACGAGCTGGCTGGCGATGCGAAATGCCGAGCGCGCGGCGGACGCGCTGAGGGACCGCAAATGAAGCGCAAGCATCAACGTCTGGTGCTCGGTCTGGCCGCGCTCGCTGCGATCGGCGGAGCGAGCGGGCTGGCGCTGTCGGCGCTCAAGGATCAGGCGGCATTCTTCTACACGCCGAGCGACATCGCGACCAAGAATCCCCCGCTGGACAAGGCCGTGCGGCTGGGCGGGATGGTCGAGACCGGATCGATCAGGCATTTGCCCGACGGGGTGACGATCAGTTTCGTCGTCGCCGACAAGGAGGCGAAGGTGCCGGTGCGCTTCACCGGCGTGGCGCCCGACCTGTTCAAGGAAGGCTCCGGCGTGGTCGCCGAGGGCAAGTTCACGGCCGATGGCGGCTTCGTCGCGGATAATCTGCTCGCCAAGCATGACGAGCGTTATATGCCGCCCGAGATCGCCAATAAGATGCCTTCTCCCGAGACGCTGGCGAAATGATCGCCGAAGCGGGGCTGGCGGCGCTGTGGCTCGCTGCGGCGATGGCGTTGATGCAGCTGGCGATGGCCGCGCTGGGACTGCGCCTGAAGCAGGACGAACTCGTCGCAGCGGTGCGTCCGGCGGCGATCGTGCAGGGTGCGCTGGCCGCGCTCTCGTTCGGGCTGCTGATCGTGCTGTTCCTGCGATCCGACATGTCGGTGCTGCTGGTCGCGCAGAACAGCCATTCGGCCAAGCCGCTACTCTACAAGTTCGCGGGCGCGTGGGGAAACCACGAAGGCTCGATGCTGCTGTGGGTCACGGTGCTGGCACTGGCGGGCGCGGCGATCGCGTTGCTGGAGAAGAAGCTCGACCGCGCGACGCTGACCGCGACGCTGGGCGCGCAGGCGTTCATCGCGCTCGGCTTCTACGCTTTCCTGCTGATCGCATCGAGCCCGTTCACCCGGCTCGACCCGCCCGCGCTGGACGGTCTGGGCCTCAACCCGTTGTTGCAGGACCCGGGTTTGGCTTTCCACCCGCCGACGCTGTATTTCGGCTATGTCGGGCTTTCGATCGCCTTCTCCTTCGCCGTCGGCGCGATGGTGACGCGCGAGGTGGGGCCGGTGTTCGCACGCGCGATGCGGCCTTGGGTGCTCGCCGCGTGGGTGTTTCTGACGATCGGCATCACCGCGGGCAGCTACTGGGCCTATTACGAGCTGGGCTGGGGCGGCTGGTGGTTCTGGGATCCGGTCGAGAACGCGTCGCTGATGCCCTGGCTCGCGGCGACGGCGTTGCTGCATTCCGTCAACGTGCTGGCGGCCCGCGATGGCCTGCGAGCCTGGACGCTGATGCTGGCGGTGGTGGCCTTCTCGATGTCGATGGTCGGCACCTTCCTCGTCCGCTCGGGCATCCTGACCAGCGTTCACGCATTCGCGGTCGATCCCACGCGCGGCAGCTTCATCCTCGTCCTGCTCGCCATCTATATCGGCGGGGCGCTGGCGCTCTATGGCGCGCGGGTCGGCCGGGTAAAGGCCGGGCAGGGGTTCGACCTGCTCAGCCGCGAAGGCGGGCTGGTGCTCAACAACCTGCTGCTCAGCGTGATCCTCGGCATCGTGCTGATCGGGACGCTCTATCCGATCGTCGCGCAAGCGATGGGCGAGCAACTGTCGGTCGGGCCGCCCTTCTTCAACAAGGCGGCGGGACCGATCGCGTTGCTGCTGGTCGCGGCGATGGCGGTGGGGCCCTTGCTCAACTGGCGGCGCGACGATTTCAACGCGCTGCTGGGCAAGCTGACCGTGCCGGTAACACTCAGCGTGCTGGTGATGGCAGGAACGTTCGCCGCCGCGCCCGGCACGGGCTGGATGGAGATTGTCGGGCTTGGCCTTGCCGCGGGACTGGCGGTGGCGAGTTTCGCGCCGCTGTGGAAGCGCAAGCTGTGGCGCACGCCGCTGTTCACCTGGGGCATGGTCATCGCGCATTTCGGCGTGGCGGTGAGTCTGGCAGGCATGGCCGCCGACAGCGCCTTCACCAGCGAACGGCTGGTCGCGGCGCGATACGGGCAGCCTTATTATGTCGGGCCGTGGCGCGTGGTTCTGAACGGCGTCGCGCCGGTGGTGGGCGATAACTGGTCGGCTGTGGAGGGGCGCGTGACCGCCAGCCGCGGACCGGTGGACGGGTCGATGACCCTGCTGCGGCCCCAGCGGCGCTTTTATGCTTCGCCGCCGACCGACACCGCCGAAGCCGCGATCTCGACGCGCGTCGACGGACAGCTTTACGCGGTGCTGGGTGCGCAGGATGCGCAGGGCCGCTGGCAGCTGCGACTGTGGTGGAAGCCGTTCGTGACTCTGATCTGGTTCGGCGGCGGATTGATCGCGCTGGGTGGCGCGCTGTCGCTGATCGGGCGGGTGAAGCGCGAGCGGCGCAACGTGAAGCGGCGTGAGGAGGCGGAACTGTGAAGCGCTGGACGCTCTGGGTGCCGCTGGTGGTGTTCCTTGCCGTGGTCGCGCTGGCGGCGTGGCGGCTGACGGATACGGGCGAGACCGTGGTGAAGTCGGCACTAGTCGGCAAGCCGCTGCCCGAGTTCAGCCTGCCCGCTATGGTGGACGGCAAGCCGGGTCTCAGCCGCGCTGATCTCGCCACGGGTAAGCCGCGGCTGCTCAACGTCTTTGCGAGCTGGTGCGTGC
>Ga0247822_10002197_pt1 | contig 12348 bp, 6 predicted proteins | sample 13C_Cellulose_Da_FD_192423 | JGI IMG/M metagenome (GOLD analysis project Ga0247822, IMG submission 192423) | Soil microbial communities from agricultural site in Penn Yan, New York, United States - 13C_Cellulose_Day30 | ecosystem: Environmental > Terrestrial > Soil > Agricultural land | place...
ATCGAGAAGAGTCGGGCCCGGACGCGGAACGTGCGGACACTCGAGCGGCAGGCCGTCGTCATGGCGGCAGACGCCGCGCTTGCGGTGCAAAAGACCAGTGCCTCGGTGAGTGGGGTGGAATCGGTCACGGCCGAGATCGACCGGATGGTCGGCACCATCGAGGATGTGAGCTTCCGCACGAACCTGCTCGCCCTCAATGCGGCGGTCGAAGCCGCGCGTGCCGGCGAGAAGGGCGCGGGCTTTGCGGTGGTTGCCGCCGAGGTCAGGACGCTCGCCCAGTCGACACAGAAGGCGGCGCGCGAGATCAAGGCGCTGGTCGGCAACTCGCGGCGGGAGGCGAGCGTCTCCGTCGCCGAGGCGGCCCAGCTCAAGAAAATTCTCACGGGGCTCGGCGGGCATTTAGAGAATCTAAGCAATGAGACGGACATGATCGCCGGTGCACTGGATGAGGGCAGCGGCGCCATCGCCCGACTCGATGGCAGCGTTGCTGCCGTCGGCGACGAGGCGGCAAGGGCTCTGCAGCTTCCGGCGCGCAGGCGTCAGGCCTAGAATGGGCCGCAGGGGGCAGTATGGATCAGGGCGAGTTTGCCCTTAGCGACCGCGAGTTCAATCGGGTCAAGGCGCGCGTCTACAAGGAAGCCGGCATATCGCTGTCAGATGCCAAGCGCACACTGGTCGTGTCGCGGCTGGGCAAGCTGGTGCGGGCGCTGCGGCTCAACTCGTTCGATGACTATCTCGATCACCTCGAGCGGCAGGGCACCGCGGCGGACGCGCAGGACTTCATCAACGCGCTGACCACCAACCTCACGCGCTTCTGGCGCGAGGACCATCACTTCACCCATCTCGAGAGCTATGTCGGCCAGTTGATGCAGCGTCGGCCTCGGGTCGAGAACGGCCGCCCGAGGCTCAGGATCTGGTCGGCCGGGTGCTCGACGGGACAGGAGCCCTACACGATTGCGCTGAGCCTCCTGGCGGCGCATCCCGAGCTCAAGCGCTGGGACTTCCGCATCCTTGCGACCGACATCGACACCAACGTCGTGGCCAAGGCGGCGGCGGGTATCTATCCCGAAACCGAACTCAATGGGCTGTCCGCCCAGCAGGTAGCGCCGTTCGAGCGCGCCGGGGCAGGGCAGGTCCGCATCCCGATGGCGGTGCGCGAGCTCATCGCGTTCAAGCCGCTCAACCTGATGAACAACCCCTGGCCGATGCGGGGTCCGTTCGACGCCGTCTTCTGCCGGAACGTCGCGATCTATTTCGACAAGAAGACACAGGGCGAGCTGTTCGCGCGGCTTGGTGCGATCCTCGTGCCCGAGGGCTTCCTCTATATCGGGCACTCCGAAAATCTCGGCGCCGGCGGCGCCAACTTCAAACTGGTCGGCAAGACCATCTACCAGGCACGTGCACAGCAGAAGGCGAGAGACGCAGCATGAGTATCAAGGTGCTGGTGGTCGACGACTCCGCCCTCATCCGCGAAGTGCTTTCGCGCACGCTGGGTAAGGATGGCGACATCGTCGTGGTGGGGACGGCCGAGGATCCGCTGGAGGCGCGCACCAAGGTCAAGGACCTCAATCCGGATGTGGTGACGCTCGATATCGAGATGCCCAACATGAACGGGCTGCAGTTTCTCGACAAGCTCATGCGGCTCCATCCGCTGCCGGTGGTAATGGTCTCGACGCTGACCACCAAGGGCGCGAGCGAGACGCTCCTCGCGCTGGAGTTGGGCGCGGTCGATTTCGTGGCCAAACCGAATGCAACACTGGCGGGCGGGCTCGACGCCTTCGGTGAGAACCTGCGCCAGAAGGTGCGCGCTGCCGCCAACTCTGACGTCAAGGGGCGCGCGATGAAGGCGCCGTCGGCCAATGTGCCGGTGCGCACGGCAGTGGCGCCGGCCGGCGCGCTGATCGCCATCGGTGCATCGACGGGCGGGGTCGAGGCCATCCGCGTCGTGCTCAGCCAGATGCCACCCGACTGCCCGCCGATCGTCATCGCCCAGCACATGCCCGCCGGCTTCACGTCGCGCTTCGCCGGGCGGCTCGACGAACTGAGCGAGCTCAAGGTGCGCGAGGCCGAGGACCGCATGCCGCTCCTGCCGGGACACGCCTATGTGGCCCGCGGCGACTATCACCTGCGCGTCGAGCGCAGCTCGGGCCAGCTCAAGTGCCGGGTGGCGCAGGACGAGCTTGCCTCGGGCCACCGGCCGAGCGTCGATGTCCTGTTCGAATCCGTGGCCAAGACGGTCGGTCCAATGGCGGTTGGGGCGATCCTCACCGGCATGGGCCGTGACGGGGCGCGCGGCCTCAAGCTGATGCGCGATGCAGGGGCCTACACGGTTGGTCAGAGCCAGGCTTCGGCGCTGGTCTACGGCATGCCGCGCGTAGCGTTCGAGGAAGGTGCCGTGATCGAGCAGGCGCCGGTCGAGGCCATCGCGGGCCGGCTGGCTGCGGCGCTGACGCGGCTGAAATCCGCGGCATAACACGGCATCGGATTGATGGTTTGGTAACGGAATGTGCCTAGGGTTTTGCGATACGCAACCCGGGCGTTTTTCGGGCAGCTAGAAGGCGTAGCGTAACAATGCCGAAGGCAAGTGCTATCAGTGTGATGATCGTCGATGACCAGCAGTCCATGCGGGGCATCTGTAAGTACATCCTCACTCAACTGGGTTTCACCAACATCATCGAGGCCAAGTCCGGGCGCGACGCCCTGGGCAAGCTCGAGAAGAGCCCGGTGGATCTCATCATCTCCGACTGGAACATGGATGACATCGACGGGCTGACGCTGCTGCGCGTTATCCGCAAGCATCCCAAGACCCAGTCCATGCCCTTCATCATGGCCACCGGCCGCTCGGACAAGGAGCAGGTGAAGGAAGCGATCTCGTCGGGCGTGAACAACTACATCATCAAGCCATTCGATGCCTCGACCATGAAGAAGCGTATCGAGGCGGTGATCGGCGTCCTCTCCTGACGCCAACGACTCCTCGCGGAAAGCTGCTACAGGCCGCCTTCGGGCGGCCTTTGCTTTTGTGCTCCGAAATCGACCGGACCCGCTTAGTTGCGACCGTCGCGTAATCAGAAATTAAGCCCCACTGCCTAGTCTTCCGCCGTTCGTTGCGAAGGCCTGGGGGGATGGGGTCGACGTTGAACGGTCGCGCAGGCTGACTTGAGCCTGCCCCAGGCGTTTCTGCCCCCTGTATCGAAGGCCGATATACTCGAGGGGGGTAGGCATGGGATTGATTCCGAATTTGAAGATTGCACAGAAGCTGCCGCTGGCATTGGCCGGGATGGCGCTGCTCGCCAGCGCGGGCGTGGGGCTGGGGAGCTATTTCGTCGGCTCGTCGATGGTCGCCGAGATGAGCGCCCGCCAGATCCACACTGTGGCATCGGCCCATGCCGACAAGTTCAAGACCTACCTCGACACCATCCAGTCCGATCTCATCACCACCGCGACCACCGACAGCGCAGTGACGGCGGCGCGCGACTTCGCCATTGCGTGGAAGAGCTTCGCCAAGGCGACGCCGCCAGAAGAGCCGGTCACCGTGCTGCGCGATGCGTTCATCACCAACAACCCGCATCCGGCGGGGCAGCGGCAGATGCTCGATGTCAACGACAAGGGCCGCACCAACTACGACACCACGCATGACAAGGTGCAGGCCACCTTCCGGCGCCAGCTCGAGGCGCGGGGCTACCACGATCTCTACATCTTCGACATCACCGGCAACCTCGTCTACTCGGTGATGAAGAACGAAGATTTCGCCATGAACTTCGCCGAGGGCGAGCTGGCCGGGACAGGGCTCGGCCGTGCCTTCCAGGCTGCGGCGAAGCTCACCGAGCGCGGTCAGGTCGCCTACGAGGACGCGTCGGTCTATCCGATCAGCGGCGTGCCGGCGAGCTTCCTCGCCACTCCGATCCTCGACCAGCGTGGCAAGCTGATGGGCGTTATGGCCTTCCAGATGCCGGTCATCGCCATCAACACGATGCTGCAGGACAACTCCAATCTCGGCCAGTCCGCCGAGAGCTTCGTGGTCGGAGCCGACAAGCTCTTCCGCACGGATTCCTTGTTCTCGGAAGGCGACGACACCATCGTTTCTACCTACGACGATCCGGTCATCGACGCCGCCCTCGCCGGCAACGCCGCCGACGGGGTCACCAGCAGCTATCGCGGCATGCGCATGATCGCGACGGCCGAGCCGGTTTCGTTCAACGGCACCACCTGGGCGATGGTCACGACCATCTCGGAGGAAGAGGCGTTCGCTTCGGTCGCAGTGCTGCGCAACACGATGCTGCTGATCAGCGCCGGCCTGCTGGCGGTTGCGGGGCTGCTCGGGTTCGCCTTCTCGCGGACCATCACCAAGCCGATCAGCCGGCTGACCGGAACGATGAACGCGCTCGCCGAAGGCAAGCTCGAGACCGAGGTGACGGGAGCGGGACGGCGCGACGAGATCGGCGCCATGGCGCGGGCCGTGCAGGTGTTCAAGGAGAACGCGCTCAAGGTCAGTGAGATGACCGAAGGCGAACGCACCGCCTCGATCCAGCGCCGGAACGAGCGCACGCAGATGATGCAGACGCTGCAGAAGGCGTTCGGCGAAGTGGTGGATGCGGCGATCGACGGTGACTTCTCCAAGCGCGTCGGCGCCGAGTTCCCCGATGCCGAGCTCAACGCGCTCGCCCACGGTGTCAACGAACTGGTGGCGACGGTCGACCGCGGCCTCAGCGAAACCGGATCGGTGCTCGGGGCGCTTGCCGACACGGACCTGACGCGCCGGGTGGCCGGCGACTACCGGGGCGCGTTCCTGCAGCTGAAGACAGATACCAATGCGGTGGCGGAGAAACTGACCGAGATCGTCGGGGGGCTGAAGCAGACCTCGCGCGGACTGAAGACCGCTACCTCCGAGATTCTCTCGGGCGCGAACGACCTGAGCGAGCGGACGACCAAGCAGGCGGCGACGATCGAGGAAACGTCGGCTGCGATGGAGCAGCTGTCGGGCACCGTGCTCGCCAATGCCGAACGGGCCAAGGATGCGTCCAGCGTCGCCGCCTCGGTGACACGGACCGCCGAGGAGGGCGGCCAGGTGATGCATCAGGCGACCGATGCCATGGAGCGCATCACCCATTCGTCGGGCAAGATCTCCAACATCATCGGCATGATCGACGACATCGCGTTCCAGACGAACCTCCTCGCGCTCAACGCATCGGTGGAAGCGGCGCGGGCCGGCGATGCCGGCAAGGGCTTTGCTGTGGTTGCCGTGGAAGTGCGCCGTCTCGCCCAGTCCGCCGCTCAGGCTTCGTCGGAGGTCAAGGCGCTGATCGAGCAATCGGGCAGTGAGGTGAAGGGCGGCAGCAAGCTCGTGGCGGAGGCTGCGGCCAAGCTCGAGGCGATGCTGGTTGCGGCGCGCTCGTCGAACGAGCTGATGGATTCGATTGCGCGCGCCAGTCAGGAGCAGGCTTCGGCGATCGAGGAAGTGAACGCGGCTGTGCGCCAGATGGACGAGATGACCCAGCACAATGCGGCGCTGGTCGAGGAGACCAATGCGGCGATCGAGCAGACCGAGGCGCAGGCCGCCGAGCTCGACCGCATCGTCGAGGTCTTCCACACCGACGGCGGTGTTGCTGCCTCCGCCCCCGTTCCGGTTGTCGCCCCGGCCAAGGGCATCAAGGCATTGCAGGCCAAGGTTCGGGACGCGGCGAAATCGTATCTCAGCCATGGCAACGCCGCTGTCGACAAGGACTGGGCCGAGTTCTGAGATCGCTTGCCCGAGCTTTGAAGGCCGCCTCCGGGCGGCCTTTTTCGTTACGGCCGATGTAATCGAATACACGCCCGGAAATGCTGGGGTCTCTGCGTTTCGATGCGTAATCAGAAATTAAGAGCAGAGCACGTACTGTTCCAATGAAATCGTTTTCGGCCTCTGGAGGGGGTGGGGCCGGAGTGAGCGCGGGTGCATGCCCGCCTTAACCCGTTTCATCCCCGCCGGCCGCTGCTCGAGGGGAGGGTTGCGATATGGGTTGGCTTCCGAAGTTCAGGATTGCGCAGAAGCTACCGCTGGCCATGGTCGGATCGGCGCTGGTGGTGAGTGCCGGCGTCGGCATCGCCAGCTACCTGATCGGCCACCGTGCTCATCCAGACCACGCTGCGCGACCTCGGCATCGGCTGGGGCCAGTTCGGGACGGCCAAGCCCGCTGCCGACCCGGTGGCAACTCTGCGCGCCAACTACATCGACAAGAACCCCAATGCCGAGGGCGCGCGCCAACTGCTCGACACGCCGGTCGACACCACCGGCAAGAAATGGAACTACGACTTCGCGCACTCCAAGGTGCACCCGAACTTCCGCAGCCAGGCCGAGCGCGGTGGTTACGAGGACGTGTACCTGATCGATACGGCGGGCAACGTCATCTACTCGGTGATGAAGAACGACGACTTCGCGGAAAATGTCGGGGAGGGCGGCCAGTATGCCGATACCGGGCTCGGCCGCGCCTATCGCACTGCGATGGCCTTCACCGAACGGGGGCAGGTGGCGTTCGAGGACCTCTCCGCCTACGCCCCGTCGGCCGGGGTGCCGGCGAGCTTCCTCGCTACGGCGGTGTTCGATCCGCGTAACAAGCTGATCGGCGTCATGGCCATCCGCATGCCGGTCGCGCCCATCACGAAGTTGATGCAGGACACGGCCAATCTCGGTGCGACGGGCGAGAGTTTCTACGTCGGCGCCGACAAGCTGTTGCGCTCTGACTCGCTGTTCTCGGATGGTGACGACACGCTCGCCACCGCCTACGACAACCCGGTGGTCGATGCGGCACTTGCCGGTACAGCCAGCCAAGGTACGACGAGCGACTATCGCGGCATGCGCATGATCGCGACGGCCGAGCCCGTCGAGTTCAACGGCGCCAGATGGGCGATGGTCACCACCATCGGCGAGGATGAGGCCTTCGCGCCGATCGCGCAGCTGAGGAACATGATGCTGGCCGTCGGCGCGCTGCTGCTGGCTGCGGCCGCCGTGCTCGGCCTTGTCTTCAGCCGGACGGTCACCAAGCCGATCAGCCGCCTCACAGCGACGATGAACGCGCTCGCGGAGGGTAAGCTCGAGACCGAGGTGAAGGGCGCAGGGCGCAGCGACGAGATCGGCGACATGGCGCGGGCGGTCGAGGTGTTCAAGGTCAATGCGCTCAAGGTCAACGAGATGACCGAAGGCGAACGCACGGCCTCGATCCAGCGCCGCACCGAGCGCACGCACATGATGCAGGCACTGCAGCAGGCCTTCGGCGAGGTGGTGGATGCGGCGATTGCAGGCGACTTCTCCAAGCGCGTTAACGCCGAGTTCCCCGATCACGAGCTGAACGCGCTGGCCCGTGGCGTCAACGAGCTGGTCGAGACGGTCGATCGCGGCATGAGCGAGACCGGCGAGGTTCTTGCGGCGCTTGCCCATACCGATCTCACCCGGCGTGTCGAAGGCGACTATGAGGGCGCGTTCCTGCGGCTCAAGACGGACACCAACCAGGTGGCCGAGAAGCTCAGCCAGATCGTCTCGGGCCTCAAGGAGACCTCACGCGGGTTGAAGATCGCGACGTCCGAAATTCTCTCGGGCGCCAATGACCTGAGCGAGCGCACGACCAAGCAGGCGGCGACCATCGAAGAAACGTCGGCCGCGATGGAGCAGCTTTCGAGCACGGTGCTCGCCAATGCCGAGCGGGCCAAGGATGCGTCCAATGTGGCGGCGACGGTGACCCGCACCGCCGAGGATGGCGGGCAGGTCATGCATCAGGCGACCAACGCCATGGAGCGGATCACCACCTCGTCGGGCAAGATCTCCAACATCATCGGGATGATCGACGACATCGCCTTCCAGACGAACCTGCTCGCGCTCAACGCTTCGGTCGAGGCGGCGCGCGCCGGTGAGGCGGGGAAGGGCTTTGCGGTGGTTGCCGTCGAGGTGCGGCGCCTCGCCCAGTCGGCGGCGCAGGCGTCGAGCGAGGTCAAGGTCCTCATCGAGCAGTCCGGTACCGAGGTGAAGGGCGGCAGCAAGCTGGTGGCCGAGGCCGCAGCCAAGCTCGAGGCGATGCTGGTCGCGGCCCGATCGTCGAACGAGCTGATGGACTCAATCGCGCGGGCCAGCCAGGAGCAGGCTTCGGCGATTGAAGAGGTCAACGCCGCCGTCCGGCAGATGGATGAGATGACCCAGCACAACGCGGCGCTGGTCGAGGAGACTAACGCGGCGATCGAGCAGACAGAGGCGCAAGCCGTCGAGCTCGACCGTATCGTCGATGTGTTCCGCACCGGCGAGGTCATTACCGCGGCCCGCGCTCCCGAGCCACCGGCCAAGGGCATCAAGGCGATGCAGGAGAAGGTGCGGTCCGCCGCGCGCTCCTATCTCAGCCGGGGCAATGCGGCCGTCGACAAGGACTGGTCCGAGTTCTGATCCCATGGGGCGCCGATTGGCGCCCCGCTTTCTTTGCATTGTCCAGGAGGACCCGGCATGCGCCGCAGCCATCGGATCGCCGCCTCGCTCGCCCTTGCGGCCCTGCCGCTCCTCGGCGGGCTCTATCTCTGGCTCGCCGCCAACGCGGAGGCCGAGCTGGCGCGCCGGGAGGCGCAGGGCGTCGCCTATGCCGGGCAGGTGCTTCCCGAACTCGCAAGCCTTGCCAAGGATGGGACGGTCCAGCCCAACGCCCGGCTTCGCCAGGCCGCAGCTGTTGGAGATCCGGCCTTCGGTACTGGCGCAATCTCCAGGGCCTATGATGCGCTGAAGGCGGAGGTTGCAGGCGGCGCTCATCCGGCTGCGGCCCGTCATGCCGCGGCCATGCTGGTAGCGCGCATCCACGAGGCGTCGGGACTGGCTGCCGAGGCCGGCTCCACCGAGGATGCCGCGCAGCTGATCGAGGTGCCGCAAGCGGCGAACGCTGCGCCCCTGTCGCCGGCGCTGATGCAGGCCTCACGTTTCGCGACTGCAGTCGGGGCGGGCGAACTCAAACGGCTCGAGGACGTTCTCGCCGAGTTCCGCACTACGACCGAAGCTGCAGGATCGCACGCAGAGGCTCGCGGCTATGCCGAGGCGGCCACGGTTCTCGCCGACAGGGTCGCCACTGGCCTTGCCGCGCTGCCTGACGCCAAGGCGCGTGCGGGGTTCGACTGGGACGGACTCGACGCCGCGCATGACGCATTCCAGGACGCCGCTCTCGCGCTGGGGCAGGCGGCTGGCACGCGCATGCAGGCAACGCTCGACAGGCGGCTGGCCGAGGCGCAGTCGCGGTCGGTGATGATTGTGGCCGTGGCTTCTGTCCTCGCCGCGCTGCTTGGCGCCGGGGCCCATCTCGGGCTCGGTGGGCAACTGCCGGTTAAGGAAGAACGCCTATCATCAATGCTTGGGAAGAGTGGGGCAGCCGGGCCCAAGAGCCGCGGCAACTTGGGGGCTAGAATGGCCAACACCTCTCTACGCGCCAGAGGCGGCGTGAAGCTGACCACCGCGATCTCGGCCATGGTCTTTCTGGCTGTAGCGATCGCCATTTCGGCAGTGCTGTTTGCCGTCTATCTCATGCTCGAGGCCAACACGCGGACGACCGCTCACGATCGGCTCGCGGCCGATCTGCGCATCGCGGCGGCCATCCTCGAGGTGAACCTGCCCAACTCGGACATCTACTGGACAGGGTCGGGCCAGCTCGAGCGCATCGAAGCCAAGGCGATGCCGAAGTTCCGCAACCACGATCTGATCGATACGATCGGGCGGGTGACGGGCGACACGGCCACGCTGTTCGTTCTCGATCCGCAGACACAGGACTTCGTCGGCAAGACCACGACGCTCACCGACGAGGCCGGCGAGCGCCTCGTCGAAACGCCGCTCGCCAAGGACGGTCCGGCCTATCCGGTGGTCCTGGCCGGCGGGACCTATGAAGGTCAGGCCAGCGTCCTCGATGTGCCGTACTACGCCATCTACCAGCCGGTGCTGAACCTCGAGCGCGAAGTCATCGGTCTGGTCTATATCGGCACGCCCAAGGCCGAGATCGACGGTGTCGCCAACCAGGGGCTGACGATGCTGGCGCTTGTTGGCGCGGTGGCAGTGGTGGTGATCGGCGCGCTTGCGGTGTTCGCCTCCTCGCGGCTGACGCGACCGATCCCGCGCCTGTCGCAGGCCATGCAACGCGTCGCCAGCGGCGATCTCGACAGCGCCATCCCCTATGTCGGGCTCGGTAATGAGATCGGCGACATGGCCCGCAATGTCGAGGTCTTCCGCGCCAATGCGCTAAAGGTGCAGGAACTGACCGAGGACGAGCGGCTGGCGCTCGAACAGCGCCGAGCCGAGCGCGCCGAGATGATGCTGTCGCTGCAGCAGAGCTTCGGGCAAGTGGTCGATGCGGCGACCGAGGGCGATTTCAGCCACCGCGTCGAGGCGAAGTTCGCCGACGAGGAACTCAATCGGCTGGCGCAGAGCGTCAACCGGCTGGTCGGCACAGTCGAGGCCGTCTTCTCCGACACCGGCGCCGCACTCGCCGCCATTTCCGATACCGACCTGACCTACCGCATGACCGGCGAGTACGGCGGCGCGCTCGGCCAGCTGCGCGACGACACCAACCACGTGACCGAGCGGCTAGCCGCCATGGTATCGACGCTCAAGCATACCTCCGGCACGCTCAAGACCGCGACGGCGGAGATATTGTCGGGCGCCAACGACCTCAGCGAACGCACCACACGGCAGGCAGCAACGATCGAGGAAACCAGCGCGGCCATGATGCAGCTGGCCGACACGGTGCGCGCCAATGCCGAGAAGGCCGAGGATGCCCGTCATGTCGCCGAGGACGTCACGCGTTCGGCGGAAGAGGGCGGGGCGGTGATGCTCGAGGCCAACCACGCCATGGAGCGCATCACCCAGTCGTCGGGAAAGATCTCCAACATTATCGGCATGATCGACGACATCGCCTTCCAGACCAACCTGCTTGCACTCAACGCCTCGGTGGAGGCAGCGCGGGCCGGCGAGGCCGGCAAGGGCTTTGCGGTGGTTGCGGTGGAAGTACGACGCCTCGCCCAGTCGGCAGCGCAGGCGTCGAGCGAGGTCAAGGTTCTCATCGAGCAGTCGGGTGTCGAGGTCCAGGGAGGCACGAGGCTGGTCGCCCAGGCGGCCGGCAAGCTGGATGCGATGATGGCCGCGGCCCATCGCTCCAGTGCGCTCATGGCTACCATCGCCGAGGGTAGCCGCCACCAGGCGGGTTCGATCGACGAGGTCAACATGGCCGTGCGCCAGCTCGATGAGATGACCCAGCACAACGCCGCGCTGGTCGAGCAGATCAACGCCGCCATCGAGCAGACCGAAGCCCAGGCAGGCGAGGTCGACAGCATCGCCGACGTCTTTACACTCGGCGACGAACCGGGCCGGCGCGCTGCCTGACGGCGCCGGCTCCACATCCCCCTACTGCCAAAGTAGCATCCCGGCCCGCGCTGCGGTGACACGATGTTAACGATGACATGTTGATCCTTCGAATCGGACGCAGAAGCACCTGACGACAGTCGATTCTCCAGAAGGACCTACGACTACTATGCCCGCCAAGCCATCTTTCGGACTCCCGTCGCTGAAGCTTCGGGGCAAGATTGTCCTCGCTGCGGCTGCCGTGTTCACGGCGGCAATCTCAGGCACCCTGCTCTATGTCGTCACCTCGACTAGCGATCGCGCGATCGCCAGTGCGGATGAACTCCTCAGCAGCCTCGCCCAGACCGAGGCGGCACGGGTCGAGATCGTGCTCAAGGAACACTCGGCCGTCGCCGATTCGATCGCCCAGACCCTGACGTCGATGGTCTCGGCGCCCGGTGTGACTTCGGCCACGTACAAGGATGTGTTCGAGCGCCAGATCAATATCGTGCCGAACGCCATCGGCATCTGGTCGCTGCTCACGCCCACGTCACCCACGGCTGCCAATGCCGAGCTGATGGCGTCGCAGTTCGCCCTGCCGGGCGGATATTTCGGCCCCAGCATCACCCGCGACATGAAGGCGGGCACGACGAGCTGGAGCGGGCTTGATCTCTCGATGGAGAACGGCTTCCAGAGCTGGTTCCTCGACCCGCTCGCCAAGGGCTCGCCGTCGCTGATCGGTCCGTATCTCTACGACAAGATGCTCTACACCTCGAGCACCTCGGTCGTGCGCGATGGGGCCGGCAAGGCCGTCGGGCTCGTCGGCATAGACTACAATGGCGGGGTGTTCGCTGAACTGATCGGCCAGCACCGTCCGCTCGGAACCGGCTGGGTCGGTATCATCAATGCCGAGGGCAACTGGGTCGTGCCGCCCGACCCGGCGCTCATCGGCCAGCCGGCCACTGACGCGGCCGGGGCCGCGGCCATCGCGGGCGCCGATGCCGGTGACTATCACGAGAGCGTCCCTGTCG
>Ga0247822_10002198_pt1 | contig 12347 bp, 11 predicted proteins | sample 13C_Cellulose_Da_FD_192423 | JGI IMG/M metagenome (GOLD analysis project Ga0247822, IMG submission 192423) | Soil microbial communities from agricultural site in Penn Yan, New York, United States - 13C_Cellulose_Day30 | ecosystem: Environmental > Terrestrial > Soil > Agricultural land | place...
GCTATGACGCGGCGCGACAGCACCTTGCCCGCCTCCCGCGCCTCGCGACCGAATACGGGGTCGCTGTCGAGCGCGACCGAGAGGACATAAGCGTCGACCACGCCCTTGCGATGGGGGAGCAGCGGCGCGAGCGCCCGGGCCAGCCGCCGGTGTTCCGCAAGGGCGTGGCGGGGCGCACGGTCACGCTCGATCTGGGTGCCGCCATCGGCCTGCTGGACTACCTCGAACGGGGTCGAGCGGGCGACGCCGGGCGGGGGCGGTGCGGTGTGCTGCGGCGGGGTATATTGCTGCGAAGCCGCGGAAAGCGGTGCGAGCAGAACGACCAACGGCAGCAACATCGAACGCATCGACTTCCCCCGGAGATGTTCCGGGGAAATTGGGGATGCGATGGGGGGATCGTCAAGCGGCGTTATGTGCCGAATAGCGATTAGCTACTCATTCGCCGTAATGCCTCCATCGATGACAGTTTGGGCAAAGCGCCTCCGCATTGCTTACGGTGTCTTCGCCGTTGTCCGCCAAGCGTACACGATGATGCACTTCAAGATAGGGTGTGCCATCGCTCTTGCGGGCGAATGGAGCGCGCTCGCCGCAGCGCGCACAGATGCCGTCCGCCTTTGCCAGCACGGCAGCGACCACATGCGGCGAGCGGATATAGGTCGTGATTTTCACCACCGTCGTCGGCGGTTTGTGACCCGCCTTCGGAAGGAGCTTCTGGCGATCGGTGTCTGACAGTGTTTTCGATGCTTCCACGGCTTGCCGGAACGACAGTTCAATCGCATCGAGCGTGATGCCGTCACTCAGTCGCTTGGCAAACGTGTCGGCAACCTTACGGAGCTTGTGGCAGGTAACGCCGCTTGTGCCTTCATAATAGGCGATGTGGAGGTTGAGCGCCTTCAGCGCGCGTTGCGCCACCTCTCCGCCAACCTCTTTCTCCAGCCGATCAAGATAGTAGTCGGCGGCGAGCGCATTGATCGTCCGCTTGAAGACGGTGCCTGCGACCATGTGGCGCAACGCACCTAAATAGCCGTCTGCCGAGGAGCGCTTCATGCCGAACTTGCCGGTCAGCACTCGGATCGCGTCGGCTTCCGTCAGCGTGTCGTCGAGGCGCTTGCGGCCGGCTTCGTAGGCGGCAGCGATCTCCGTCAGGGTGATCGCCGCCATCTATTCAGTACACCCGCTTCTTCGGCTTGATGTACTCGATTTCGTCGGTGAGCGTGTATTCGTGGACCGGACGGTAGTCGATCGACGTCGCGCCGCCCTTGCCGCCCCAGCCTTCGAAGGTGGCGACGGTGTGCTTCATCCAGGTCTTGTCGTCGCGATCCGGGAAGTCCTCGTGCATGTGCGCACCGCGGCTTTCCTTGCGGTTCTCGGCGCCCTTGATCGTCACCAGCGCCTGACCGATCAGATTGTCGAGTTCGAGCGTCTCGATCAGGTCGGTGTTCCAGATCAGCGAGCGGTCGGTGACGTCGATGTCCTCCATCCGCTTATAGACCTGGTCCATATGCGTGACGCCCTCGGACAGCAGTGCGCTGTCGCGGAACACGGCGCAGTGGCGCTGCATCGTCTTCTGCATGTCGGCGCGAACCTGAGCGGTCGACGATCCGCCCTTGGCGTTGCGGAAATGGTCGAGACGGGTGAGCGCGAACTCCTCCGAGCCCTTGGGCAGCGGATTGTGCGGCGTGTTGGGCTTGAGCGTTTCCTTGAGGCGCAGGCCGGTCGCGCGGCCGAACACGACGAGGTCGATCAGCGAGTTGGAGCCGAGGCGGTTGGCGCCATGGACCGACACGCAAGCGGCCTCGCCGACCGCGAACAGGCCGGGGACGACCGCGTCGGGGTTGCCGTCGCGCAGCTGCACGACTTCGCCATGATAGTTGGTCGGGATGCCGCCCATATTATAATGGACGGTCGGCACCACCGGCAGCGGCTTCTTGGTCAGATCGACATTGGCGAAGATCTTGCCGGTCTCGGTGATGCCGGGCAGGCGCTCGGCCAGCACCTTGGGATCGATATGGTCGAGGTGAAGGAAGATATGGTCCTTCTCCTTGCCGACGCCGCGGCCCTCGCGGATTTCCATCGCCATCGAGCGCGCGACGACGTCGCGGCTGGCAAGGTCCTTGGCCGAGGGGGCGTAGCGCTCCATGAAGCGCTCACCCTCGGAGTTGGTGAGATAGCCGCCTTCGCCGCGCGCACCCTCGGTGATGAGCACGCCCGCGCCATAGATGCCGGTCGGGTGGAACTGGACGAACTCCATGTCCTGCAGCGCGAGGCCGGCGCGCAGCGCCATGCCGTTGCCGTCGCCGGTGCAGGTATGCGCCGAGGTCGCCGACTGATAGACGCGGCCGCCGCCGCCGGTGGCGAGGACCACGGCGTGGCTGCGAAAGCGATGGATCGAGCCGTCTTCCATGCACATGGCGATGACGCCGCGGCAGGCGCCGTCTTCCATGATCAGGTCGAGCGCGAAATATTCGATGTAGAAGTCCGCGTCATACTTCAGGCTCTGCTGGTAGAGCGCGTGGAGCATCGCGTGGCCGGTACGGTCGGCCGCGGCGCAAGTGCGCTGCACCGGCGGGCCTTCGCCCATATTCTGCATATGGCCGCCGAACGGGCGCTGGTAGATCGTGCCGTTGTCGTTGCGGCTGAACGGCACGCCGGCATGTTCCAGCTCGATCACCGCCGCGGGCGCTTCGCGCACCATGTACTCGATCGCGTCCTGGTCGCCGAGCCAGTCCGATCCCTTGACGGTGTCGAACATGTGCCAGGTCCAGTGGTCCGGCGAGTTGTTGCCGAGCGACGCCGCGATGCCGCCCTGTGCCGCCACGGTATGGCTGCGGGTCGGGAACACCTTGGTGATGCAAGCAGTCTTCAGGCCGGCTTCCGCGCAGCCCATCGTCGCGCGCAGACCCGAACCGCCTGCACCCACGACCACTGCGTCATAGCTATGGTCGATGATCTTGTAGGCGGCGGACATCAGGCGGCTCCGGTGAAGGCGATCTTGAGGATCGAGAAAATCGCGAAGACGGCGGCGGCGATCGCGAAGAAGTTGAGCAAAGTCATCAGCACGATGCGGCGGGCGTCGCGCTCATAATCCTCGATCACGACCTGAAGGCCCATCTTGAGGTGATAGAAGACGCTGATCACCAGCAGAATCATCGGCACCGCGGCGAGCGGCGAGCTCAACCAGGCGGTGAGCGTGCCATAGTCGAGGCTGGGGAGCAGGACGAGGCTGACGATCAGCCACAGCATGAGCGCCAGATTGGCGCCGGCGGTCATCCGCTGCTGCCACCAATGGTGCGTGCCTTCGTGCGCCGAGCCGAGACCGCGGACGCGGCCGATGCTGGTTCCGTTGCCCATTACTTGGTCTCCACCTGGATCGGCGTATTCTCGACCGGCGGTGCAATCAGCCGGTCATAGCTCAGATATCCCCACAGCAGCACGGTCAGCGTGACCGAAACGACCATGGTCAGGATCGCGAAATTGCGGTTGGCCTTGAGTTCGAACGCAGCGCCTGTGTCCAGCACGAAGTGGCGGATGCCGGTCATCATGTGCTGGAAGAAGCTGAGCGTCAGGCCGATGCCGAGGATATAGCCCGCGATATTGGGCGCGCCCGACTTCACCGTCAGCAGGTCCATGAACCACTCATAGCATTCCTTGCCGCCCGCGAGCGCGCCAAGCCAGGCCAGGAAGACGATCGCGCCGACCGTCGCCATGCCGGAACCGGTGACGCGGTGCAGGATCGAGACCAGCATGTGCGGACCCCATTTCCAGACCTGGAGGTGAGGCGAGAGCGGGCGGTTTTCGTTGCGGGCGGATGCCAAGGCCAAGGTTCCCCTGTCGAGTTGCGCGCCTAATGAGACAGAGACGCGGTCGATGCAAGCGGGCCGTGGCTAACCAGCCCTTAACAGTTGACCGTTTACCCCCGGCATGAAGGGGGGCGCGAATGTCTCACGCCCGTGCGAATCGAATGGATGAGTCGTGAGCGAAGCCGCAACGAACAAGCAGATGCCGCCGGCGGAGAGCGTAAGCCCCACCATCGACCTGCGCGCGCGCCTGCGCCTGTTCGATCTGAGCGACGCCGACCTGCGGCTTGCACAACAGCTGTGGACCGTGATCGAGCCCGATGTCGAAGTGGTGGCGGCGGCGCACTGGAAACAGTGGCAGCGTTTTCACGACGGCAGCCGGAACTTCCTGCAGAAGGATCAGGATCGGGTGATCGAGCTGGGCGTGGCCTATCTGCGCAACCGCTACACCAATCTTGCCGGGCTGGCCTGGGTTCAGTCGGCCGAGCGCACGGTCGCTTCTGCCTATGCGCAGGACGTGTCGTTGACCGCGATTCTGTCGATGACCGACGCCGGTGGCCGTGCGACTCTGGATATCCTCAACAAGCGGCTGCCGGCGGGATCGCCGGAGTTGACGCAGCTGATCGACCTGCTGTTCCGCCTCCGCTCGATGGAGTGCGAGGTCTATACTGCGCTCTACTCGGCCTATTACGAATATAATGCGCGTTCGGAGCGCGACCGTCTGGCCGTCGAGTTCCGCGATTCGATCGGTACGACGGTCGAGCAGGCGACTCGCGACGGCGAGGCGCTGCGTGCGCAGGCCGTGCTGACGTCGGGCGCCACCCGCGGGATGCTGGGCAAGGCATCGGAAGTCGCGGCGGCGGCGGAGCAGTCGGCGGTGGCGATGCGTGAGGCAGCGCACACTGCGGCCGGCCTGATCCGCGCGATCGAGGACGCCCGGACCGAAGTGGAAGCCGCTGCCGGCATTGCGACGCGCGCGTCGGCGCAGGCGGGCGAGGCGGTGGCGATGAGCGAGATGCTGAGCGACCACGCCAAGTCCATCGAATCGATCCTCGGCCTGATCCGCGACATTGCCGGCCAGACCAATCTGCTTGCGCTCAACGCGACGATCGAGGCGGCGCGTGCCGGCGATGCTGGCCGCGGTTTCGCGGTGGTGGCGCAGGAGGTGAAGAGCCTCGCCAACCAGACCGCGCGTGCGACCGACGATATTGCCGCCAAGATTGCGGCGATCCAGTCGGCGACCAAGGGCACGGTCGATACCAACGCATCGATCCGCGACACCGTGATGGAGGTGCAGGCATCGGCCGACCGCATCCGTACCGCGATGGAAGTACAGGCGCAGACCGTCACCGCGATCACCGCGGCGGTCGACGAGACCGCGCTGGCCGCCGACTCGATGTCCGCGACCATCGGCGCGATCCGCGAGGATACCGAGTCGGTTGCGAGCGAGATCGACCGGGTCGGGCAGGGCTTCGCCGCGCTCGACGGCCAGCTTGGAACACTCAGGAACAGCGCGGGCGAGTTCGTCGCAAAAGTCGCTGCATAAATAGAAACAATGGAGGGGATGGATGGCCGGAGCGAAGGAGCTCGGCCAATGGAGCGGTCGCAGCCGCCCCATTGCCGAACGGATCCGCGACTATGACTGGGACGGTGCGATCCGGGAGGGCTGTGCCGGCATCTCTGCGCTGATCGGCGACGATTTCGAGGTCGTCGCGCAGGCGTTCTGGGACCATTATCTCTCGCTCGACGCGACGGCGCATGTCCGCGACTATTTCACCGGCCAGCGGATGCGCGATCAGGTGCGCGCGAGCGCCGTCTACATGGCTGCCAAATTCCAGCGCCCGTTCGATGAGGACTGGCTGAAGATGGCGTCCAAACATGCGGACGATGCGCACCGGTCGCGGATCCCGCTGTCGGCGCTGCTGTCGGCTTTTGCTTATGCCCATACCCGGACGCACGAGATCATCCGCGAACGGCTGAGCGGCGATCCGGCGCGTTTCGGACAGCTTGTCGACGTTGCGCAACGCATGTCGCTGCTCGAAGCCGATTTCATGGCGTCGCAGCTCGGCGCGCGCGACGCCGAACTGGCACGCAGCGAACGGCGCGCGCGGTCCGAACAGTTTCGCGGCGAGATCGCCGGGACGATCGAGCTGACCACGACGCTGGGCGCCAAGGTGCGCGATCAGGCGCGCGGTGCAGCGGATTCGACCCGCGGGATGCTGGGCAAGGCATCGGAAGTCGCGGCTGCGGCAGAGCAGTCGGCGGTGGCGATGCGTGAGGCAGCGCACACTGCGGCGGGCCTGATCCGCGCGATCGAGGATGCACGGACCGAAGTGGAAGCCGCTGCCGGAATCGCGACGCGCGCGTCGGCGCAGGCGGGCGAGGCGGTGGCGATGAGCGAGATGCTGAGCGACCACGCCAAGTCGATCGAGTCGATCCTCGGCCTGATCCGCGACATTGCCGGACAGACCAATCTGCTCGCGCTCAACGCGACGATCGAGGCGGCGCGTGCCGGCGATGCTGGCCGCGGTTTCGCGGTGGTGGCGCAGGAGGTGAAGAGCCTCGCCAACCAGACTGCGCGTGCGACCGACGATATCGCCGCCAAGATCGCCGCGATCCAGTCGGCGACCAGGGGCACGGTGGATACCAATGCGTCGATCCGCGCTACGGTGATGGAAGTTCAGACATCGGCGGACCGCATCCGTACCGCCATGGAAGTACAGGCGCAGACCGTCACAGCGATCACCGCGGCGGTCGACGAGACGGCGCTGGCCGCTGACTCGATGTCCGTCACCATCGGCGCGATCCGTGAGGATACCAAGGGCGTCGCCGACGAAATCGACACGCTCCAGCAGGAATTCGGCGAGATCGATGAGCGGCTCGTGCAGCTCAAGGATGCGGCGGGCAGCTTTTCGGCTTCCGTCGCAGCGTAGCCGTTCGCGGGGGTGACGCCGAGGGGGTTCGCGGCTAGTCCGGCCGTATGACTATCAACATTCTCGTTACCGGTGCCAGCCGGGGCATCGGTGCTGCGACCCTGAAGGCGCTGGACCTGCCCACCGTGAAAGCGGTCGGGCAGGGGACGCATAGCGGAATCCCCGCCGACTTCACCGATCCTGCCGCCCCGCGTGCATTGTGGGAGAGCGCGCTCGAGCAGCTCGACGGGCGGATCGACGTGCTGGTCAATAACGCCGGCATCTTCGAGGCCGCTCCGGTCGATCTCGACGATGAGGCGTGGCTTGCCGCCTGGGAACGGACGATGCAGGTCAACCTGACCGCCGCCGCGCAGCTTTCGCGCCTTGCCGTCCGGCACTGGCACGCGCGCAAGCGCGGCGGACGCATCGTCAACATCGCCAGCCGCGCTGCCTATCGCGGCGACAGTCCGGCGCACTGGCATTATGCGGCGTCCAAGGCGGGGATGGTCGGGATGACCAAGAGCATTGCGCGCGGCTTCGCCAAGGAAGGCATCCTCGCCTTCGCCATCTGCCCCGGCTTCACCATGACCGGCATGGCCGACGAGTATATGGCGAGCCGCGGCGGGGATAAATTGCTCGCCGACATCCCGCTGGGCCGCGTAGCGATGCCCGAGGAGGTCGCGACGATGGCCCGGTTCTGCGCACTCGAGGCGCCGGCGTCGATGACCGGGGCGGTGCTCGACGTGAACGGCGCGAGCTACGTTCGATGAGCAGCTGGAAAGTAACGCTGCCCTGCACCCGCGACGAGGCGGAGGCGATCGACTTCGAGGGCGCCGAGCTGCTCGGCATCGATCCCGCGCCGGTGCTGCTGACCAGCGAGACGATCCCCGACGATCCGCTCGCCTGGCAGATCGAAGCCTATTTCGAGAACATGCCCGGCAAGGCCGAGATCGCGGCGCTGCGCATGCTGGTGCCGAGCGCGGGCGACGCCAGGCCGGTGATCGAGAAACTGCCCGACGAGGACTGGGTGACGCTGAGCCAGGCGGGGATCGAGCCGGTCCATGCCGGGCGCTTCTATGTCCACACCAGCACCAATCGCGGCGATGTGCCGGAAGATGCCGTCACCTTCCAGATCGAGGCCGGACGCGCCTTCGGCACCGGCACGCATGAGACCACCAGCGGCTGTCTGCGCACGCTCGACGCGATGCGCGCTCGGGGCGAGGTGGTGCGCAACCTGCTCGACGTCGGCACCGGCACCGGCCTGCTCGCTTTCGCGGCGATGCATTTGTGGCCGCGCGCCTATGCCACCGCGTCGGACATCGATCCGGTCGCGGTCGAGGTGACGGCGGAGAATGCCGTCGTCAACGGCGTGCCGCTCGGCGTCGGCATGGGGCAGCTCGCGCTCGCCGCGGCGCCGGGGCTCGAGCATCCGCTGCTGCTCAATCGCGCGCCTTATGACCTCATCATCGCCAACGTTCTCGCCGGGCCGCTGATCGAGCTGGCTCCCAGCATCAGCGCCGCGCTGGCCGAGGGCGGAACGCTCGTTCTGGCCGGGCTGCTGGAGACCCAGGCCGAGCGCGTCGCCTACGCCTATCGCCGCCACGGACTGCGCCTCGCGGGCAGGACTCCGACGGGCGACTGGCCGGCATTGCGGCTGCGCAAGCGCACCCGGTACGGCCTGGATCGGGTCAGGCGTCCGGGGCCCGACGGGCTTGGCCTCGCGCCGGGTTTCGGCAGCTGGTAGTGTCGCGCAACCGGATCGTTTCGGGTGCGTTCAGCTGTCTCGTATACAATTTGCGACAATATTCTGGTGGACGCGACCGCCCGACCTGACCAGTTTCGGAGGCATGATGAACCGTCCGACGATCCTGATGACGCTCATCGCGCTGCCGCTTGCGGGCTGCGCTGCCGGGCCGGACTACCGACCGAAGGGCGCGTCCGAGTTGGGCGTACCCTCCGCATATTCGGTGGAAGCGCGGCCGGAGGCACAGGCCGATCTGCACCAATGGTGGACCGCGTTCGACGATCCGCTGCTCAGCCAATTGGTCGAACAGGCGGCGACCCGGAATCTGAACGTCGCGCAGGCGGTGGCCCGCCTGCGGCAGGCGCGCGAGGCGCTGGTACAGTCGCGCGCTTCGCTGCTCCCCGATGTCAGCGCCGGTGCCGGCGCGTCGCGGACCGAGGGGGTTGTGGGCCAATCGGGCGGCACCTCCAGCTTCTCGCTCGGCGCCGACGTCAATTATCAGGCCGACCTGTTCGGCGGGGTGCGCCGCGGGGTCGAGGCCAGCCGGGCGCAACTCGACGCCAGCGGCTATGACTATGCGACCGTGCTGATCTCCACGCAGGGCGAGATCGCGCGCAACTATATCCTCGCACGGGCGGCGCAGGCGCAGCTCGCATATGCGCGCGAGAGTCTGGTCATCCAGGACGACAATCTGGAGATCGCCGGTTTCCGTGTGCAGGCGGGCCTCGTCTCCTCGCTCGATCAGGAACAGGCGCGCGCCAGCCGGGCGCAGACCGCAGCGTCGATCCCGAATATCGAGGCGAGCTACAACAGCGCGGTCTCGCGGCTGGGTGTGCTGACCGGACAGGCGCCCGGCGCGCTCAAGGGCGAGATGGAAGCCGTCCGTCCGGTGCCGCAGGGACCGTCGGCAATCGCTGTCGGCATCCCCGCCGATACGCTACGCCAGCGTCCCGACGTGCGCTCCGCCGAGCGCGCCCTTGCCGCAGCGGTCGCGCGGATCGGCGTGGCGGAGGCGCAGCTCTATCCCTCGCTGTCGCTGGGCGGGAGCATCGATGCCGGCGCGTCGAATATCGGCAATATCTTCGACATCATCACCGGCCGCGTCTTTGCCAACATCGCGCAGACCATCTTCGACGCCGGCCGCACCCGCTCGCAGATCCGCTCGGCACAGGCCGCCGCGGACGGCGCCTTCTACAATTACAAGCAGACCGTGCTGAGCGCGCTCGAGGATGTCGAGAATGCGATCGTCGCGCTGCAGGCGGCGCAGCGGCGCGAGCGTGAGTTCACCGTGGCGCTCGATGCCGCGAACAACAGCGCGATCCTGTCGCGCAGCTCCTATCGCGTCGGCCTGTCCGACTTCGTGACGCTGAACCAGAGCGAATCCGCGCTGATCTCGGCGCGCAACGGCTTGCTTCAGGCGCGGTCGGATCAGGCGACGGCGCTGATCCAGCTCTATCTCGCGCTCGGCGGCGGCTGGGACGCGGGCACCACCCCAACGCCGGAGCGGGTTCCCGCGCCCTCTACGCCAGGACAAGACTGATGGCCGACGCGAACACCAATCCCAAGCTCGACGAATTCCTCGGCGGCAAGGTGACGCCGGTGTGGCGGCGCTACGCCAAATGGATCGTACTGGTACTGGTCGTGCTTGCGGTCCTGTTCGGGTTGTGGCGCTATTTCGGAAGCAGCGAACAGGCTGGCTATGCCACGCAGAAAGTGGCGCGCGGCGCGCTGACCGTGACCGTCTCCGCCACCGGCAAGCTCGCACCGACCAATCAGGTACAGGTCGGCTCCGAGCTTTCGGGCCTGATCACCAAGGTCGAGGTCGACGTGAACGATCGCGTCACCGCCGGCCAGCCGCTTGCGCTGATCGATCCGTCGCGCCTCGACGATACGATCGAGCAGAGCAAGGCGGCCGTGGCTGCCGCGCAGGCGACCGTTGCGCAGAATCAGGCGACGGTCACCGAAGCGCGTTCGCAACTCACCCGGTTCGAGGAGGTCAGCCGCCTGTCGGGCGGGCGCGTTCCCGCAAAGACCGAGATGGACAATGCCCGTGCAGCGCTCGCACGTGCAGTGGCGACGCTGCGCGCGTCGCAGGCGCAGGTGGTTTCGCAACAGGCGGCGCTCCGTTCGAACCAGACGCAGCGTGACAAGGCGATCATCCGCTCGCCCGTCAACGGCGTCGTGCTCGCGCGGCAGGTCGATCCGGGCCAGACCGTCGCCGCATCGTTCAACACCCCGACTCTGTTCGTGATCGCCGAGGATCTGAGCGCGATGGAGCTGGAGGTCGCGATCGACGAGGCGGACGTGGGCCAGGTCAAGGACGGGCAGAAGGCGAACTTCACCGTCGATGCGTTCCCGGGCCAGACCTTCCCCGCGGCGATCCGGCGCGTCGATGTCGGATCGAACCTGTCGGCACAGAGCAGCACGTCCTCGACCTCGAGTTCGACGACCAGCGCGCAGGTCGTGTCCTACGGCGCGACGCTCAGCGTCGCCAATGCCGAGCAGAAACTGCGGCCCGGCATGACCGCGACGGCGGAGATCGTCACGCTGCAGAAGAACAACGTCCTGCTCGTTCCCAATGCCGCGCTACGCTTCACGCCGACCGATGCGAGTGCACCGCAGGCAGGTGGTGGCATGGCCGGCGCGCTGGTTCCCCGCGGCGGCCGGCGCGGTCAGGGCGGGGCGACCAAGTCCGCGACCATCGGCCGCGGCGCGACCCAGACCGTCTACGTGAAGGGCGCCGACGGTCAGCCTCAGGCGATGCAGGTGACGACCGGCGACACCAACGGACAGGTGACCGAGATCCTGTCGGGCGACCTCAAGGAAGGGATGGAGGTCATTACCGGCCAGTATGCGGGCCAGTCCTCCGGCTCCGGCCAGCGCAAATCGGGTGGCTCGGGCAGCGGCGGCCAGCGGCGGCAGGGCGGGGGCGGCACGGGTGGCTGACGCCGATCCGATCATCCGCCTGCGCGGCATCACCAAGGTGTTCGGCGAAGGGGCGACCGCGTTCCAGGCGCTCAAGGGCGTCGATCTCGATATCGCCGAGCGCGATTTCGTCGCGGTGATGGGGCCGTCGGGGTCGGGCAAGTCGACGACGATGAACATCCTCGGCTGCCTTGACGTGCCGACCGAAGGCGAGTTCCTGTTCAAGGGCGTGCATATCGAGACGCTGGACCGCGATCAGCGTGCACTGGTGCGGCGCAAATATCTCGGCTTCGTGTTTCAGGGGTTCAACCTGCTCTCGCGCACCAACGCGCTCGAGAATGTCGAGCTGCCGTTGCTCTATCGCGGTGAGGACAAGAAGGTCCGGCACGAGCTGGGCATGGCCGCGCTCGACAAGGTCGGGCTTGCCGACTGGTGGGACCATACCCCCGCCGAGCTGTCGGGCGGTCAGCAACAGCGCGTCGCGATCGCCCGCGCGATCGTCACCAGCCCGGCGGTGCTGCTCGCCGACGAGCCGACCGGCAATCTCGATTCGGCCCGCTCGGTCGAGATCATGGAATTGCTCACCAGCCTCAACAAGGACAGCGGCATCACCGTGCTGATGGTCACGCACGAACCCGATATGGCCGCGTTCGCGCACACCATCGTTCACTTCAAGGACGGGCTGGTCGAGCGGACCGAGGCGGGCAACGGCCTGGCCCGGAACGCCGGAGTCCCCGCCTGATGCTCGGCACCACCTTCACGCTCGCGATCCGGTCGATCCTGCGGCACAAGCTGCGGTCGTTCCTGACCACGCTCGGCATCATCATCGGCGTGGCCGCGGTGGTGGCGATGGTGACCCTGGGCAAGGCGACCACCGCCGCCGTGCAGCAGCAGATCGCCAGCCTCGGCACCAACATCCTCCAGGTGCGTCCCGGTCAGGGCTTCGGCCGCGGCCACGCCGATGATGAT
>Ga0247822_10002199_pt1 | contig 12343 bp, 26 predicted proteins | sample 13C_Cellulose_Da_FD_192423 | JGI IMG/M metagenome (GOLD analysis project Ga0247822, IMG submission 192423) | Soil microbial communities from agricultural site in Penn Yan, New York, United States - 13C_Cellulose_Day30 | ecosystem: Environmental > Terrestrial > Soil > Agricultural land | place...
GCGGGCTAGATACCGGCGCTATCGCCAATACGACCTATCACATGTGGCTGATCATGCGGTCTGATACAGGCGTGGTGGACGTGCTGTTTTCCGCGTCTGCGTCGTCTCCGACTATGCCGGCCAACTATGACTATAAGCGGCGCATTGGCTCGATTGTGCGATCTGGCGGGGCGATTGCAGCCTTTGTGCAGACAGGCGACACATTCATCTGGAACAACGCCGCCCCCACGGCTGATTACGACAGCAGCGGCAATCGGGCCAAGGCAAATCTTACGCTCAATGTCCCGAGCGGCATCCGGGTAGCGGCCATACTCAACCCGTCGCTCACCAGTGACAGCACCGACGCTACCATGACGTTCTACGACGGGGCAAACACCAGCGCTGGCTTCATGATTGCCTGTCTTGTTGAAAGCAGCCTGTTGGGCCGAACTGATCAGATGGTGCAACAGTTCACCAACACGTCGGCGCAAATACAACTGGCAATTGCGGGCTCCCCGTTCGCCGCAAGGATACGAACCTCGGGCTGGATCGATACCAGAGGAAGAAACGGCTAACTCACCTGACGCGACCGCTTTCCCATTCGGCCAGACAATCGCGATGGGTCAAGCCGGCCTCGGGCAGGGCGTAGAAGACGAGCATTTCACCGGTTAGTTTCTGAATATCGCCACGGGCCACGCCGCGCTCAGCAGCCGCTAGGCGATACTCTCCTAACGCCATCGAACTGCACCATCCAGCTGTCCGTCGTAGATGGTCGATTAGCGTATTCAGCTCATCGTCAGTGCTCATCGACTTCAGCATTGCTTCCTCCCGACGTGAGGTCGGAACGCTAGACCTGTTCAGGTCAGGCGGCAAGCTCCCTTCAACATCATCGGAGACACACATGGACCCGGAAAGTCATTTCCGCGCCACGGCCCCGGCATACATGCGCAAGCTCGTTGCCGACTTCCCGTCCCTCGACCTCCAAGACGCCGCAGCCATCTTCGGCAACCTTGGCCACGAAAGCCTCGGCTTCACCAAGTTGCAGGAGATGAAGCCCACCGTGAAGGGCTCCAAAGGCGGCTATGGGTGGGCGCAGTGGACGGGCCCGCGCCGTCGCGCCTTCGAGGCATGGTGCAAAAAGCACGGCAAAGACCCGGCCGCCGATGCGACGAACTACGCCTATCTCTATCTCGAGCTGAAGGGCTTTGAGGGAACCGAAAGCGGCGCTATAGGCAAGGTTGCCGCAGCGGTCGGCCTGGAAGCCAAGGTCAAGGCCTTCGAACTGGCGTATCTCCGTGCTGGCGTCAAGCACTACGACTCGCGGCTGAAATGGGCCCGCATTGCGGGCGACGCGCTCCGGGCCACAGAGCCCGCGCCAACGCCCGTTTCACCTGCCCCGAAGCCAATCCCCGCCGAGCCTGCTCACCCCGCTCCTGATGCCCCCAAGGCCAAGAATGGCTGCCTCGGCTGGCTCATCTTCATCGCCGTTGTTGTCGCGGCTCTCGCCTTCGTCGCATTCACAGTGAGGTTCTGATGGGCTCGTTCTTCGCATCCGTAGCTGTCCAGTGGTTCCTGCGCCGCATCCTCGATTGGGGCGGCTGGCTCGGCGGGTTCCTGCTGTTCGTGATCAACACCTACAACGCGCTTCCTCCGTCGCTTCAGGCAGCCATCGTGACTGTGATTGAAGGCCGCTGGCAGGAAATCACGCTCGGCAGCCTCATCCCGCTGCTTGCCCTGATATGGAGCCAGATTGCGTCGTTCCGCGCGACCGTGAAGCCCCAGATCGTCACTGAGGAAGGCAAGGTTGCCGATATGCGCGAGTTGCCGCGCGGGAATGCCAATGCGGTGCAGGAGATCGCCACGACGGCCATCCTGAACCGCGGCGAAACCATCGTGGAGCGCCTGCTGAAGCTCAAGCTCGGCCGGCGGTAAGCAGATCCTCAAAGCGTCAAAAGCGGCCCCGGATAGCAGTTGCAATGCCATCCAGGGCCTTGAGCCAACCCCAGAACTGAACTGGAGAAGCCCCGTGCCTATCATTGCCTCTGACGCTTTAAGGAATTGACTAGATGGCCCTACCAAAGTGGATCGAGCCACGTATTACCGTGGGCAACATACTAACCATCATCCCGCTCATTGGAGCGATCTTCGCCGCTGCCCAAGGCTACGGCGCCATGATGGAGAAAGTCGACCAACTGTCCCTGAGGGACATCCCCTCGCTGCGCCAGACGGACATCGAGCTAGGTGGCCAGATCGTAGCGCAGGGTAGGGTGATCGATGCCGACCGCCTCTCGACCCGCGAAACCCTGGCAGAGCTGAAGACGGACGTTGGATACATCCGGCGCTATGTGGAGGAAGAGCGGCGGGGTGCGCGACAATGACGCGCCATGCTCTCGATTTGGTCATAGGGGCCATCCTGATTTGCGGGATGGCCTTTTTGTTTGGAGGGCCACCGGTCAGGGCTACTGAGTGCGGTAAGGCAAGTTTCTACGCCGAGGCGCACCAAGGCAAGACCATGGCCAATGGCCGACCCTTCAACATGCACGCGATGACTGCCGCCTCAAACACATTGCCGCTCGGCAGTAACGCCCGCGTAACGGCCGGGAAACGCTCCGTCGTGGTGAGGATCACAGACACTGGCGGATTCGGTAAGTACGGGCGCATCATCGATTTGTCGAAAGCTGCCTTTGCGAAGCTGGCGCCGACGAAACAGGGAATTGCCGAGGTCTGCGTTACTCGCCTGCGCTAGGCATACCATTTGTCGACGCGCTTGAAGGCAGCGACTATGTCTTCATAGCCGAGGTCAAGCAGGAACTCGCAAAGCACTTCGTCAGCCCTAGAGTGGTCGGACTCAACGTCAGAGTCCGTGTACTTCTGGCGGTCGATGACCTCCTGCAGGTCGTCCAGAGCCTTTTGTTCAAGTGGCGTTTTGCTCATTCCCGCTTCTCCTTGCTCGACGGATCGTGTTCAGCCAGCATCGACTGTGTCCGCTGGTGCAGTCGGTCAAACTCGGCCGACCACAGGCGCCTCTCTAGCGCATCGCGTGCGTCGCGAGTCTTCTCCCGCTGCAATCGCGCCATTTCTTCAGGCGGCAGCCAGATCCAGTGATCGTCGTCCACTTGGTCAGACATCTCGTCTCTCCTTGCTCAGTTCATTACACACAGGACACGGCTTACCTGCTCCACCACAGTGACAGGCATTAGGGCCAGAGTTGGGTTGATCACCCCATGGCTTATCCGTGTGACTTTCGCACACCCAGCCGCAATCGTTGCAGGTTCTGCAGATGGGCTTGGGAGGGGTCATCGAAAGTTCGGGCTCGTGAGCGCCGCTTCGATCATCTCAACTGCGATTTGCCTGCTGCGATGCTGTGACCGCATTTCGACCGTGGCGCTGATGCCGGTGGGGATGTGCGTCACCTTCACCGGCAAGCTGGTGTAGCCGACGTGCTGCCCGCCGCGGGCACGGTTGTCGACCGCCTCCCGAAGCAGATCAGCATTCAGATCGGCAGCCCGTCTTCCCCACCGATAGGCCATACTGTGCCTGTGTGGCTGATGCAGGGGAGGGGCTAGGCGGGCGTCCTCAGCGACAGGCGCCACTCGTCCCACACCATGAACTCGATAGGGGCGGTGCTCATTACAGCGGAGCACGAGCGAACCCACAGGAACGGTACCCAGGTACGCCGCCAATTGTCTCGGATGGTCTGCATTCTCGTTCTCCATACAGGTGGTGGGGATCAGGCGGCGTCGAACTTCTGAGGATACCCCAGCTTGTAAATGTCCTGACGTACCGCGCGATCATGTTCGCGCTGTCGCGCCGAGTCCTCTGAGTGGATGAGATATTCAGGCGTGCCCACTGCCGATACGAGATTGACCATGGCGACCATCACGTCATAGCCCTCGCCATCCGTCGCCATCACGTTAGCCCGCCCCTCCTCGCCGGCCAGGGCCGCATCGATCGCGGATCGAAGCGCCTCAAGCCCAGCCTTCGTTCCGCGGATGGTGGCCGGGGAATGCCACATGTACTGAGCGTAGACGTGCAGCCACGGCTCGCCCTCCAACCCAGCCCATACTTCCGTTCCAGCCGCATCTGTTGTCATCACCATCTCCGTGAACGTTCTCAGAACCCCGTGTGCTAGAGCGCCGTGCCCAACACGTTGATCTCGGGGTTTCCCCAGATCTGGCGCATTGCTGACGCCAGCATTGCGTCCGCGTCCTCGCGCCGCTCGAACAGGCCAAAATCTACCATCCGGCCGTCGACCCGCTTCCGCACGCGCCATTTCCCCAGTCGTTTATCGAAGGTGACCCCACCGGGGCGCTCGCGCATGACATTCCGCGCGTTGGTGGTGATCTGCAGGTTGTCGCGGGTGTTGTTGAGCGGGTTGCCGTCGATGTGGTCCACGACCATGCCGGCGGGTGCCGCAGCGATGAAGCGGTGCAGGTAGACATTGCCGCCGTGACCACCGAGCGCCTGGCGCCATCGACCTCGGACGTACCCACGTCCGTTCGTGGACCACTTCATTGCAGACACGCGCCGATAGTCTTCCTCGCTGATGAGGGCGACCATTCCGCCCGGCAGGGGTATCTCGCGAACGTTCATAGAACATCGACCTTTCTCAGTTTGCCTGTGGCGTGCCACTCGCTTCCGCACGTTCCGACTCCGTTCACCCTGAAGCTGCACGAACCTGCTCGGTTCACCTGCGGCAAAATCCCTGCCCACTTGCGCTTTCTCAGGCGTTCGGCTATCTCCCGCTTCAGGACACCTTGCCCTAACGCAGGGTCCGGTTTTCCCTATTTCGTATTATACTTCAATACCTTGGCAGCCTCAACGGGCGTTTGTGTCACTGGCTTGCCAAAAAGCCTATTTGCCACCGTTTCGTCGTCCATCGCGTGCCCGTAGGTGGCGAACAACTGCGCTGGCGATTTCCAGCCTCCGCGCTTGGCTACCGTGATCGGATCTACGCCGGCATGCAGCAGCCCGGTGGCGAAGCCGTGGCGGCACCCGTGCGGCGTCACCTGCTTGATCCCGGCCCGCGCTATGACGGCGTCCCAAGGCTTCCGAACGGAGTCGTAAGCCGCATACGGGAATAGCGCCACATCAGCCTCCCGATTGCTCGGGATGTTGGCCAGAGCGGCGACGAGCTGCGGCGGCATATGGGCAATGCGCGTCTCCCCGCCCAACTTCCCCATGACGATCCGCACCTTTGCGGCCTGCATATCCACATCGCGCCAGGCTACGTTAAGGGCCTCGCTGATGCGGGCCCCGGTCGCGAACATGAAGCATGCCAGCGCTCCGAGGTGCGGAGAGGCGTGCGCCATGAACGCCTCGATCCATTCCTCTGTCGCCGGCTCCTTGCTGACCTTGGGCTCAGGGAAGCGCTTCGCCCGGATCGGCGCGCACATATCCAGCTCGGCGCAATGGTTGATCACAGCCATGGTCGGGACCAGCACGGCGCGGTTGCGATAGGCGCCGGAGCCGGTAGGCAGCAGGGCGATTGCCGCCCGCTTCATCGCTCCGCTCGTCACCTCGCGCACTAGCGTATCCTTCCAATAGTCCTCGACCAACTCGAGGTATTTTGGTATCTTTCCGGTCTTGCGGTATTCGATCGATGCCTGTGCAAAAGTCAGCGTTGACCCCGGATCGCGACGACCTTGGAGTTCTCTGCTTTCGACCTCGTTGGCAATGCGCTGGGCTTCTGATTTCTGCGCAGTCTTTGTAGAGCCGCGTAGTCGCCTGCCGGCAACGGTGCCTGAGTAGTGCCAGATTTCGCCGCGCTTTTTGAGGGTAAGGGACATGGCCGGCTGGCCTCCAGGATAGCGTCCACATCGGCTTTGGTGAGGGCCATACGATTGCCCAAAATCCGGCAAGCGCCAAGTGACCTCGCAAGCGATTTCACCCGCCGCGGTGACCAGCCCATGTGCTGCGCCAGTTCCTCAGGGCTGATGGTGGCCGGAAGTTCGAGCGCTACCACGGCAGCCACCCCAACTTCGCCAGCACAAACCACACGACAAAGAACCCGCCGATAATAGCTACGACCCATATCTGCTGCTTGGTCGTCGGGCTAAGCTTCATACCCCCTCTCCCCGTGATGGAGGAGTGGGGAGGGGCTGCCAGAGCTTCGTCCACGGGCGTCCGGACAATGTCTGAGCTTGCGCCCACTGGCCATTCCACATGCACTCAAAGACGTGGAATCCGTCCCATGCGATGAAGTGCGTTCCGTCCTTCGGCGCCGTCTCGATCGGCTGCCACCCCTCCCGTATCCCTTCATCGCGAACAGCTAGGGCGGCGGTGAGGGCGGCGCGCATGGCAAGCTCTGGCGGCGTGGCTTCTCCGAAGCACTCAAGATAGGACTTGGGGCTGCTGCCTTGAAGATTGCGGGCCACTTCGTACTGAGAAGCGCTGGCCGCCAGTGCGGATTTCAGCATCTCCTCCGTCACCCCACCCGCTGCCACAGCAGGAGGGGAGGCGCCGAACTCGCGCTGGAACAGCACCGGTGTGTTAGCGGGGATGCTGTATACGTTGCCCATGGCAATGCAGTCCGCGCATGGCCTGGCCGGCGTGCATGCTGGGCTGTCGCCGCCGCAATAACTGGCGAAGAACAGCACATCCCTGCTTTCCACCACCTCCGCCTGTTCATCGCTAGAGCGGCGGGCGGCGAGGTAAGTTCGGATGGCGGTGCGAACAGCCTGTCCCATCGAGTGGGGCATGACATCGCCGGTCAGGTCGGCATACCGGTCGCATGCCGCGAGATCGGCTTTCGCCAACGCCTCAGCGTCCAGCGGGCGCAGTTCCTGTTCCGTGTCCATCAGGGATGCTCCCCGAGGGCGGAAAGGCGGTCGAGCCGTTCAATTTCCGCGAGGATGAGTGCGCCGGCTTTGACGAGATTGCGGCGGCGATCGCGGGGCTTCCACCATTCGCCGCCCCAAGGCCAAATGGAATAGGGTTTAGTCCCGAAGCTTCCCACATGACGTTGCCCATTTAGGGGCACGCCCGTACCCCAAAGAGCGTAGGTAGCGGCCGCCCGTGATAGTTCGAATTCCTTGTGCCCGTCATCGTGCTCGGGCGTCCAGCCTTCCGCATCCATCTGCCGCTGGCGCTCTGCGGCAACATCCTCCAGCGCCTTCACCCGCACCCCGGATGCTGGAGAGGATGGAGACGCGGCGAGGCGGTCGATCAACCGGAGGAAGCGCCCTACCGTGTTGACGTTGGCCACCATCGCGTGACCATCCTTCTCGCCGCTGATGACGATGCGCCATTGCTCGACAAAAGCACGGGCCGACTGCACCATCACACCGTGCGAAATCACATCGATTGGCGTGTTTTCGAGCCTATCGCTCCCCGCCTCTGCCTCTCTGCGGTGCTGGCCGGCGAGAAAGGGCATCAGCGCCTCAGCGAGCGCGCCCGCCCCTAGACTGTTCTCGCCATCCACGCGACGAATTTCTTGCGCGAGCGCGTCGATCTGTCCTGCTACGGTCATGAGGAGGACTCCGCAGAAGCTATGGCGGCGAGAGCTTTCTGAATGGGTTCGTAGGCTTCAGCGGCGGGGAATGCCTCGGTAAAGCGGCCAACGCAATCCTTCAGCGCTGCCAGAAGATCTGGCGCGGCGGCGATTAGGCGGGCGTTGGCGTCGAGTTCTCCGGCCTCGGTCCTGACGCGCGGGGTGATGCTGGTAAAGCCGCCCTGAATTCCCGCGACGAACCGGTTCTGGCCTTCATCGTTCAGGGCGTAGACGGTCTGCCTGTCGCAGAGCCACGGCCCCGGCGTATGCGTCGTCCTCTTGTCGTTCATCACTGTGTCCTGCGAAGGTTGCGGGAAGAGAATGGGGTGAGGTCATTGGCTGCGCCTCACGATTTCGCCGTTCATCTTCTTCTTGAACTGGCCGTTCCGGTTCGTGGGGAACGATGGCTTTCGAAGGGATGAAAAGGCCTTGGCCTGGTGCCGGCGAGCCTCGCCGCGGGCGATGTTCTCGCTGCGCGTCTTGGTCCGGTGGTGCTCCTGAAGCAGCAGCTGCAGGTTGCCTTCGCGGTTCTCGCCGCCGTCGATCAGCGGCACGATGTGGTCGCAGTCGATCACGTCGCGATCGAAGCTCATCACCCGGCCACAGCCGCAGGCGCACAGCCCGTTCTGCTTGGCGTAGAGGCGTAGCAGCACCAGTTGCCCCGGCATGCTCTCAGGGCGCTTGCCACGCCACTCTGGAACGGCGCGGGCGGTCATGCTGTCAGCCTCATCTCGGCGCGGCGGCTGGCGTTCTCTGACTGCCACTCGCTGAACTTCATCCTGAGGTATTCCATCTGGACCTTCTTCAGGTTCGCAGCGGAACGGGCTTCAACCAGCCGGGTGATGTAGTCCAGCCATTCCGGGCTGGCCTTCACTTCGGCCTCGGCTCGGTTGTGGGCAATGTCGCCTTGGGCCTTGATCTTCTGCGACAGCACGAGTGACTTCGTCTCCTCAAGCATGGTCGCGGCCTTATCCAGATCGACCCACTCTTTGGCGACGATCCGGAATTGCTCTGACCAAGGCAGGTTGGGGATGGCGTTCACGGAGAAATCGGCGACGGGTTACTATCCCCGCCGCCGCCCTGTCAGTGGGGATTGGTTGCGGCTTCACGCTCGAGATTGTCGAGGTGATCGCCAAGTGTCTTGGGAATGGGTGTCAGCGCCGTCTTGCGGGCGTCGTAGCGGGTCTTGATGGCGTTCCGGCTGTTCGCGCCTGTGTGGGCCTTCCACGCCTCCTTGAACATGCTCTGCAGCGCGTCGAGGTTGGCGGCGTCGTCCAGCATCTGCAGGTAGCCGTTCACGTCGATAGCCGGAGCCTGGGGTGGTTCTTCCGGCACCGTCGCGCCTTCCATCAGCCTCGCTAGTTTGCCGTACTCAGACGCCTTGATCCTCACGGAACGGCCGAATGCCTCAACCTCAACCCAAGGGCTTGCGAGGCTGTAGAGGTAGCGCCCAATGCCCCACTTCACAGCGGCACGCTTCAGCGCATCACTGATCGCGCCCTTTTCGGCTTCAACGTCGCTGTCGCCAGCGCCATCAGCCTTGGTCACCCACTGGTCGCCGATCTTGATGCTCAGGTAGCAGACGGTTCGCGTGCCGTGGAATTCATAACGGTCCTGCCAGTTCTCAGCGCCGCACACTTCGTCCAGCCGCTCCATGACGTGGCGGGCGGTGAGGTAGGCCAGCGCGAGGCCGCGCGTCTTGTCGGCGTTGGTGCTGCCCACGCGCCATTCGATCTCGTTGGCGGGGAAGGGCTTGTGGAGGTCAGAAAGGTTCACTTTATCCTCACTGAGATGCTGGGATCGCCATGTACGATTGCCGCGCCTGGCACATCGTCGCCGGCATCGAACTGCGCCTTGATGGCTGCTTTGTCGGGCTTTCGCTCAAGGCTGAACGTGCCCTGCGGAAGAGCGTCGATATCGGTGATGCTGACCGTCTCGCGGCCGTTGATCAGGCTGATCGTCGCCTCGGCCAGCACCAACTTCGGTAGCTGGCTGGCGGTCATGAGCTGGACCATCAGCTTCTTGATGCCGTCCGCTCCGCGTGCCTCACGGTCGCGCCGCGAAGTCAGGTCGCCGATGTAGGTGTTCAGCCCTTCGGCGCGGGCAAGCCGCTCCTGGCGGATGCGAACCAGCCGCGACATGAGCGGGGCAAGGTCAGTCTCGCCCTCGAACATATCGGCGCGAAGTTCTTCGTCCTCGACCAGCTCGGGGTGAGCGACAAGCATGTTGTCGATGGCCCGAACCGTGTATGCTACGTCGTGAGCGATGATCTCAGCCATTTCAGACGCTCCTGTTCCTTGCTTCGCGCAGGTACTCCCGAGCCTTGCGGCGGGTTCTGCGGCCTTCGGCGGCATAGTGAGCCGCACGGTTCGGGTTGGTTTCTTCCCCAGCCCAGCGGAAGTACTGGACGGACTGTTTGCTGAGGCTCTTGGCGAACGAGATGGACCGGGCCCGCCATTCGAGCTGCTGCGCAATCCAGGCGGCATCCTGAGCCGGCGTAGGACGCTCAGCCCAGATCCATTCACCCCGTTCGTCAGCAACGACAGTGAACTTTGTTCGCGCGGTCGGTGCTGGCTTTATGGGGAGGGGAGAGGGGAGGGGCGACGGGCTCATTTCGATCGCTCCTCAAGCATGGCATCAGCGTAGGAGTAGGCCAGCCTCGCGGCCTCGTCGGCATAGACGGCCATTTTGCTTCCCAGAGACCCGCCAACAATGCCGTTGATCACCTGCCCCGCGAACCAGTCACGCAGCGTCATGCCCTCTTGAGACGACATGCCGGTAGCGCCATGCGGGTGCTGGTAAATTGGCTGAGCCGGAAACGCAGGTCCGCCATTTGTCTTCGCGCTCATCTACGCAGCTCCTTTGATCTGGATATCGGGGATGCGGGAGAGGGCGGCTGCCCTGATCTTGTCGAGACGCGCTCCCTCAATCGCCCGGCGGAGACGCCTGCGTGTTGCAACAGACGGCAAAGCCTGCATTTCCGGCGCGTATGGGTGCCCGTAGGCATAAGGGTAGTTGCCTGCCCAAACCTCCGCGCCGCCGATCGTTACGGTCAGGTATCCAAAGGAGATCGGGTGCTGATCGAGCAACTCATTGAGAAGCGCGTCCCATTCCCAACTCGTGGGATAGTTCTGGAACCAGTATCGGGGGATGAGCCGCTGCCAATCGATCCTCATGGCCATCACGCTGCCTCGCTCTGCTGGAGGGCGGCCGGGGCGAGGGATGCGACCGCTGCGAGAAACTGCGCGTCGATCGCTGCCGCCTTTTCCTCACGACGGCAGTTGCGAAGGTGGCGGAGCTTGGCCCCGATCCCGCGATAGCCGTTGTAGAGAAACGCCTTGCGCAACTGCGCCAGCGTCATGGCACGCTCCCGGCGCCATGGGGCGCCCGTGCTGAAGTGGACAGCTGCTTCCTCGGCGTTCGCAACATCGGCGCGGTTGGCCTTAGCGGTGCTCAGCAGGAACTGATACCGGGCGTCGGCGGCAAGAACTGCCTCCCAAGCCCGGTTGGCCGCGCCGATGGCGTCGAACATCTGCTCGGCGCGCTGCATTTCGGTTGTGACCGGACGTTCAGACGGGTTGCGCTCGGTGAGGGTGGGGGACATCAGGCGGCACTCCCAGAGCGATGGAACACCTCGAACAGAGCGCCGGGCTCGATTGTCATGCCGGTCTGGTTCACGGCGAACGAGGCGACCTTTGCGCCGGCAAGCTCAGCGAGCGGGCCAGCGTAGGGACGCATCGAAACGATGGTGTCCCGGCCTGTGCCCCACCACACGTCGACGGTATCGCCGATCCGGAGGTCTGTGCCCTTCAGGAGCTTCGTGCGGTGCGGTGCGAGCATTTCTCGATCCCCTTCCACAAGCCCCATGGCTCGTGTTGTCTGGGGATGACTATAGGTACGTTACGTACCGCACGCAAGCACAAAACGCACCGCACGGTACGATTTGTGTATTTTAGATGGGAGTGTAGGCGCCGATGACGATTCCACGGATCGTAACGGTCTCGCCGTCGTCACCGCTCGCCAATGGGACTTCTTCCTGAAACCGCGGGTCTGTGGATACAGGCATCAGGATCATGCCTTTTGCGGTGAACTGGAGCTGCTTGATGGTGTTCTCGTATAGCCCGGCCCGCTCGCGAACCACATGAACAAGCTGGCCGTGTTTTGCACCGCCAGGATAGCTTTCGTATGGCACGCAGATTGCAAATGATCCGTCCGCAATGCGCTTATTAACGCTTGGGCCATCGATTATGACGCTGTACTGCAATGCGCTTGCCACGTCCGTTCTAGGAACGACTGGCACCAGAACCCCCTCGAATTCTATGGGTTCATCGTATCGGAACGTTCCCGCGCTGACACGAGCGATCACAGGGACATGAACGACATGGTTAACGGATTTGATATCCGTACCATTCCCGGCCACTCCCATGATGTAAGCGGGGGTTGAACCGAACGCGGCTGCGTATTTTCGCGCAGCATCGGGACGGATACCGCGGATCCCGTTCTCATGACTCTTGTAAGTATGTTCGTTCCAGCCGAACGCCTTTGCTGCATCCACAGCGCTCGCGTAGCCCTTCTTAAGACGTAGCGCCCGAAGGCGTTCAGCGGCATCAACCATGAGCGCGAACGTATAATAGGTCACGGTACGTTTTGTGCTTGCGGGCAATCACGATCTGCGGTACGTAAGGTACCGATGATCGAGAAACCCGACACGTTCCGCACCCTCATTGAAGCCCTCGGCGGGGTGAAAGCCTTTGCCGACAATCTCGGGGTAGGGGAGTTCGCAGCCAAGAAGATGCGCGACCGCAGTTCGGTAGCCGTCGACCACTGGCCGCGCCTAATCCTCGTCGCTCGCGAGCACGGCTTTCTGTTCAC
>Ga0247822_10002200_pt1 | contig 12343 bp, 6 predicted proteins | sample 13C_Cellulose_Da_FD_192423 | JGI IMG/M metagenome (GOLD analysis project Ga0247822, IMG submission 192423) | Soil microbial communities from agricultural site in Penn Yan, New York, United States - 13C_Cellulose_Day30 | ecosystem: Environmental > Terrestrial > Soil > Agricultural land | place...
GTGCCGCTCCAGTGGTCTTGCTTTCGCTTGGAATGACACTAGTAGTTGCTACGGGCGGAGTGGATTTGTCGGTCGGGGCCGTCATGGCGATTGCAGGCTCGGTCGCGGCTGGGCTGCTTTCGCGTCCAACTGGATTTCTCCTGAACCAGCTTCCTGTTCACAGCGTGATTGGCATCGTTGCCGTCTCCCTCCTGATTGCCATGGTGTGCGGCATGTTTAACGGAGCCTTGGTAGGGTTCTTCAAGATTCAGCCGATTGTCGCGACGTTGATCTTGATGGTGGCGGGCAGGGGCGTAGCCATGCTCCTGACTGACGGACAGATCATCACCTTCACCAATCCGCAATTCTCAGCGATCGGCTCAGGGGCGTCGCTGTCCCTGCCAAACCCGATTTGGATCTCGCTCGTGGCCGCTGCCCTCGTTGCGACACTCACCCGAACCACCGCTTTCGGCCTATTTGTCGAGGCAGTTGGGGACAATCCCCGCGCCGCAGAAGGCGTCGGCATAGACAGCCGCACCATTAAGCTCGCAATCTACGCGATCTCCGGAGTGTGTGCGGGCATTGCCGGTCTGATCGGTGCCGCCGACATCCGGGCAGCCGACGCAAACAATGCCGGGCTCTACCTGGAACTCGACGCGCTTCTAGCCGTGGCGATCGGCGGAACCTCGATGGCGGGAGGCCGGTTCTCGCTCGCCGGCTCGATCCTCGGGGCGATCCTCATGCAGGCGGTGACGACCACAATCCTCACGCGTGGAGTACAGCCCGAGATGACCCTGATTCTAAAGGCGCTGATCGTGGTTGGAGTATGCCTCGCCCAATCCCCCGAATTTGCTCGGAAGAGGAGGCTGGCTTGAGGGTCTTAACTCCTGAGAGGAGGCCCATACTCGCCACCTTGGCTGTCTGCCTCCTCCTGTACATCGGCGCAGCCGCAATGTTTCCGAACTTCGCCACGCTTCGCGTCTTTCTCAATTTCTTCGCCGACAACGCTTACGTCGGCGTGATTGCGGTCGGTCTGACCATTGTCATCCTGACCGGCGGCATCGACCTGTCCGTCGGCTCGATGGCCGGCGCAACCAGCATCATGGTTGCAAGCCTTGTCGCGACCAGAGGATGGCCCGTGTTGGCGGCATTCGCGGTCGCGTTGTCATTCGGAGCCCTGGTCGGATTGGCGCAGGGACTCTTGATTGCCCGCTACAGACTGACTCCTTTCCTTGTGACCTTGGGCGGGCTCTTCTTCTGCCGCGGAATCGGACTCTTGATCAGCCGCGAGTCGCTCTCCCTGACCGATCCCATAGTCACCACCCTCAGTTCGCCCGCAGTCAGTGTCGGAAACGGGTCGATCTCATGGCCGGCGATCATCTTCGTGCTGTGTGCGATCGTTATGGCGCTGGTACTCAAGCAGACCCGGTTCGGACGAACTCTATACGCGATTGGCGGAAGCGCCGACTCGGCCCACCTTATGGGACTCCCGGTTCGCAGGACCCTAATCCTCGCCTATGTGATCAGCGGGTTCTTTGCCGCTATGGGCGGAGTGCTGTACGCCATATACACGGCGAGCGGATATGCGATCGCCGGGACTGGACTTGAACTGGATGCGATCGCCGCGGTAGTCATCGGCGGCACGTTGCTCAGCGGTGGAGCAGGCAGCATAGTGGGCACGGTGCTCGGCGTCCTCACGATCGGCATCCTTCAAACTGCCATCGTATTTCAAGGGACGCTCAGCTCCTGGTGGACGAAGCTCGTCATCGGAGCGTTGCTCCTGATTTTCGTCCTCCTTCAGAGGTTCCTAGTCGGCAGGCACGCTCGCTAGTTTGACGCGACCGGCTTGATCCCGCGCTTCTCAAGTTCCGCGTTAATTGCCTTGAGGTCGGTGGACTCCAGTCGTCGCAGCTCCTTCAACTGCGCTTCAAGCTCAGCCGAGAGTCGGTCGAATACTTCGTAGGACTGGTCGGTGGGACGGAAGTTGCCGCCCATAACCGTGCTAAACACGCCCGCAAGCTTGTCATTCAACCGAATCGGGTAGTTCAGTGGGTCCTGCCCGCTCTTGTTTTTGGTCTGGTAGATCGCCTCTTCGACCTGCGTGATTCCCGCCCTAAATGCGCCGGACAAGGTATCAAGCAAGCCTAGGCTCCCCTTGGCCTTGGCCTCTTCCAGCGCTTTGTCCAGGTTCGTTCTCAAAGATCGGATTCGAGCGACCGAGTCGTTTGCCTCGGTTAGCCTTGCCGAGATTTTCTGGGCGAACTTGAATTGCTCCACCAAGTCGGCATCGGTAGCCGAGCCTCGCGGGTCACGCAACCATTTGAACTTGGCGGGATATTTGGCTCCATCGACGACCATCGTCACGGTGTATTCGCCCGGGGGAGCGGTGATCGGGCTCGGGAAGCCGCTCCACACTACCATTCCTGGAAACGTCTTGTAGCCCGGATATTGGAGGAATGCAGACGTTCGTTGGAACCCCTTTCCTTTCGGTGCCGAGGGAACGGTTTGGAACACCTTGCCCGTCGAGTCCGCGAACTCAAACTTCAGATCCTTTGCGTCGTTGGGCAAGTAGTAGTTGAGGACCACGCCGCTGAGCGGGTTTTCTCCGACTGGACCGCCCGCGCCTCCACGGCGCCCGCCGCCGAATCCTCCGCCTCCGCCCCAACGCACGCGGTAGGCGTCCTTGGGGGCAAACAGTCGCGCCGTCTTGCCCGCATCCCGCGCCAGTTGCTGCAATGGAGTCAAGTCGTCCAGCACCCAGAAGGAGCGGCCGTGGGTCGCCGCGATCAGGTCGTCGTCCTTCCAAGCCAGATCGTGAATGGGTGAGACCGGCAGGTTCATCTGCAGGGGCTGCCAATTGTCGCCGCCGTTGAAGCTCACCCAAGCCCCGGTTTCCGTTCCCCCATAAAGCAAGCCTTTGACCCTTCGATCCTCGCGAACCACGCGGAAGAAGGTGTTCCCCGGAATCCCGCCGACCACCTTCCGCCAGGTCTTGCCGTAGTCCCTTGTCACGTAAGCGTAGGGCGAGTAGTCGTCGTTCTCATGGTTGTCGACCGCAGCGTAGGCGGTGCCGGCCTCGTGGGGCGATGCCTCTATCATGGAGACCAGTCCCCATTTGGGCATGTCTGGAGGAGTCACGTTTTGCCAAGAGCCGCCGCCGTTTTGGGTGACGTGAATCAAGCCGTCGTCTGACCCCGCCCAGATGACGCCCTTGCGCACGGACGACTCCGCCACCGTGAAAACCGTGCCGTAGTACTCCACGCTCGTGTTGTCCTTGGTAATCGGCCCGCCCGACGGTCCCATGGTGGATTTGTCGTTGCGCGTCAGGTCAGGGCTGATCTTGGTCCACTTGCCGCCATTGTTGGTCGACTTGAGCACGTACTGCGAGCAGGTGTAGAGCAAATTCGGGTCGTGGGGGGAAAAGACGATCGGGTAGGTCCACTGGAATCGATGTTCCAAGTCCCCTGCCCCATGGCCCATCGGGTTGTCTGGCCAAGGGTCCACCGATCGGCTCTCACCGGTCCGATGGTTCTGCATCTCGAGGTTGCCGCCATAGTTCCCGCCAAAAACGACATCGGGGTCGTTGGGCTTGGCCGCCACGTAGCCGCTCTCGCCGCCCGCCGTGGAGGTCCAATCCGTCGCCGCGATGCCCCGCCCCGAAGTCCGGCTCAGGATGCGCACCGTGCTGTTGTCCTGCTGCGCGCCGAGGATGCGGTAGGGGAAGTTGTTGTCGGTCGAGACGTGATAAAATTGCGCGGTCGGGAAGGTCTGCTCCGACCATGTCCGACCCCCGTCGGTGCTGACGTTCGCCCCGCCGTCGTTCGCCTCGATCATGCGATTTGGGTCGTCCGGCGCGATCCACAAGTCATGGTTGTCGGAGTGCGGAGTTCCCACGCCAGAGAAGGTCTTGCCGCCGTCGGTCGACTTACCCATCCCCACGTTCAGAACATAGACCCCTTCCTTCGACTTCGGGTCAGCATAGATGTGGGTGTAGTACCAGGCCCGCTGGCGCCAACCCCGATCCTCGTTCACTTTGGTCCAAGTCGCGCCGGCGTCGTCAGAGCGGAAGATCCCCCCATCCAACGCCTCCACGATCGCCCAATAACGCTTCGGGTCCACCGCCGACACCGCCATCCCGATCTTCCCCAGCACGCCCGACGGCATCCCCGGGTTCCGGCTCAAATTAACCCAGGTCTTGCCCCCGTCCGACGTCTTGAAAAGCCCGCTCGCGGGGCCGCCGCTGTTCATCGTGTAGGGCGTGCGCCAAGCCTCCCAGATCGAAGCCAAAAGCACCTCAGGGTTCGAGGGGTCCATCACGACGTTGACCGCGCCCGCCCGGTCCGTCCCCGCCAAAACCTTGGCCCACGACTTCCCGCCGTCGGTCGTCTTGTAGACCCCGCGCGCCGAATGTTTGCCATAGATGTGCCCGAGCGCCGCCACGTAGATGACCTCGGGATTGGTCGGGTGGATGACGATCCGGCTGATGGTCTGGGTGTCCTCCAGCCCGATCTTGCGCCAGGTCTTCCCCGCGTCGTCCGACCGGTAGAGGCCGTCCCCGTGCGAGATATTGCCCCGGATGTCGCGCTCGCCGGTCCCCGCCACCACGATGTCGGGGTTCGAGGGCGCCACCGCGATCGCCCCCACCGTCGCGGTCGTGAAGAAGCCGTCCGAAACGGGCGCCCAGGAAGTCCCGCCGTCGACCGTCTTCCAAACCCCGCCGCCGGTCGCGCCGAAGAAGTACTCCTTGGGGCGCTGCACGGAGCCCGCCACGGCCAGCGAGCGCCCGCCGCGATAGGGCCCGACCAGCCGCCACTTCATCCCCGAGTAGAGGTCCGTGTCGACGGTCTGGGCGGATGCCATAGAGGCAAGGGCGAAGATAAGAAGCGAGAGCCTTTTCAGCATGGTATTGAACCGAATTGCGTGATGCTTCGGATCATACCAAGACGCTTCGGCGATATCAACTTGGCGCGCCTACTTAAGCAACTCTTTCACCACGTGGCCGCTGACGTCGGTTAGCCGGAAGTCGCGGCCCTGGTAGCGGTAGGTGAGCTTCTTGTGGTCGACGCCGAGCTGGTTGAGAATGGTGGCGTGGAGGTCGTGGACGTGGACCGCGCCGGGGGTGAACTCCTCGGCGGACGGGTCGATGACCTTGCCGTCCTTGTCGACGATGTTGTAGCTGTAGTCGTCGGTGTTGCCGTAGACGACGCCGGGCTTGACGCCGCCGCCTGCCATCCAGACGGTGAAGCATCGGGGGTGGTGGTCGCGGCCGTAGTTGGCGCGGCTGAGCGGGCCCTGGCAGTAGACGGTGCGCCCGAACTCCCCGCCCCAGACGACGAGGGTCTCGTCGAGCAACCCGGTGCGCTTGAGGTCCTTGATGAGGGCGGCGCAGGCTTGGTCGACGTCCTTGGTCTGCATGGGGAGGTCGCCGGTGAGGTTGCCGTGCTGGTCCCATCCGCGGTGGAAGATTTGGATGAAGCGGACTCCGCGCTCGACGAGGCGTCGGGAGAGGAGGCAGTTGGCGGCGAAGGTTCCGGGCTCGCGCGCCTCCTTGCCGTAGAGCTCGAAGGTGGCGTCGGACTCCTTGGAGATGTCCATTAGCTCGGGGACGCTGGTTTGGAGCTTGTAGGCCATCTCGTATTGGGCGATGCGGGCGGCGATTTCGGGGTCTCCGAACTCGTCGAGCTGCATGTGGTTGAGGGCGGCGACGTCGTCGAGCATGGCGCGTCGGGTTGCGCGGTCCACGCCGTCGGGGTCCTTGAGGTAGAGGACGGGGTCGCCGGCGGAGCGCAGGCTGACGCCCTGGTGTTGGCTGGGGAGGAATCCCGTGCCCCAGAGTCGGGAGAACAGGGCCTGGTCGACCTTGCCGCTGGAGACCTTGCTGTGGAGGACGACGTAGGCGGGCAGGTTCTCGTTCTCGCTGCCGAGCCCGTAGCTCACCCATGATCCGAGGCTGGGCCGGCCGGGGAGTTGGCTGCCGGTTTGGATGTAGGTGACGGCGGGGTCGTGGTTGATCGCCTCCGTCCACATGGACTTGATGACGCAGAGTTCCTTGACGACTTGAGAAGTGTAGGGCAGGAGCTCGCTGACCCAGACTCCGTCCTCGTTGTTGTCGTGCTTTTCGAACTTGTATTTGGAGGGCGCAACCGGGAATCGGGTCTGCCCGCTGGTCATGGTGGTGATGCGTTGCCCGCGCCGAATCTGGTCGGGCAGATCTTTGTCGAAGACGTCCGCCATTTTCGGCTTGTAGTCCCAGAGGTCGAGTTGGCTGGGCCCGCCGTTCATGAACAAGTAGATGATGTTCTTGGCTTTGGCGGGGATTTGGAAGGACTGGTTGCCCTGGGCGTCCACCAAGTTGCTGAGCCCAAATACTCCGGCGCCCGCGAGGAGTCGGTGGAGCGCGGCGGTCCCCACGCCGATCGACGCTTTGCCGAACAGCTGGCGCCGGGTCATGGACAGTTCAAATTCGCGAAGTGGGTTCATGGCTAGTGCTGGGTCAGGAATTCGTCGGTGTTCATCAAGGTGGAGCAGATCATCATCCAAGAAGCCAGCTCATCTGGCTTGACGCCCTTGTCGCGGTTGGAGTCGCCAACGGACAGGAGTTTGATGGCCCCTGGCACATCGGCGGCGTACTTCTGCCGATACCGGTTGAGCGCGGCGGTCATGAGGGCACGCTCTTTTTCGGTAGGTTGGCGGGCCAGCGTGTATTGGAACGCGCGATTGAGGATTTCAGAGTCCTCAACCTCTTCCTGCAGGACGCGCTGGGCGAGGTTTCTCGCCGCCTCCAGAAACGCTGGCTCGTTGAGCGAGACGAGAGCCTGAAGCGGGGTATTGGTTCGGAATCGACGAACCGTGCAAGCTTCCCTCATCGGAGCGTCGAAAGCCAGCATTACGGGATGCGGGCTCGTCCGCTTCCAGAAGAGGTACAAGCTGCGCCTATATATGTCCTCAGAGTTGTCTTTCGCGTATCGCGACGTATTGCTCTCGACGAAGGCGATAGCTTCCCAGATACCATCGGGCTGATAAGGTTTGAAACCCTTGCCACCCATCTTGTCCACTAGCAAACCGCTGGCCTCAAGCGCTTTATCTCGGATGACCTCGGCGTCCAGCCTGTAGCGGGGGCCCCTCGAAACGAGACGATTCTCTGCATCTTTTGTAAGCTTCGCCTTGTCTGCGGACGACTTCTGCCGGAATGCCGCCGACGTCACCATGAGCCGATGGAGTTTCTTCATGCTCCAGCCGTTTTCCATAAATGTAACGGCGAGATAGTCGAGCAGAGCAGGATTGACCGGGTACTCACCTTGGCTGCCAAAGTCCTCGGCGGTCTTCACGATTCCAATCCCAAAGTGGTTCTGCCAAACGCGGTTTACGAAGACTCGAGCCGTCAATGGGTTCTTCTTGTCTACCAGCCAATTGGCAAGGCCCAGTCGATTCAGCGGCTGGTTGGGATTCCAACTTCCCAATGCTGCCGGCAATCCCCGATTGACCTTGTCTGTGGGCAGGCTATATTCACCGCGTCTAAGCACGTAGGCTTCGCGCGGCGTCGCCAGTTCTTGAGCAATCAAGGTCATTGGCAAAGTCGATTCAAAGTCGTCGCGAGCTTTTTTCGCCCGGCGATATTCAAGGGCAGCAGGTGACTCGGGTCCGGCCTCAAGGTATAGGTCCTGGAGTTCGGCGGACTTTCTTAACTTCGGATCTCCACTTGTCCACAAGGTGTACATGGTGTTGATTCGGTCCGAGAGCGCATCGCCAAAACGTGCCATGAACCCGTCGGGTCCAAAACCGTTAGTCACTTTGAAAAGCAAGGTGTTTTCGCCAGCGTTGAGCTTCAACACGATCTGCTCGTAGCTTTGGTTGATCCCCCTTAGAACTTTGTTTGCGTGGATGAGTTTGCCATTAACCCAGATCTTGATCGCATCATCGCTTGACGCGGTCAATGGCACCTCACCAGCGGAGGCCATATTGACCGTCGCGCGAACATAGGCTGACGCGTTCTCCTTAGAGATCACCCCAGGAAGGGCATCGCCCATCTTGTACTTGATCTCTTTCCATTCAATTGTAGTCGCCTTGTCTGTTTCGGGGTCGAACACCTTGTCGTAAGCTTCGTCGAAGTTGGCTCCTGCGTAGGCCGGGCTAACCTCCCACTTGGAAGGGGTCGGCATTGGCTTACGGGCAAATTTCAGCCAAGCAATAGCCTCAGATTCAGGTGTTTTCGCCTGCACTTCCTCCAAATACTTCACGTACGCCTTGAGTTGACGGTCTTGATCGGGATCCGGAGCTCGCATGGCGGGCGCGGGCAGTTGTGCGTTGTCATCGAGCGGTTTGTCGGCAGTGGAGTTGAAGAATGCGAATAGCCCGTAATACTCCTTCTGTTTAATCGGATCGTACTTATGGTCGTGGCAACGGGAGCATGCCACCGTCAAACCCATAAAAACTGTCGAAGTAGTGTCCACCCTGTCAAAAGTGTTCTTTGCCTGGAACTCTGCCTCGATTGCGCCGCCTTCATTGGTGGTCGGGTTCATCCGAATGTAGCCGGTGGCGATTAGCTGGTCCACCGTTGGGTTTGGCAGCATGTCTCCCGCCAACTGCCATACGGTGAATTGGTCGAAAGGCAGGTCACTGTTCAGGGCGCGTACAACCCAGTCGCGATAGGGATATATCACCCGCTCGTTGTCCAGATGCAAGCCGTGGGTGTCGCCGTAACGGACCGCGTCAAGCCAATACCTTGCTTGATGCTCGCCGTAGGCCGGACTCTCTAACAACTGATCCACAAATCGCTCGTATGCATCCGGCCGAGGGTCACGTACAAATCGTTCGACCAAGTCTGGTCGGGGCTGTAAGCCCGTAAGTGTTATCGACGCTCGCATCGCCAGTGTGTGGCGATCCGCCTCCGGTTCCGGCTTCAATCCCGCCTTGTCCAGTCTGCTGAGAACAAATCGGTCAATCGGGTTCTTCACCCACGCGTAATTTGAGACGTGGGGTAACGCGGGCTTTTTTGGCGGGATTAGCGACCAGTGGGTCTCGTACTTCGCGCCTGATGCGATCCAACGCCGCAAGATGTCCTTCTGCGCATCGGTTAGTGCGGGGACGCCCGAGTCCTTCGGAGGCATCCGCAAATCGGGGTCGGGGTTGCTGACTCGCATCCAAAGGAACGACTCTTCCGGCTTGCCGGGCGTGATCGCGCGCTTAGTTGCCTGTTGGAAGGAGTCCAACCTGAGCCCTGCGGCGACCACAGCGGCGTCTGGTCCGTGGCACTTGAAACAATGCTCGCTCAAAATCGGTTTGACGTCGCGGCTGAAATTGACCGCTTTCCCCGCGTCGCTCCGCGGGGCGGACGTCGAGCGCATCGCCAACTTTTCCGACTTCTTTGCCTGAGCGGCGCCGGAGTTCTTCTGTCCGGGAGGCGATACAATACCGGCGGCAACTACCGCCAGCGACACGAGAGCCAGCTGAATTGGAACCTTCATGGGTGATCGAGCAACCTTGACCATCTAGTATAGGTCTGAATTCTTTCCTTTGAAAGGGTTGGGAGCCCACTTATCGGGCTTTCTCACTTGTATTGAGACGAGGACGGGCACTCCATCGTGCGAATCAATACTTGGATCTTCGTTTTGAACTCGCCCAATCGATCGCCCCAACCAATAGCTTCACGAAGTCCGGCTCGGCATAGCTCTCTTTGGTATGGCCGAAGCCCGTATAGAAAGCCCGACCGCCGTCAAACTCGTGGAACCACATGATCGGGTGGTCATCGCCCATGACGTGCCCCTCGTAGCTCTTGGTGTCGAGGCTCGCAAGCACCTTGACCTTGCTGCGCGGGTTCTCGCGGTAGTCGTACCATTCGTCGGTCCGCTCCCACTTCTCCTTCAAGTGCTTGGTGGCGGGATGGCGCCGGTCCTCCACGTTTACCATCGCCTTCTGGATGCGGGGATGGCTCTTGAAGTAGCCCCCGACCAGCTGCCCGTACCAGGGCCAGTCGTACTCGGTGTCCGCCGCCGCGTGGATCCCCACGTATCCCCCGCCCGACCGGATGTACCTCTCGAACACCGGCTGCTGCTCGGCATTCAAGATATCTCCCGTGGTGGAGAGGAACACGATCGCGTTGTACTTCTTCAAGTTCTCGCCTGAGAAGAACGCCGGCTCCTCGGTGGCATCCACCTGCCAACCCTTCTCCTCCCCGATCTTCTTCAGGCACGCGATGCCGTCGGGAATGGAATCGTGGCGGAACCCCTTGGTGTGCGAGAAGACCAAGATCGTCTTCTTCGGCAGGTTCGGCTGAACGAGCGGATTGGCCATGGCAAAACCCAAGGTTGCGGCAAGGAGCAACATGGGGGCAGGTTACCGCGACCCTACTTGTAGATCAAGTATTTCGCGCGCACTTTCTTGAAAGCGTTCAGCGGACCCTCCAGCGACTTCATGATCGTCCCCGCATCCTCCCCCGCCACAATCCGACGCACCGTGTCGTCGCTCCCGATCAGCCGCTCCGACCGCTTCCAATCCACCTTCCCCGGCCAAAGCTTCTCGATCCCGCAGGCGATCTCGATCCCCGTCCGCACCGACTGCACCCGCTCCCGATCCGTAATCTCGATCCGCACGCCCTGGATCGACACCCCCTTGAACCGCGACTCCGTCGGTGTGAACGACGTCGGATAGAACCGCATCCCCGGCAATCCCCGGGAATTAAGTAAAGAAGCCAAAGCCCGCCCATCCATGAAGTCCGCGCCAAACTGCTCGAACGGCGAATCCGTCCCCCGACCCACCGAGATGTTCGGCGCGAATTCGATCAGGCACACGCCGGGGTACAAGATCGCCGCCTTCAGGCTCCGCATGTTGGGCGAGGGGTTCACCCACGCCAGCCCGGTCGAGTCGAACCAGTCCGACCGCCGCCAATCCTCCATCTTCACCACATTCAACTTCGCCCCGATCTTCCTCTCCGCATTGAAAAAGCCAGCCAGCTCGCCCATCGTCATGCCGTGCCGCGCCGGGGTGCCGGGGTGGTAGCCCGCAAACGACGTGTTGTCCGCATGCAGCAGCGGACCCTCGACCCGCGTGCCGGTGACCGGGTTCGGCCGGTCCAGCACGAAGTACTCGATCCCCGCCTTCGCCGCCTCCTCCATGCCGAACGCCATCGTGGTCTCGTAGGTGTAGAACCGCACGCCCACGTCGGCGATGTCGAACACCAGCGCGTCCAGCCCCCGCACCATCTCGGGCGTCGGGCGGTTGGTCTTGCCGTAGAGGCTGAAGACCTTGATGCCGGTCTTGGCGTCGACCATGTCCTCCAGCCCGCCGCGGTCCTCCGCCCCGAAGAACCCGTGCTCGGGGGCGAAGAGCGCCTTGAGGTCCACACCGCCCGCGACCATGGCGTCGATGTTCCGCCTCCCGTCGCGGGTCAGCCCGGTCTGGTTGGTGATGAGCCCGACCCGCTTGCCCTGCAGCGCCTTGAACCCGTCCCGCGCCAGCACGTCGATCCCGCAGAGGGTGTTGCCGTTGCGGTACTGGGGGATGGAGGTGGGGGTCGCGCTCATGAGGGTCAAGCCGAGCATCGCGGCGGTCAACATGGGGAGAATCTACCCCCGACCTCAATTTAACGTGACTTTATGCTTGCCTGGACCGAGTTCGATCATCGGTTTCTGGGTCGTGGGCTGGAATCGCTTGCCGTCGACCGTCGCCTGGCGGCCGTAGGTCGGGATGCTGGCGCGGGTGTTGGGGGGGATGGAGACTTCAAGCGCTATGCGTTGAGCGTTGAGCGTCGAGGGAGGAGCGTCGAGCTTTGAGCTTTGAGCGTTGAGCGTTGAGCGTGGAACCGTGGCTCCCAACGCTTGACGCTCGACACTTGACGCTTCACTCCCCGTACCTGACGCTTGACGCTTCTCACCCTCCCTTCGCCAACTCACCCTCACCACTCCCTGCGGAGTGCGCGTCTCGCCCTTCGCCCATTGCAAATACCCATACTCCGGCGCGATCCAGATATGCTTCCAACCCACCAAGCCGGGAGCCTGCCGAATCCCCAGCACCCAGCCGTAGAACCACTCCATCACGTGCCCGAGCATCGCGTGGTTCAGCGAGTTGCTGCCGACGGTGATCGCGTCCCAGGTCTCGGGTATGGTGGTCAGCCCCTTGGCGAGGATGCCGCCGTACGACCCGACGCCGGTGCGCGAGTAGACCCGGTGCAGCACGTCGGAGCGGCCCGCCTCGGCGAGCGCGCGGATGAAGTAGACGTGTCCGACGTCGCCGGCGGTCTGCTGGTAGTCCCTCTTTTCGAGCTCGTCGACGATGTGTTGGAGGACGGCGGCGCGGTCTTCGGTGGGGATGAGGTCGGCGCAGAGCGCCATCGCGTGGCCGGATTGGACCCTGCCGGTGGTCTGGAGGG
>Ga0247822_10002201_pt1 | contig 12342 bp, 9 predicted proteins | sample 13C_Cellulose_Da_FD_192423 | JGI IMG/M metagenome (GOLD analysis project Ga0247822, IMG submission 192423) | Soil microbial communities from agricultural site in Penn Yan, New York, United States - 13C_Cellulose_Day30 | ecosystem: Environmental > Terrestrial > Soil > Agricultural land | place...
GGCCTTCGTTCGGTAAGCTGGTTCATCCTCGCAAGCCTCGTTTCGCTCACCCTAGGGCTCATCCTCGTCAACACGCTCCAACCCGGCGTTGGGCTGAACCTGGCGATCCCGCCCGCGACCGCCACGAGCGGCGTCGAGACGGCAGGCTTCAACCTCAAGGATTTCATCACCCACCTCGTTCCCGCTTCGGTGTTCGAGGCGATGGCGAAGAACGAGATCCTGCAGATCGTCGTCTTCTCGGTCTTCTTCGGCGTCGCGCTGACCGCGGTCGGCGAGAAGGGCAAGCCGATCGTGAAAGGCGTCGAAGCCCTCGTTTCGGTCATCCTGCAAGTCACCGACTATGTAATGCGTTTTGCGCCATTCGCCGTGTTCACGGCCGTCACCAGCTCTATCGCCGAGCAGGGCCCGGAAATCCTGTTCACCTTCGGCAAATTCGTTGGCAGCTTCTACCTCGGTTTGCTGATCCTCTGGGCGCTGCTCATCGGCGTCTGCTTCCTGCTGGTCGGGCCGCGCACGAAGCTTCTCGTCCGCTACATCCGGGATCCGATCGTCCTGGCTTTCTCTACGGCGTCCAGCGAGGCCGCTTACCCGCGAACGCTGGAGGCGCTGGATCGCTTTGGCGTTCCGCCGCGCATTGCCAGCTTCGTCCTGCCGCTCGGCTATTCGTTCAATCTCGATGGCTCGATGATGTACATGACCTTCGCGACGATCTTCATCGCGCAGGCCTACGGCATGGACCTGACCCTCGGGCAGGAAATCACTATGCTGCTCGTGCTGATGGTCACGTCGAAGGGCGTCGCCGGCGTGCCTCGAGCAAGCTTGGTCGTGATCGCGGCGACATTGTCGCTGTTCAATATTCCGGAGGCCGGCCTGCTGCTAATCCTCGCGGTCGATCACTTCCTCGACATGGGACGCTCGGCGACCAACGTAGTGGGTAACGCCGTGGCGTCGACGGTCGTCGCGAAGTGGGAGGGCGATCTCGATCCGGTGGAGCCAGCGGACATCGAGCCGCCCCATGCGCCATCACATGTGAAACGAACCGAGCCGATCGACGACCACTTTTAGTCGAACGGGCGGTCGATGCTCGGCGGCGGGACCGTGAACCACTTCGGCCCGCTCTCCGTCATGTAGAAGCAGTCCTCAAGGCGGATGCCGAACTTGCCCGGCAGGTAGATGCCCGGCTCGTTTGAAAAGCACATGCCGAGGGCGAGCGGCGTCGTTTCTCCGTGGACCAGGTTGATCGGCTCATGGCCTTCCATGCCGATGCCGTGGCCCGTTCGATGGGACGTTCCGGGCAGCTTGTACCGAGGCCCGTAGCCCCAGCTCTCGTAAGCGCTGCGGACGGCGTCATCGACAGATCCGGCAAGCGCGCCGACTTTCGCAGCGGCCATTGCGATGTCCTGGCCCCTGCGCATCTGGGTCCATACCTTGCGCTGCTCCGCGCTCGGCGGGGCTCCGAAAACGAAGGTGCGGGAGATGTCCGACTGATAGCCGTTCACCTCGCACCCGCAGTCCAGCAGGACGACTTCGCCTTTGCGGACGTGCTGCGGCTTGCCGGAACCGTGCGGGTAGGCGCTGGCTTCACCCAATAGCACGAGCCCCCAAGGACTCGATCCGTCACGAGCGGTGATGGCGCCGCTGAACAGACCCTCAATGTCCGAGGGTGTCATGCCCTCTCTGATCTTGGGATAAACGTCGCGATAGGCAGCGACCGTGACATCGGCGGCCGCTTGCATCAGCGCCAGCTCGGCAGGCGACTTGATCATCCGTTGCGCGCGTACAATCGGATTCGCGCTGACGACGCGGGCGTCGGGCAGTTGCTGCCTCAAGCGGTCAAGAATGAAGAACCGGTTGGTTTCCTCGAACCCGATCGGCGCGGCCGCCACGCCGCGTTCTCGGAGGAAGTTCGCAACCAGCCGAAGCGGCTCCTCATCCTCCTGCCAGACGCGCACTTCAGCGGGTACCCGCAGGCTTTCTTCAACCGACGGCTTTTCGAAGAATGGGGTGATGATGATCGGATCGCCGCGCACTGGGATAACGGCCGCCGTCAGGCGCTCGGAACGACGCCACTGGACGCCGGTGTAATAATCGAGGCTGGCACCGGGCTCGATGATGATGGCGCCTATTCCGTGGCGCTCCATGAGCTGACGAGCGGCTGCGAGCCGTTGAAGGCGTTCCTCGCGCCCGATGGGGTTCGGAAGCGCGATGGCTTTGGCCTGTGACGCAGTGGCAAACGTCGAAGCCGACGCGAACGAGGAGGCCACGACAGCGCTCGACGCGCCAATGAAACCGCGGCGACTGACCTCAAACTCAAGCATTGCGCCTCCCTTTTCGTGTTTGGCAGTGTTGCACGCGGCCGCCGCTTCGGCCAGCAGGCGCGAATGCCCATCAATCTGCAACATCTTCCCGGCTCCGGGCCGAAACCTGGCCCGCGCGAAGCGATCGCTCTGCTTGCAGGTCTGATGGCGCTCAATGCCTTCGCCATCGACGCGATGATCCCTGCTTTGCCGAAAATCGGATCGGACCTGCACGTCCTCAACGACAACGACCGTCAGTTGGTCGTCGTCGCCTACATGCTGGGATTTGGGGCTACGCAGCTTGTGTGGGGTCCGTTGGCAGACCGTTTCGGCCGCAAGCCGGTCCTCGCCGCGGGGGTTGGCCTCTACGCATTCTTCGCGGTACTCTGCGCGATAGCCGGCAGCTTTCCGCTGCTGGTCGCCGGCCGCTTCGCCATGGGCGCGTCCGCAGCCGTGACACGAGTTCTCGTCGTCGCGATGGTCCGCGACCTGTTTGAAGGCGAAGCCATGGCCCGGGTGATGAGCCTCGTCTTCATGGTCTTCATGGTCGTGCCGGTGCTTGCGCCGAGCGTTGGGCAGAGCATTCTCATCTTCGCGCCGTGGCGTGCGATTTTCATCGTTCTGGCCGCCTATGGGCTGACCATGCTCGTGTGGAGCTGGTTCCGGCTGCCGGAGACGCTACATCCGGAATATCGGCGGAGCTTGGCTCCGCGCGAGATCCTGAGCGCGGCGGTCGAGACGGTGAAGGAACCCCTCTCGCGGGGATACACGCTCGCTCTGACCGTCACGTTCGGTGCGCTGATCGCGTACATCTCGACGATCCAGCAGATCGTGTTCGAAGTTTTCGAAGCGCCAGCTGCGATCGGTGTGGTCTTTGGTGCAGTCGCGGCACCCATGGCCCTCGCCTCTTGGACCAATGCACGCGTCGTGGGCCGCTACGGCTTGCGACGGGTCGGGCACAGCGGCGCGCTTGCCTTCGCGATCGTAACCGTCGTTCACGCGTTGATTGCCACCGCGGGCTACGAAAGCCTGCCCGTGTTCATCGCTTTCCAGGCGCTGGCGATGGTCTGCTTTTCGTTCTGCTCGTCGAATCTCGGCACACTGGCCATGGAGCGAATGGGGCCGATCGCCGGTACGGCGTCATCGGTGCAGGGCGTGGTCGGAACGATCGGCGGCTCGGCAGTCGGCTATGCCATCGGTCAGGCGTATGATGGAACGGCGATGCCCTTTCTGTGGGGCACTGCAGCCTGCGCGACGGTCACGTTCGTGTTGACGGTCATGACCGAGCCCAAGCGCTTGTTCGCGGGGCCGTCAGCTCCGGAAGAATGCGACCACGTTCCGGAAGATCTGGGTTAGCTCCCTCCCCGCGCGAACAGGGAGGGAGTGCTGGGGATTATTCGGCGTCGTCGTCGGCCGTCGGGCCGACCATCAGTGCTTCGCCAACTTCTTCGGTCTTGCCGCGGATCGACCGTTCGATGCGGTCCGCCATGTCCGGGTTCTCCGTCAGGAAAACCTTGGCGTTCTCGCGACCCTGACCAATACGAACGGAGTCGTAGCTGAACCAGGCGCCCGACTTTTCTACGAGGCCGGCCTTGACGCCAAGGTCGAGGATTTCGCCGACCTTGGAGACACCCTGACCGTACATGATGTCGAATTCGACCTGCTTGAACGGCGGAGCGACCTTGTTCTTCACGACCTTCACTCGGGTGGCATTGCCCACGATATCGTCGCGGTCCTTGATCTGGCCGGTGCGGCGGATGTCGAGACGGACCGAAGCGTAGAACTTCAGCGCATTGCCGCCCGTCGTCGTCTCCGGATTGCCATACATGACGCCGATCTTCATGCGGACCTGGTTGATGAAGATCACCAGGCAGCGCGAGCGGCTGATCGAACCGGTCAACTTACGAAGCGCCTGACTCATCAGGCGAGCCTGAAGGCCAACGTGGCTGTCGCCCATCTCGCCTTCGATTTCCGCCCTCGGCACCAGTGCGGCGACCGAATCCACCACCAACACGTCAATCGCGTTCGAACGAACGAGCGTATCGACGATCTCAAGCGCCTGCTCGCCCGTGTCGGGCTGCGAGACGATCAATTCGTCGATGTTGACGCCCAGCTTCTTGGCATAGACCGGGTCCAGAGCATGCTCGGCGTCTACGAACGCCGCCGTGCCGCCCGTGCGCTGCGCCTCCGCAATCGCATGCAGAGCCAACGTCGTCTTGCCCGAGCTTTCCGGGCCGTAAATCTCGACGATACGTCCGCGCGGCAGGCCGCCGACGCCAAGCGCGATGTCCAGTCCCAGGCTGCCGGTCGAGATCGTTTCAATCTCGATCTTCTCGCGGCTGCCGAGCTTCATCGCCGAGCCCTTGCCGAACGCGCGATCGATCTGTGCGAGCGCCGCTTCGAGGGCTTTCTGCCTATCCATTCCTGCTGAATCCAATCCGCTTCCGATGACCTTGAGCTGCGCTGCCATGCTACTTAACCCCTCGTCAACGGGCGTTCGAGCGCCGCCCCAATTATCCTATGCGTACATGCTTTGTTCCGGTAGAACAAGGGGGGAACATGGTTACCGCGAAGTCACACTAAATGTGTGAGTTCAGGCGGCTTTGTCACCGACGGCCGCAAGGGCCTCATCCATCGCCTCGCGAAACTCCGACCGCTGATAGATGTCATTGTGACCAGCGCGCGAAATGGTGCGGTCGAACACGAGATTTGGCACGGTCTTCCGTAGCCCATCCGTGCGCGACCGGGGAATGATCTCGTCGCTATCCGCCCCGATGATCGCGACCGGAACCTGTGAGCCCTGAAGCGCCGCCGCGGCGTCCATCTCATGGTGAAAAAACAGGCCGACCGGCAACCATGGATACATGCTGCCCGCGACCTTCTTCAAAGAATCGAACGGGGTCACGAGGATCAGGCCGTCGACCTTACCTGTCCTGGCGAGGCTCCCGCCGACGCCCGTTCCGATGCTGAACCCAACGACGACCGTCTGGAGCGGCTTCACGCGTTTGATCGCCGCGTCGATCACCAATGGCGCGTCGGCAATCAGCGCTTCCGCCGACGGTCTGCCAGTCGACGGGCGGTATCCGCGATAGTGAAACACGACCACATGCGCGTGCGGGAAATGCTCGTGCAGATAGGCGGCGACGTCTTCGCCGTTCCAAGCATTGCCGCCGAAGCCGACCACAAGAAGCTTCTCGGCCTCATCCTGCGCCGGCGGGATGTGAACTCCGTGAAGGGTCTGTCCGTCGGCTGTCGTCAGCTGCAGTCTCTCCCCGCCCGCTGCGAGTTTCGGCGGCGGACCGACAGCGTGGACTGGAAAGATAAAATCGTCCTGGGACCAGGTCATGAAAAGGAGCACCGCCGCAATGGGAATGAGAAGCGCGAGGAGAAACGAAACGATTCGAACCACGAGCTAAGCTCGCGGCCTGGGAATCACTGAGCGACTGCCGCTTCCAGCGCCGGGGTAACGCGATCGACAGTATAGGGTTTCTCGATCACGGGAACATTGGCGAACTGCGCCGGCGGCGGATCGACATGCCCGCCGGTCGCAAGGACGAAGGGAATCTGCTGCTCGCGAAGCCGTTCGGCCACGGGCCAGACGCTTTCGCCCTTCAGGTTCACGTCGAGGATCGCCAAGTCGAACCCGCCCTTGTCCGCCTCCACCATTGCATCGGAAACGGACTCACAGGTCGCGGTGACCGAATGTCCGAGAGACTCGAGGAAATCCTCGAGCATCATCGCGATAAGCGGTTCGTCCTCAACGACCAGGATGCTGTGCTGCCCCATCACCATCTGCGAATAGTGAGACCTTGGGCAGCAGCAAAGCCCTAATTATTGAACGGGAGTTAGCGCCTTACGCGCCGCCTCCGCGAGTTCCTGAACGGAAAAGGGCTTAGGCAGGAAGGCGACCTTATCGAGGTCGATCGACTTGCGCAGTTGTTCCTCTGCGTAGCCGGACATGAAAAGCACCGGCAGGTTTGGCCGCGTTGACCGCGCCTCGCGGACCATCGTCGGTCCGTCCATCTCCGGCATGACAACGTCGCTGATCAGGAGCGCGAACTCTTCGCCGCGCTCGAGCACTTCCAGCGCTTCGAAGCCGTTGTTGGCTGTGACGACCGTGTACCCGTGCCTCGTCAAAGCGCGCTCGGCGACCGTACGAACCATCGGCTCATCCTCGACGAGTAGCACCCTGCCCGTTCCCCATAGCTCGTTGTCCCCGCCCTTCACGACGCGAGGCGCCTGCGCTTTTGGTTCGGCCGAGTGGACCGGAAGATAGATGACAAAGCGGGTGCCTTCATCGACCTTCGAGTCCGCGAAGATGAAGCCGCCCGACTGCTTCACGATGCCGTAGACGGTCGACAGGCCCAGGCCCGTGCCCTTGCCGACTTCCTTCGTCGTGAAGAAAGGCTCGAACACCTTACCGAGTACGCTGGGCGGAATGCCGCATCCCGTGTCGCTGACCGAAAGCGCCGTATAATCCGCGATCGGCAGGATTTCAGATCCCAGCTCCGCGACCTGGTCCGATCGGACGGCATAGGTCTGGATGGTCAGCGTTCCACCGCCCTTTGACGCCATGGCGTCACGCGCGTTCACGGCGAGGTTGATGATGACTTGCTCGAGCTGACCCGGGTCCGCGCGGATCGAGCCGAGATTGCGGCCGTGCTTGACCACCAGCACTACTGTTTCGCCGAGCAGGCGCTTCAACAGGTGCGACACTTCGGACACCACGTCCGGCAGCTGCAGAACCTGCGGGCGCAGAGTCTGCTGGCGCGAGAAGGCCAGCAACTGGCGTGTGAGGCCCGCCGCGCGGTTCGAATTCGACTTGATCTGTTGGATGTCGTCGTAGTCGCTGTCGCCCGGCGTATGCCGCATCAGCATCAGGTCGCAGTGGCCGATGATCGCGGTCAGGATGTTGTTGAAATCGTGCGCGACACCGCCCGCTAGCTGTCCCACCGCCTGCATCTTCGTCGCCTGTGCGATCTGCCGCTTGAGCTTCGCTTCCTCGCTATTGTCCTTGAGCAAAAGGAGGACTGCAGCGTCGCCCAGCCCGCGCAGCCCCGCGATGGTCAAGGCGACGGGTTCCTTGGGTTCCCGCGTCAGCCGAACCGCGATGTCGCCCGACATGGCCGGCCCGCGTGCATTGCGGCGGACGGCGTCGGCGACGGCAGCCTTATCCTCCTTCGTGACGAGGTCGCCGGGATAGACGAGCTTGCCGTTGCCTTTGATGCCGGCTGCGTTGCGGAATGCCTGGTTCGTAGTGAGGAAACGTCCGTCCCGGTCGACCAGCGCAAGGCCGATCGGGAGCATGTCGAGAAGCGCCTGCAGATTGGCGGAACCGCTGGAGGCGGCACTACCGTCGAAGAGAAGAAATGTGCCGACGCCGTTCGGCTGATTGGGGTGAACGGGCACGTGAACCGCGCGAAGCGCAATGCCCGCTTCACCATCGCCTGGCAGGTGAAACGAGCCATCCTCGGCAACCTGCACCAATTCGGAAAAGCGCGGACTTTCTTCGCGGTGGCCCGCCGGAATGGCTCGATCGGCAAACAATTTGTTCGCCGCGAGCACCCTACCCTCTGCGTCGACCAAGGCTGCGAGCACGCCAGACCGGGAAAGCCGCTCGCCGGTGACGCCCGAAATGCCCTGAATTGCCAGCGTCAGTGGATCGGCAGGAGCGGCATTGGGAAAACGCCACAGCAACAGGTCGTTTCGCAACCCTGCCCGCTGGACCTCGATCGCCGCATTGCCGGCAAGTGTCGCAATCCCTGCGGCGCAACCGGCGCCATCCCTCCACGCCATCGAAACCACGGCAAGAAGAGCCTGCGTCGACTCATGATCCGCGGCGAGCCGAAGCGGCGGGACCGCTTCAAAACGCGCGCGATAGGCTTCGTTTGCCGCGAGCAGTGCTCCATCGGTCGACGTGATCGCGGCCGGTTCCTCGCACAGAGCAAGAGCGGCACCGACCAGGCCGAAGTCTGCGCTTTGCGGAGCTGCGTCGAGTGCGGAAGCCGCTGGACGCTTGGCGAGCGCCGACCAGGCCGCGAACGCTCCACCACCGGCCAAGGCCGTGAGCATGAGCGTCGGGACAATTCCAAACTGAAGCCAGATCAGGCCGAGGCTGACTGCTGCAGCCGCGCCGAGTGCCGGGAGCAGCCAACGACCATTCCCATCCAGCGGACGGGCGGAGATCGTTGGCAGCTCCTGGTGCAGCATCTGGCTTGCAGGTCCCCCTCTACCAGATCCTTACACGCTGCTCCGGCGAAAGGTACAATTTCTGCCCCGGCTGAGCGCCGAAAGCGGAGTACCACGGATCGAGATTACGGACGATCCAGGCCCGCTGCTCCGACGGCGAGTGCGGATCGGTGATCAGGCGGTTGCGAAGGTTTTCTTCGCGATAGTTGCGCCGCCACACCTGCGCCCAGCCAAGGTAGAAGCGCTGCTCGCCGGTCGTGCCGTCGATCACCGGTGCTTCCTTGCCGCCGAGCGAATGCTTCCAGGCATCGTGCGCGATCGTCAGGCCGGCCAGGTCGCCGATATTCTCGCCGAGCGTGAGGGCGCCCTGCACCTTCGCTCCCGGGAAAATCTCATACTGGTCGTACTGAGCGATCAGCGCCTTGCCGGCCGCTTCGAACGCCTTGAGATCCTGCGGAGTCCACCAGTCGGCGAGGCGGCCATTCTCGTCGTATTTGGCGCCTTGATCGTCGAAATGGTGGCTGATCTCATGCCCGATCACCGCGCCGATGCCGCCGTAGTTGATCGCCGGGTCGGCATGCGGATCGAAGAACGGCGGCTGCAGGATTGCGGCCGGGAACACGATCTCGCTCATGTTGAAATTGGCGTAAGCGTTGATCGTCATGGGAGTCATGAACCACTCCCACTTGCGGACCGGGCCGCCGAGCTTGCCGTACTGATAGACGTGCTCGAATTCCGACGATCGCATCGCATTGCCGAGCGCGTCGCCGGCGCGGATGTCGAGGCCCGCGTAGTCGCGCCACTGGTCCGGATAGCCGATCTTAGTCGTGAAGTTCGCCAGCTTCGCTTTCGCGCGAACCTTTGTCTGCGGCTGCATCCAGGTCAGCTGGTCGATGCGACGGCCCATGGCCTCGACGACATTCTTCACGAGTTCGTCGGCAGCGGCCTTGGTCTCCGGCGGGAAGTAGCGCTCGACGTAGATCTTGCTCAGATCGTCCGCGAGCGCACCCGTCGTGAAGGTCACGCCACGCTTCCAGCGCTCCTCCTGCTGTGGCGTGCCCGAGAGGGCAGTGCCGTAGAAAGCGAAAACAGTGTCATCGAACTTCTTAGGCAGAACCGAGGCGTAGCCGCCCAGCGAGCGGACCAGCAGCTGGTCTTTCAAGACCTGCAGCGGTGCACCCTGGATCGCCTTGGCGATCCCCGTGAACGCGCTTGGCTGGAGCACGATGAGCTGGTCGGCCTTGGTCGCGCCGACGCCGTTCAGATATTCACGGAAATTGAAGCCCGGCGCGCGGCGCTGAAGCTCAGCAACCGTTAGCTTGTTGTAGGTCTTGGTCGCGTCGCGGCTTTCGACCTGAGTCCAGTGCGCACGAGCGATCTTGGTCTCGAAATCGAGGATTGCCTTCGCCCGCGCCGGAGCATTCTGCTCGCCAGCCAGCGTCAGCATCTGCGTCAGGAACTCGAGATACTTGGCGCGGACCGCCGTGATCTTGGCGTCGGTCTTCAAATAATAGTCCCGGTCCGGCATGCCGATGCCGCCCTGAGTCATGTTCAGGATGTACTGGTCGTTCTGCTTGTCATCGAGATTGACGAAAGCGGGGAACGGACCGCCGATGCCCAGGCGATCAGCGCGGGCCACCAGCGCGGGATAATCTGCCTTGCTGGAAAGGCCGCGGACGTCGTTCAGCCAGGGCTCGAACGGCGCAAGGCCCTTGGCCTCGATGGCGGCAGTGTCGAGATAGGCGTTGTAGGTCTGGCCGATCTTGCTGTTCGCGTCCTTCGCCGCTTCTTCGATGATGCCGCGCGTCCGCTGCTTCGACAAATCGTCGAGCTTGGTGAACATGCCGTAGTTCGACTTGTCGGCGGGGATCGGCGTGGACTTTGCCCAGGTACCGTTGGCGTAGGTGTAGAAATTGTCGCCCGGCGCAACGCTCGTATCCATACCGGCGGTGTCGAAACCATAGGTGCCGAGCTCCGGCTTCGGAGCGGCAGGCGCCTCAGCTGCAGGCGGAGCGGCTTCTTCCACCGGCGGAGGTGGAATATCGGCTGGACGCGTGGCGCAACCGGCGAGCACGGTGCTCGCCGCGAGAACGGCAATGATATGCTTCATGTCTTCAGACCCCTCAGGTGATCTCTTGCGCTGATGCTTCCCCGCGCTCAGCGTATCGGCGTTGGCCCCACTTGCGGCCAATCCACCAGCGCCATCCGACGAGCGACACCCAATATCCTGCGAACGCAAAGCTGGCTGCGATGACGGCGAGGCCGGCGATCATTGCCGGGGCGGCATCCGACAGCAGCCACTCGAACCATCGCCAGATGCTGGCGTGCGTGGTCGCCAGGACTTGCAGGGTCTTGAGATCGGCATGAAATCCGAGCCGGTTGCCGACGTTGACTGCGGCCACGAGGAATAAGGGTGTGGTCGCCGGATTGGACAAGAAGGTCATTGCGGCAGCGATGGCGACATTGCCGCGGAGTGCCATGCACACGACCGCTGCACCGACGATCTGAAGGCCGGGGACCATCAGGAAAATGCCGACGAACAGGCCGATGGCTACGCCGCGCGGAACGGATCTCCGCGTGAAACGCCACAACTCGGAATGACGAATGCGATGACCAAAAGGCTTTAGGAGGACGCTATTCTGGACGTCGTGACGGCTCGGCGCATGCTTCGCCATGAAACGCCGGACAACACTTGCGACGTCAGCCACGCGACCTCAGCAGCCGCCCCTGCTCTCGCTTCCAGTCGCGCTCTTTGATCGTGTCCCTCTTGTCGTGCACTTTTTTGCCTCGGGCGAGCGCGAGCTCGACCTTCGCTCTTCCTCTGGAATTGAAGTAAATCGAAAGCGGCACCAGGGTCAGGCCATGGCGAGTCACCGCGCCGTGCAACTTGGCTATTTCCCGCCCTTTAAGCAACAACTTACGCTGACGCCGAGGCTCATGGTTGAGGCGGTTGCCGTGGCTGTATTCCGGGATGTGGCTGTTGATCAGCCAGACTTCCTCGTCGGTGACCGTGGCATAGCTTTCGGCGATCGAGCCCTCGCCCTGCCGGAGCGCCTTCACCTCAGTGCCGACGAGCGCGATCCCGGCCTCGATGCGATCGTCGACGAAATAGTCGAAGCGCGCGCGCCGGTTCTCGGCAACGACCTTCTTCTTGTCGAAAGGGGATGGCAGCGGCTTGGACACGAGAACCTATATAGGGACTAAATCAGGCCTGCATGTTCCAAAGCCTTGTCGACCGCCAATTTGGACGCGTCGGACGGCTCGGTGAGCGGTAGGCGGACGTCTGCCGGAAAGCCTGGACGAACGCGGCTGAGGGCATATTTCGTTGGTCCCGGCGAGCTGTCGGTGAACAGAGCAACGTGCAGCGGATAAAGGCGATCCTGCAATTCCATCGCATCGGCCCAGCGACCCTCGCGAGTGGCGGCCTGAAAGTCGGCGCAAAGGCGTGGAGCAACATTCGCACTGACGGAGATGCAGCCGACGCCGCCCATGGCGTTGTAACCGAGCGCGGTCTCGTCATTGCCGGAGATCTGGCAGAAGTTCTCACCGCACAGCAGCCGATGCGCGGTCACCCGGCCCAGGTCGCCCGTCGCATCCTTCACGCCAATCACGTTCGGCAGCTTCGCGATCTCGCCCATCGTCTCGGCCTTGATGTCGACGATGGTGCGGCCTGGCACGTTGTAGATGATGATCGGCAGTTCGGACGCTTCAGCAACCGCGCGGAAATTTGCGAGCAGGCCGGCCTGGCTCGGCTTATTGTAATAGCCGGTCACGACCAGCGCCGCATCGGCGCCGGCGTCCTTGGCCGCCTTCAGATGCTCGAGACAGGTAGCGGTGGAGTTGCTCCCACAGCCAG
>Ga0247822_10002202_pt1 | contig 12340 bp, 8 predicted proteins | sample 13C_Cellulose_Da_FD_192423 | JGI IMG/M metagenome (GOLD analysis project Ga0247822, IMG submission 192423) | Soil microbial communities from agricultural site in Penn Yan, New York, United States - 13C_Cellulose_Day30 | ecosystem: Environmental > Terrestrial > Soil > Agricultural land | place...
CAGTTACGCCTACTTGGGCTGTTGCACAGCAATCACTTTCAAGCGGCGCACTTTACCTTGTGGTACCGGCCAATCAATATTTCCTCCTATACGCAAACCAATCAATGCGCTGCCGACGGGCGATAGGATGGATATTTTCATAGTGGTTACATCTGCTTCATGTGGATAAACAAGGCTAATTGTTTTTTCCTCTTGCGAGTCCAAATCCGTAAATGTCACCACTGAACCCATGGATACTGCATCAGCGGGTAACTTGTTTTCTTCAACCAGCTCGGCGCGGCTCAGTTCAATATCAAGCGCCTCTGCTGCAGGTGTATCTTCTTGTTCAATCAGTTTCAGCAATTGTTGATAATCTGATTTTGAAACGATAAGTGATGTTTCTTTTTTAATTGGCATAGCATTCTCCAAAAAGGAATGAGCCGGAATGGCTGATAAAACCAACCTGGCAGGAACGTATAAGTTTTGAAATGAGTTTGGAGTAGGGCGATTAAGCGATGAAAATCTTAATCGCCAAAAACGACTAAGGCGCGAACAGAATTGCATTCCGGCGCGAACGAGAGAGTAGTGATGTGGGTGTTATTTGAGCAGCTAGTCATGGCTAAACCATAGCACTCCACCTGTTTGCCTTGCAACCCCGCCCCAGGAATTATGGCTTGCGTGTTCTTGCCCTGTTATATAATCAGTAGGTGCGGTATAAGGCGCGCCGATGTTTATCCTCTTGAGTTTGTCACTAGATGCTTACCCCCGAACAAATACTTGAATTCAAACAAAGTGGTTATCTGGTATTGCCAGGTTTTTCTGATGCGCAGTTTTGCGATGCGGTAGTGGCTTTCGCAAAACGTGAATTGGAACAGCAGGCGATGCCTATTGAATTTGAGGCGGATACCCAATATCCCGGTGCGCCCTCATCGCGTACTGCCGAAGGGGGCGCAACGGCGCGGCGTTTGCTGATGGCTTCTGCTCGCCATCCCATGTTGTTGGATTGGGCTACAACGGGTGCATTAAGCACAATCCTGCATCAGTTATTGGGTCCCGAGGTGCTGTTGTCGCAGGCTCATCACAATTGCATCATGACCAAACAACCGGCTTTTTCCAGTGTGACTGGTTGGCATCGCGATAGTCGCTATTGGAGTTTTGCGCGTGCGGATTTGGTCTCTGTCTGGTTGGCGTTGGGCGATGAGCAAGTCGAAAACGGCTGCCTGTTAGTCTTGCCTGGTTCCCATCAATGGGCGATTGATGCAGATCAGCTCGATGCCAGCCAGTTTTTACGTACTGATCTTGCCAAAAACCAACCGCTGCTGGATCAGGTGAGGCCCGTGCCTTTAAGGCAAGGCGATGTATTGTTGTTCCATAGCAACCTGTTCCATGCGGCAGGGCGCAATACGACCGATAAAACCAAGTTTTCCATGGTGTTTACCTATCGCGCAGGTGACAACTTGCCTAAAGCGGGTTCCCGTTCGGCCCTGAAAGCTGAAATCCTACTGGACTGAACTCTTCTTTCTTTACCTATTGATAGTGGCCGCTGGTACTACCGGCTTATTGCCTATGAGTAGGTTTCCGGCTATTTCTTGCTTTCAGTGTGTATTTATCGTATAAATAATATGTGAGATGTGGTTTCCTCACGAGACGACTATCTCCCACTTTAGGGTGGAGTGGTTGAGAGAACTCTAAATAAAAATAATGGTGAATATCATGAAACTAACGAAATTGGCGTTATCCGCCTGCATTGCTACAGCTTTATCTTTTCCAGCCATTTCCAGTTTTGCAGCGCCTATCAAGGGTGCTGATGTTAGTTGGATGTCGGAAATCGAAGCCAACGGTATTAGCTTTTACAACCGTAGTGGCGTGAAGAAAGACATACTCGCGATAATGAAAGAGCAGGGCATGACCGCTGTGCGCCTGCGTGTGTGGGTTAACCCTGCCGATGGTTGGTATAGCGGCACGCAAGATGTAGTTGCCAAAGCCAAGCGCGCCAAAGCGGCGGGCATGAAAGTGATGATCGATTTCCATTACAGCGATAGCTGGGCTGACCCAGGTCAGCAAACCAAACCTGCTGCGTGGAAAAATTATACCTTCCAGCAATTGATGGATGCCGTATGGAACTCAACCGTTTACACCTTGCAAGCAGTAAAAGACGCTGGGGTAACGGTGGATTGGGTACAAGTTGGTAATGAAACCAATAACGGTATGTTGTGGGATGACGGCAAGGCTTCTACCAACATGAAAAATTATGCCTGGCTTACCAACACGGGCTACAACGCAGCCAAATCAATTTACCCAAGCAGTAAAGTGGTCGTGCATTTGGCTAACTGTCACGATAACGCCAACTTCCGTTGGATCTTTGATGGCTTGCGAGCCAACGGCGCAAAGTTTGATGTAATAGGTGCATCGTCTTATCCCACCAACGCATCGGGTTACACTTGGCAGAATGCAAACTCTGCTTGTTTGAGTAACCTGAACGATATGGTGTCGCGCTATGGTGTGTCGGTGATGGTTTCTGAAATTGGTGTCCCGTGGGATCATGCACAAGCACAAACGATTGTGAAAGATATGGTCACCAAAGTAGGGCAAGTCAGCGGTGGAAAAGGCGTAGCGATTTTCTACTGGGAACCGGAAGCGCGTCCGGGTTGGAAAGGTTATACATTGGGTGCAATGGATAATAACGGCAAAGCCACTGCTGTGTGGGATGCGTTTAAGTAATCTATTTATCGCTTAGGTTTTTACGGTAATAAAAAATGGCGCAGCCCCAAGGGATGCGCCATTTTTTTATGGCGGCTTTAATACTATTTAATTTGCAGGCTGGCCGCTGGCAATTTGCCGCTGGTGGCGCTGATGGTGATGTTGTCCAGTGAATCACCGATCTCAACCAATGCGCTGGCGATTCCGCTATTAGTGTTAATTTCAACGGGGCTGATTAACTTGGCTGCGCCGCTGATAGTAAATGCCACAGGAATATTATTTGTGTGCACCGCATTGCCGTTGCTATCAACTAATTGTGCGTGCACAAACAAAGTATCTTTTACTCCCGCTTGCGGTGCTTTGCCGCTGGTGTCCAATGACAAGCGCACGTTTGCGGCATCTCCTGCCGTTACTACTTTGTGCTCGGCAACCGCTTTGCCATTAATGTAGGCAACCGCTTTTAATTCACCTGCTTCAAATTTTTCTACAGCAAAGGTAAACGGTGGATGCTTCAGGTGTTTGCTGTTGTCATTTTTATCCGGTGTTTGTTTGGCGATAATTTTACCGTTGAGGATGAGTTCCACTTCGTCGGCATTACTGAAGGTGCGTACATGCAATGATGATTTTTCATTCCACTCGCTGGCGATAAATACCATCGGGCCAGAGGCAAATTTATCGGATGTCTCTGAGGCATCGCGCTGGCTTTGGTAAAAGTAATAACTGTATTTTGGTAGGCGCTCAATACTCATAATGCCGGAGCTTTCCAGATCCGGTGCGTAACCGCGGTTGTAATCAAACATCACCCAATAGCCGTCTGCAAACGCAGGTGTGTTGTGGTTGTCGTTGTGCGCTTCCTGAATATTTTCTGCTTGTTGCAACAAACGGGTTTCGCCATCGCTTAATAATTGGCGGCTGGAGCGGTCAGCTTGTAATAAATTTGCCCATTCAGTTTGGTTAAGCCCTGCATTCATTGCGTAGTATTCCCAATCACCATATTCGCTAACAATGTAGGGTTTAGTGGGTTCTGCGTAATGTTCCAAGCGGTGTTGGCGCGCTTGCAAATAAATATCATAGCCGTATTCCTGCCAGCCGGCAGACATGGCACCGGGATATTCTTCATCGATAATTTTTGTCAGTGAATCGATAAAAGGTTCGGTCATCCAGGATTCATTGAGTGAACACTCCCAGGCCATTACCGACGGATGGTTGCGGTCGCGGCGAATTAAATCGCGGCAGGTTTGTTGGATTTGCGCCTGGAATGCAGGGTCTTCTGAAAAATATTGCCAGCCTAAAATAGAATCCAGCAGCACTATACCTAATTCGTCAGCAGCAGCCATAAATGCTGGCGAATGCGGGTAGTGTGAGAGGCGCACATAATCGAATCCGGCGGATTTAATTTTCACTGCATCGCGGTAATCGGCTGCATCAGAGGTGGCGTAACCAACGTAAGGATATTCCTGATGGCGATTTACGCCGCGCAAGAAAGTTTGCTCGCCGTTGATAAATAATTGATTGTTTACCCATTTGAATTCCCGAATGCCGATGCGGGTAGTTTGCTCGTCAACCAATGATTCGCCTTCATAGATGCGCGTCACTAATTGATAAAGGTTCGGTGTTTTGGGTGACCAAAGGCGCGGTTGGGTAATGTTCAGTTCTATCGTGTTTTCCGCATCCGATTTACCAGCAATGGATTGCATATCACTGGTTTGGTCTGCGACGACTTTATCGCCATCCATCAGTTTTTGTACGACGCGGAATTTTTTTGGATCTATATTGGCGTTAAATACGTGCGTATTAATTTTTACGGTTGCTTGGTCTTTAGTGACTTGCGGATAGGTTACGAAAATCCCACCGCTGGCAGCCTTTCCTGCTGCGACAGCGTCGGTAATGTGCAGATCATTATTAATTTGTAAGTGCACATGGCGATAAATGCCGCCGTAGGTATTAAAGTCCAAATCCTTTAATGGCTTTGGTCCAGTGACAGGATTGTCGCGGTTATCCAGGCGCACCATTAATTCATTCGGGGCATCCCATTTTAATTTTTCGGTGAGGTTTACGGTAAATGGTAAATAACCACCCACGTGGGTAATCAGTTTTTCACCATTGAGCCAAACCTCGGCAACATTCATTGCAGCTTCAAATTTCAATCCTATTTGCTTACCTTGCCAGCTGGAATCGGTAGTGATGGTTTTTTTATACCAGGCATCGCCCTGGAATTGATCGTTCACAACCAGTGGTTCGATTTTTGGTGTGTGCGGAATTTGCACGGTTTCCCATTCTTTTTGTTGTTGCGCACTGGCAAGGTCGAGTGCGTCTGTGCTGCGGAAAAACTGCCAGCCTTGATCGTACAGTGCATCACCGACAGGTGCTTTTTGTTGCGGGTTTGGTGAACAGGCGGCCATCAATCCACACAGGATTACAGTACAGAGTTGTATTTTTTTGTTCATCATAGTTTTTCTCACAATAGGTCTCTCACTCGTCGATCTTATTGAAATGCATGTATAGGATTATTGGGTATAGTCTGCCGAAAAAAACAAAAAAGCGGGCAGGGCATTATTGTTGCGCGTCGCATCAAAAAAGCTGGCATTTTCCCAGTGCGATCCTCTGCCCCAGAGGGTTTTACAGCGGGTGCTGACCCATGCTGGCTCCCAGTAAATAACGCCTAATCCGCCCGACGCTTTTACTAATTGGGTTAATGTTTGCAGATAAAGCAATTGGCCTTTGGCGCTGGCGGGGTACTCGGGCTGCAGCGCTTTTTGGTCTAATACATTGCCGGCTTTATCAAAATTTTTCAGTGTCCAAGGGTATGCAGTTTCTACGATCATCACCTCTTTTTGATAGGTGCTTTTCAATTCTTTAATCGCGGCGGGCAAGTCGGACAGTTTGTAGGTTGACCACTGTGGGTAATATGACAGGCCGATAATATCGTAATCGGTTATGCCATTTTCACTCGCTTGTTTGAACCACCAAAGCGCATTTTCAGGTTGTGCAATATGCAACACAATTTGAATTGGCTTGCCGACTTTGGCGCTGTAATCGCGCACCGCTTTGATCCCGCTTTTGAATAGGGTGGCGTTGCGTTGCCAGTTGGGAATGCCATGCACAAGTGACTTTTCTTGTTGCAATATTTCGATATTGGTTTCATTGCCTACTTGCACCATGTCCGGCAAGAGGTTTTGTTCATTCAGTGTGGAGAGTGTTGCGGTGGTGTAATCGTAGAGTGCTTGGGCTAATTCATTGGTATCGGTGATATGCGCCCAGGCTTTGGGAATAAATTGTTTTTCCGGGTCGGTCCAGGTGTCGGAGTAATGAAAATCCAACAGGGTTTTCATGTTGTTTTCTTTCGCGCGGCGCAAGGTTTTGGCTGCGTCATTTAAATCTGAATACTGGGTCCAATCAGCGTTATGCCACAGGCGTACACGTACCAGGTCAGCCCCTTTGTTTGCAAAGAGGGCAAAGGGTTCTTGCTTTTCACCTTTATCGTAATAGGTCGCGCCGCAGTCTTCCATTTCATTAACGTAGGATAAATCTGCACCGACATAAAAAGGTGAAGTGGTATTTGATGCATTGATTGCCGTGTTTGCTTGAACGCAGCCAATAAAACAACTGGCGGTGAGCAGCATTATATTTTTTATCATCGTTCTTTCGCTTTATTAAGTATGGCGATTTATTGACTCTGCTGTTTCAATGAGGTCGTCAACCTTTTTGGCCAACCCTAAAAAACACGGCTGCCGAGGCAGCCGTCTAAGGGGGGACTTCATGAACAAAACAGAGTGAAACAAAAAATGTGTTGCTAAAAAATTATAACTTCCAGGTGAAATCAACCAAGTAGCTGCGGCCATAATCATCATAACGTTTCAGGTTGGCTGGCTCGTTATTTTGTGTCAGGCGTAGCGGCTCATTGGTAAGGTTGAATACCTGGAAGCGAATGTTGTAATTGTCGGTAATGTCATAGGAAAGACTAAAGCCAACACCTAATTCAGAGTCCAATGTTGTCAGGTCATAGCTATCCCATGAGAATGCGCTGGTATACGGAGAGTGGTATTTCCAGCTCAAGCGGGCATCAACACCGTAGTTGCTGTACCACAGATCGAGTGTTGCTGTGTCCTGTGCCAAGCCTGCCATTGGTAGTGGATTATCAGCAGGAGCAAACTCATAAATGTTGGATTCGGCATAGGCATAGTTAGAGTAAATACCAAAGCCATCTACCGGTAGGAATGCGAATGGCATTTGGAATGTAACTTCTGCACCGCGAACATAACCGCCTTGACCGTTAACGGGTCCATAGATGTCAAACTCAACACCGTTTTCATTTTCAAACGTACCGACAGTGTCATTACCAATGTAATTGTCGATGTCTTTGTAGTAAACGGTCAGTGCCGCCAAGGATTCATCGTCAAAATACCACTCGTAAGATACATCCACTTGATCAGAGGTGAATGGTTCAAGTAGTGGGTTACCAGCACCGCCAGATGAGCCGTTATCGATAGCGCTGATATATTGGCCTGCGCGCAACTCATCCAGTGGCGGGCGGGAAATGGCCTTGGCAACTCCGAAGCGCAATATTTTGGTGTCATCCAAATCCAGATTCAGGTTCGCACTTGGCAGAGTTTTGGTGTAACTGTTTTCAATTGCACGGCCATCGTTTACGTCATTGCTGTCATTGTTGTCGTCGTACTCGTAGCTCTTGGTCTCAATGTCCACTTGGCGAACACCAACGTTCGCGTTGTAGTCCAAGCCGCCCAACGTACCCTCAAAATCCAGCTTCACATAAGCAGCATTATTTTCCTCTTCCACTTTCCAGTAACGGCCTGGGTTAATGGCAGCGGTGTCGTAGTCCACACCACCATAGATGATGTTGGCAGTTTTCTCATAGGATGGGGCATTCAAGTAGGGGACAGTATCAAAAGCCCCCATGGTGTATGAGCTGAGGAATTGATCTGGAAACTCAACCGCTACGCTGTTATCAACGTCGCGCGCCATTGTGAAGTCAGTCCAAATCACTTCTTTTTCGCGGTCAGCGGTGCGCAGGCCAAAGGTCAGGGCGCGCAGATGTCCGGCGTCCAGATCGCGACGTATATCCAATTGCCCACTCAGCAGATCATCTTCCAGTGTTGAACCTTCGTTGACGTTGCCGATCCAGTTATAAGAGGCATTTTCTGGCTCTTGTAATGGCGAGTCTTCGGGAGCGGTGATGGACGGTGTGCCGCGAGTATCAAAGCTCCAGGTTTCTGCATACTGATCAAGATAAATCGCGTTCCAGTAGTTGTCGCGCTTCGCGTTTGAAGCAGACAGATCTACGTCGATTTGCCAGTTTTCAAAACCGGTGTGGCTGAACTTTAGCCCTTGGGTCAAACCGCTGTTTTCTTGTTGGTAAGCTGCGATGACGTGGCGGATTTGACCTTCCCAACCATTGAAAGTACCGGCTACCGCGCGGTTACCTTGCATTACTACGTTGGTCATTGGATTGTCTGCTACGCCGTCCTGATTGGTGTCTCCCAATCCCCAACTTTCACCCCAAGGGTTGGAGCCTACGTCATTAGCCCAGGTTTGGTTTTGTTGCTCGTCCATTGCGAACTTGGTGTAAAGCACATCATATTTCACATTGAAGGCATCGGTAGGTTGCCATTCCAGTGTGGTCATTACCCCATCGCGATCGGTATCAAGTTTTTTCACTTCACCTGCAACACCCCAAGGAGTGGTACCTACAGTGCCGTTACCGTCCAGGTCCAATGGGTCATTGCTGTAGCCCCAGCCTTGCATTGATGCGTAAGCATTTTTCTGGGTTTGGGTGGATGCGCCAATGGCAATAGCGAAGGTATCGCTGAATTTATGAATGAATGCACCACTCATACGATTACCTAATGGGTCGTAATCGGGGATGTCTTCCGCGCTTTCGTTATATTGCAAACCAAGGCGCACAGTAGCGGTGGAGCCTGTGTGAGACAGTGGAGAAATGGTTTTCAAGTTGATGGTACCGGCAATGCCACCCTCAACCAGATCAGCAGATTGGGTCTTAAACACTTCAGCAGCTGATACCAGCTCCGAAGGATATTGTTCGTATCGAATGGCACGGCCCGGCTCAGGGCTGGCAACTTCACGCCCATTCACGGTACCTAATACCATACGCGGGCCAAGGCCACGCACGGTAGCTTGGCTCTCGTTACCACGGTCACGCGAACCATTGATGCCGGGAAGGCGTACCAATGCTTCGGCGATAGTAACGGCTGGCGTCGCATTAATATCGTCCATGGATACGGCTTCCATGACTTTATCGCTGTTTTGCTTAACTTCTATCGCTTTTTCCAGTGCAGCCCGCATACCAGTTACCACAACTTCTTCGACTGGCTCTTGAGTGGTGTTTTGGGCATTTGCCAAGGGTACTAACAGGCTAATCGCTAAAAACAGGCTGGTGTGTGTAAAAGTGGTTGGCGTGGGGTATTTCATGGTTTCCTCTCTCGTTATTGCTTTATTGATTGTTATATAAATCATATTTATAGGTTTAATTTTTGCCCATTCGTTAATAAGTGTCAAGCGGTAAGTGACTTATTGTAAGACAAGTATAGATGGGTGTTTGGCGCCAAGCGGAAGTGTAGGGAGAAGTAACAGAGGGCGAGCCAGAAGGGTAATTTAATGAATGCTAGTCAGATGCGGTGGCAATGAAACCGCCAGTGTCACTTTCATCTTTCAAGGCGACACCTGAGGCTTGCAGGCGGGTAGCTGCCTCACATAGCCAAAGCAGTTTTTTGGCTGCAGCAGCGTGAACTAATCCTTCCGGGCGGACATTGGAGATGCAATTGCGATTGGCGTCCGTACAGCCGACTTTGGCGTTGTAGGTGAGGTAAACACCAAGACTGTCGGGTGAGCTTAAACCCGGGCGTTCGCCAATCAGGATCGCCACCATGCGCGCATTTACTATTTCACTGACTTCATCCGCCAGCGCAACACGCGCTTGTTGTGCGATAACGATGGGACCTAATTGCCAATCAGATGGCATTTGCAATTGGATTTCGGCAATCAGTTTGGCCGCTTGTTGTGTAACTGCCATAGAAGAAAGCCCATCGCCAACAACCAATAATAAGTCGATGGGTTTTTCATCTTCGTGTTGTGCGTAGCGTTGCAGTATTGAAACGCTGGGTTCATCCAAACGGCGTCCAAAATCCGGGCGTAATAAATAGATATGGCGATCCGCTGCGCGGCTATGAACCTGCAAGGTTTTTAAACCTTGAGTGTGCAATTGTTCTGCGAGTGAATGTGTATCCAGTGCAAGATGCACTGCATCGCGCGACATGGCATGTGCGCAGCTAAAATCCAAAACTGCTTTGGTGGTTAGGCTGCTGCCGGTACGCCCGAGCGCAATGCGCGCCTGGGTAAATTGTTTTAAATTGTTCCAGGGATCTTCATGGCTAATCGTGCTCAGCACGCCAGCTTGCTGGGGAATTGTTGTAACAGTGGATGTTGTTGGCTGATGGGGCGCACTTGTCCCGTTGCATCCATAATGTTCATTTTCTTGAGCCATTGTTCAAACTCCGGCGCGGCTTTTAACCCGAGTAATTTGCGCAAATATAAAGTGTCGTGAAAGGACGTGGTTTGGTAATTCAGCATGATGTCGTCTGCGCCGGGAATGCCCATTAAAAACGTCAGCCCGGCATTGGCAAGCAGCGTCATTAATGTATCCATATCATCTTGATCGGCTTCGGCGTGATTGGTGTAGCACACATCGCAACCGAGCGGCACGCCCAATAGTTTTCCGCAGAAATGATCTTCCAAACCCGCGCGGATAATTTGTTTGCCATCGTATAAATATTCCGGCCCGATAAAGCCGACAACAGTATTGGTAAGCAGCGGCGACAAATGCCGTGCCACTGCGTAGGCGCGCACTTCGCAAGTTTGTTGATCCACTCCATGATGTGCATTAGCAGAAAGTGCAGAGCCTTGTCCGGTTTCAAAATACATCACGTTATTGCCCAGCGTTCCGCGCTTGAGCGACAACGCCGCTGCGCGCGCCTCTTCCAACAAAGCGATATTGATTCCAAAACTTTTGTTTGCCAATTCAGTACCGGCAATGGATTGAAACACCAAATCCACCGGCGCCCCTTTTTCAATCAGTTGGATTTGGTTGGTGACATGGGTGAGGATGCAGGACTGCGTAGGGATTTCGAAACCTTGAATGACATCGTCAACTAAATGATACAAATCCATTAACGCCGATAAATTATCGGTTGCCGGATTAATGCCAATCACGGCATCGCCCGAACCATAGAGCAATCCATCAATTAATGAAGCCGCAATACCGCGTGGATCATCGGTTGGATGATTGGGTTGCAAGCGCGCTGAAATATGGCCGGGCAGGCCAATCGTATTGCGAAAGCGGGTAATGACCGAACATTTTTTCGCGACCAGAATTAAATCCTGATTGCGCATCAACTTGCTGACGGCTGCCGCCATTTCCGGGGTGATACCGGGAGCAACGCGTGCAAGCGCTTCGGTAGTAGCAAGATCTGACAATAACCAATTGCGAAAATCGGCAACCGTTAAGTGGCTGATTTCGGTAAAGGCTTTTTTGTCATGCGTGTCAATAATTAAGCGAGTGATTTCATCCTGTTCGTAGGGAATTAATAATTCCTGCAAAAATTGTGTGAGTGGGACTTCGGCTAAACACATACGTGCCGCCATCCGCTCAACATAGGTTGCCGCTGCGACTCCGGCGAGATAATCACCGGAGCGCGCGGGTGAGGCTTTTGCCATCACGTCTTTCAGATCGCGAAACTCGTAGGTTTGTAGACCCAGAGTGTGTTTGTAAATCATGGTGGGTGATGGCTCATGTTCAGTTCACGTCGTTAATTGTTTGCTCTATTACCTCCAGCTTAGTACGCGCTTGTTGCAATTGCATTATCTGGCGAGGCATCACGGTTGCGTTGCGTCATGATGAAATACATAAAGGCCAGCGCCATTAATACCGCAAATAACAGTGCGAGCTGCGGATTAAAGTAAATCATCGTAAACAGGCAGATAATTGCCAAGCCTAGTGCGATTAAGGGAAAAGCAGGGTAAGCGATAGCCATAAACGGACGATCAAGATTCGGCTCTTTTATGCGCAGTGCAAATAAACTCAGCATGGAAACGATATACATCACAATCGCACCGAACACCGCCATGGTGATTAAATTGGCGGTGAGTGTCATGCCATTAAATTGCAAATCATCGCTCAGGATTGCCGCTATGCCGACGACTGCGCCAGCGATGAGTGCGCGATGCGGTGTTTTAAATTTTTCATTTACTACAGCAAAATACGCGGGCATAAAACCAGCGCGAGCGAGTGCAAAAATCTGGCGTGAGTAACCCAGGATGATGCCATGAAAGGATGCGACTAATCCGAATAAACCAATCCACACCAGCATGTGCAGCCAGTTACTGTTTTCACCGACGATCACTTTCATCGCTTGTGGCAATGGATCATTAATATTGGAGAGTGTGCGCCAATCGCCAACGCCGCCGGCAAAAATCATTACCCCAATGGCCAGGACTACCAGCGTTAAAATACCGGCAATGTAAGCGCGCGGAATCGTGCGGCGTGGATCCTTCGCTTCTTCGGCGGCCATGGCAACGCCTTCAATCGCCAGGAAAAACCAGATCGCAAACGGAATGGCCGCGAATATAC
>Ga0247822_10002206_pt1 | contig 12336 bp, 7 predicted proteins | sample 13C_Cellulose_Da_FD_192423 | JGI IMG/M metagenome (GOLD analysis project Ga0247822, IMG submission 192423) | Soil microbial communities from agricultural site in Penn Yan, New York, United States - 13C_Cellulose_Day30 | ecosystem: Environmental > Terrestrial > Soil > Agricultural land | place...
AGCGGCGGTTATCGGGTCGAGCTGAAGCTGCCGTTCGCGGCGATCGGCGTCACGCCCGGGGCAGGGCAGGAGCTCGGGTTCGACGTCGCGTTCAACGATCGCGACGTCTCCGGCGGGGCGCTCGCGTCGAAGGACTTCGCCGGGCTGACCTCGTTCAACGCGCCCGCGGGCTGGAGCCTGCTCGCGCTCGGAGCGCCGCCGGTGGACCCGCCGCCGAGCTGCCCGGCGGGCAACACGGGGCCCGGCACGGCGCCGAACGGCACGGTTCCGGGGACGCCGTCGTTCCCGCATCCGACGCTGCGCAACGCGACGATCCTGTGGCCGATCACCGGCGATGCGAACGCGAACGGCGTGGTGACCGTGCGCTATCGCGCGCAGGGCGCGACGGTGTGGAAGCGCGGCATGGATCTACGCCGTGCGCCCGCGGGCTCGCTCTCCGGCGTCTCGTGGACCGATCGACACGCGGGCAGCCTGTTCGACCTCCAGCCCGCGACGACGTACGAGGTCGAGCTGTTCCTGCTGGATCCCGACGGTGGGTGCGCGCTGCGCACCGGCACCGTCACCACGCGGGCGGTGCCGGTGCCGATGGCGGGTGCTCCGGTGAAGGCCGCGACGCCGTCGACGCTCGGCTCGGTGCTCTCCGCGGCGCAGCCCGGTGACATCGTCGAGCTCGCCGGGGGGACGTACGCCGGGTTCTCGATGTCGAAGGATGGCAGCGCGGGCAAGCCGATCGTCCTACGCGGCAAGGCAGGCGCGACGGTCACGATCAACGGTGACCTCGTGCTCAGCAGCCGCAAGTATGTCCACCTGACCGGCGTGACGGTGAACGGCCGGGTCCGCTGCAACTCGACGCTCGCGCTCGCGATCACCAACAACGTGATCAACGGCGTCACCTCGACGGGGCACGGCGTCCACTGCGCGGCGCGCAGCGAGGACAACTACATCGCCGACAACATCATCACCGGCCAGACCGTGTGGGCCGAGAGCTCGCTCGGCGTCGACGGCGACAACCTGGGCACGGGCGTCAAGGTCACCGGCCCGGGCCATGTCATCGAGCACAACCGGGTCCGCGGGTTCCGCGACTGCTTGGCCATGATGGCCCCCGGTGCGGGAGGCGTCGATCAGTTCTCGATCGACTTCATCGAGAATGACGCCAGCAACTGTGCCGATGACGGCCTCGAGTCCGACTACTGCGTCCACAACTGTCGCTCGGTCCGCAACCGGTTCACGAACGTGTTCCAGATGGCGTCCTCTCAGCCGGGGTTCGGCGGACCGACGTACTTCATCCGCAACGCCGGCTACAACGTGATCGGCTCGGCGTTCAAGCTGAACAATGGCTCGATCGGCGACGTGTTGCTGCACAACACGGTGGTCAAGAACGGCGACGCGTTGAGGGTGACCTCGACCGTCACGTTCTCTCGCCAGCTCGCGCGCAACAACGTGTTCATCGGCGGACCCGGCGGGACCTACAATACGTGGAGCAATGGCAACGGCGCGGTGATCTACATGCCGAGCGCCGACGCGTCCGGTGATTACGACTATGACGGGTTCGGCTCCACGACCGGGACGTTCACCGGGCAACTCGGGGCGAGCACGTTCTCGAGCCTCACCGAGCTCAGGGCCGAGACCACCGAGAAGCACGCCGTGCAGGTGAGCCTCGGCATCTTCAACGCCACGGTGCCGTATCCGGCGGATCCGTTCCCCGCGAAGAGCGTCCCCGACATGCGCCTCGACAGCGGCGGCGCCGCGATCGACAAGGGCGCGGTCATCCCGAACATCAACGACACCTACGCTGGCGCTGCGCCGGACCTCGGCGCCTTCGAGCTCGGCGCGCCGTTGCCCGCGTACGGTCCGCGCTAACCAGGTGGCGACGTCGGGATGGCCCCGGCTACGACACAGCTTCCGGGCGCACGCCGCGACGTTCGGCGTGAACCCGAAACGACGACGGCCTACTACACATTTACTACAGTCGCGCGAAGCGACTCCGAGCAGTGTTTCGGTCCGGGAGTCGAGGGTCTCGGCACCGCGACCCTGGTCTCCCAGCACGCCGCCAGAGAAGCGCCGGCCGGGCGCGGACCTCGAGCAATAGCTCGAGCACGCGAAGCAGCAGGGGGACGCGAAGAAGCAGTCAGGTGTTGTCGCTCCGGCTCTCTCGCCGACGCGCGTCGTCGCGGCGCGCGAAACTGCTACGCTGTGTGGCTGCCGTCGGCAGCCGTTCCATGTCGGATCAACCTTTCTCGCTGCTCCCCTTGCCGGCGTCGTGGCATGCCAACCTCGAGCAGCTCGGGTATCACGAGATGACGCCCATCCAGGCTCTCGCGTTGCCGCCGATGCTCGAAGGTCGCGACGTCCTCGGGCAGGCTGGTACCGGGACCGGCAAGACTGCCGCGTTCGGGCTCGCCTTGCTGTCGCGGATCACGCCGCGCTGCGGTCGACCGGGTGCGCTCGTGTTGTGCCCGACGCGCGAGCTCGCTGCCCAGGTCGCCGACGAGCTGCGACGTCTCGCGCGACCGCTCGCCCACACCAGAGTCCTCACGCTCAGCGGTGGCAGCTCGATCCAGCGCGAGCGCGCATCGCTCGAACATGGGGTCGATGTCGTGGTCGGCACACCTGGCCGCGTGCAGGATCACCTCGCGCGCAACCGGCTCGATCTTGGTGCGATCAGAACGCTGGTCCTCGACGAGGCGGATCGCATGCTCGAGATGGGCTTCGTCGATGCGGTGAGCGCGATCGCGCGCGCCACGTGGGCAGATCGACAGACGCACTTGTTCTCGGCGACGTTCCCCGACGCGGTGCGCACCCTGAGCACCGCCTTCCAGCGCGATGCAGTCCACGTCGTCGCGCCGGCCGACGACAGCGCGGCAGGCGTGACCAAGCTGATCTACGACATCGGAACGCTCGACCGCAGACTCGCCCTGACCCAGATCCTTGCCCACCATCAACCCGCGTCCGCGGTCGTCTTCTGCAATCACCGCGAGACCTGCGACGTCGTTGCCGAGGCGCTCACGGTTTCGGGCTTCGCCGCCGTGGCGTTGCACGGAGGCATGGATCAGCACGATCGCAACACCGTGCTGTTGCTGCTGCGCAACGGGAGCCTGCGCCTGTTGGTCGCGACCGATGTGGCGGCCCGTGGTCTCGACATCGATGAGCTCGGCGCCGTGATCAACTACGATCTACCGCGGGATCAAGACACCTTCGTACACCGGATCGGACGTACCGCACGCGCGGGTCACGAAGGGCTGGCGATCACGCTCGCCGCACCTCACGACCGTCGCACCGTCGACGACTTGCGCGCCGGCCCACTCGCGGGCGTGCCCCTCTCACCGCTGCCCGCACCGGGGGCGGAGCGCGCGCCCGCGCCGGCCATGATCACCATCGCGATTCAAGGTGGTCGTCACGATCGGCTCAGGCCCGGCGACATCGTCGGCGCACTGACGACCGAGGTCGGCATCGCCGCCGCCGACATCGGGCAGATCAGCGTGATGGACCGGATCAGCTTCGTCGCACTGGCAGCGGCGGTCGGGGCGCGCGCGCTGGACGGGCTCAACAACGGCCGCATCAAGAATCGACGATTTCGTGCCTACCGCGTCGTCGCGCCGACGGCCGCCGCGCGACGCACCTGATCGCCGTCGGCTGCGCTGGCGTCAGCTCGTGGGGGGACCGGATGTCCGCCGCAACTCGAACATCAGCACACCGCCGATCTCGAAGCGCTGGCCGGGCGTGAGCCGTACCCGATCATCGAAGTACTTGCCGTCGGTGAAGACGTGTGTGCCGCCGCCGAGGTTCTCGACCACCAGCACCGCATCGTCACCCGTCACCTCGAGCGTGAGCCCCACGTGGTGACGCTGGACGATCATGGACTGGACCACGATCCCGCAGCCCGGTGCCTTGCCGAGCACGGTCCGCTTGCCGACCTCGAGGGGAAATCGCGTCCCGCTCTCGAATTGAGGCTCGACGGGGCCCCCGAAGTTCCTGCCGATGGGCGCTTTGCACGTCCCGACGTAGACCAGCTCGAAAGGCATAAACCAGCGTACCTCCTCGACGTGGACGCGCGTGGAGGTCGCGATCATTTGGGCGTGGGTCAGACACCACGCGGTTGCTCGTGCTCGACGTCAAACATCGACGACGAGCCATACACCGCCTTTCGAGGGCGGATCGAGCTTTCGTCCGTCGAGGGTTTCATCAAATCCTCATGATCGCGAACGCGCGGCCGTGGGCCCCTTCCATCATGCGCCTCCCGTCATCCGCCGTGTCCCTGTTCCTGTTGACCGCCTCGGCGTCCGCGTGCGCCAGCGACGAACCGTCGGGTGCGGACCCGGACGTCGCGGCGCTCTCGATCCGGATCGACGAGCTCGAGACCACGATGACGACCCTCCAGGGCAAGGTCTCCAGCCTCGAGAGCACGGCGACGATGCTCGAGAGTGCGGTGGCGACGTTCCAGAGCACCGCGACGTCCCTGAGCGCCTCGATCGCCGCGATGGAAGGGCGGATGCCGCTGCCGCTCGGCCGCATCTCGCTCGCCTGCGCCACCGATTCCAGCTGCACCGTCCAGGGCGTCACGTCGGGCCCGCTCACCCATGCAGGTGGCGGCCTGCGCTTCACGATCCCGAACACCGCGGGCAAGACCGTGCTCGTGCTCGGCCGCATCAACCTGGAGATGACCGGCGGAAATGCTGCGACTGACGGTATCTGTCAGTACACCGTGATCCGCACGAACGGCGGGACCACCGCCGTGATGCGCTCGGCGATCTACTCGGTGCCGAGCGACGGCGCCATCGCGGTTCCGCTCACCTTCGCGGGCACCTATCACGACAACGGCCTGCCCGACGCCAGCACCAACCTCATCGAGGTGACGTTCGCCGGCATCGGTGGCGGCGCGACCTGCGCGATCGCCGCGATCGACACCGCCGACTTCGACGTGATCGCGTTCGGGGGGCTGCCCTCGCAGTAGACCGACGAGCTACGGATAGTTGCCTGCCTGGAGCGACGTGTTCCAGAACCGCCCGTCCCAGCTCGCCGACGGGACGACGTCACCTTGCACGAGGACGTCGAGCGGGATGTCGCTGTAGTGCGCGCGCATGTACCACGCCGTGGACGTGCCGAGGTTGATCCCGTAGACATCCATCCAGCCGGAGGTCGCGGAGAGATCGGGCACCTCGTAGCGCGTCGCCGCACCGAGCCATCCCGGCGTGACCTCTGCGGTGATGGTGCCCGAGGCGGCTTCGTTCGAGAACACGTAGAGGGCGACGTCGCCGGGTGGCGGGGTGAAGTCGAAGCGGAGCCGCGTAGAGCTCGCTCCGTCCACGGCGGTCACGGTCGGCGCCTCGAGCGCGGGCGGCGGCGTCAACGTGAGGTCGGTCGCCGGTGCCTTGAAGTACCGGCGCCGTTGCAGCTGCGTCGCGGTGTTGAACTGGGTCGCGACCATGATGTCGGTCCCGGTCATGAGGGAGGCCGGCACGTACGTCCACGACAGCGTGCCCGCGACCGTCTCGTCGACCCGCATCTGCATGTGCGTCCCACCGCTCGTGATGAAGTCGAACGTGATCGGGTCCGACGCGAGCGGGTGGGGCTCGACGTGGAGCGGCAGCGGCTGCCCCTCCGCCGCGAAGTCCATGTCGACCACGGTGTTCGCCGAGGTGAACGCCACGCCGCGCTTGATGATGATCCGATCTGCCCAGTCCGCGGGATCGGGCGAGGCGTAGGTCGTGTGACCGACGACGTCGTAGGTGCCGTCGCGCACGTCGCCCTCGATCGAGTAGCTGGTCTCGGCGCCGGCGATGCCGTCCTCGAGCTCGCTGAACAGGATCTTGATGTTCGCGAAGTCCGCGCCGTTGCTGTCGAGGGCGCCGCTCAGCGTCCGCCGCGCCGGCGCTCCGCTCGTGCAGCGGACGACGTGCGAGGTCAACTCGGTGACCGTCGCGTAGAGCGCGTGGAGCTCGTGGAGACCGGGCCGCGACTCGCAGACCCAGTACAGCGCGAACCGATCGGAGGCGGCGAAGTCGTAGCTGCCTCCCGAGCCGGCGAGCTGCACCACGGCGCCGTCGCCCGCTTGCGCGGCGACCCAGACGAGGTCGGCCTGCGCGCCGTTGACGTGCGTGCGCAGCTGGATCGGAACGCCCGTGGGCCCGGCATCGGGGCCGCCACCATCATCGCCGCCGCAGCCGACGAGCGAGATCAGCGCGAGCGCGGAGACCGAACTGGACGAGATCGAAGACTTCACGACCGCACGCTACCCCGGTGCGCACTCGCGTGACCGACGCCGGAAGCTGATGTTCGAGGACGCGCGGATTTCATCGAATCCTCATGAACCGGCGACCGCGTGCGTGGACGCGCTTGCCTATCCTCCAAGGCACAGAACGATGATGCCGAGCCGACGATGGACACCTTGGATCTTGACGTTGTGCTGCATGCTCGCCGGCGCGGCTTGCGGGGATAGCAAGGTCAGGCCCGACGACGCAGGCAGCGGCAGCGGCAGCGACGCGCGGCCACCGGACGGACCGCCACCCGATGCGCAGCCGCCCGACGCTCCCCCAGACGCGACCGTCTCCTCGGCCTACCCCGCGCGCGAGCTCATGTCCGCCGGTGGGCGCGTGACCGGTGGCTCGCTGACCGTGGACGTCCAGCTCGGGCACCCGATCGAACAGCGCGCGGCGGGATCCGGAACGAAGACGTTCGAGGGGAACGCCGCGATCAAGCCGTAGCGGATCCGTCGCTCGGCGGCTGCTGGACTACAGCGAGCACGTGGGCAACAGCGGATCGTAGCTGCCGTCGTACGAGAACACGCACTTGTTCGTCGAGCCGGAGCTCGTGCCGCTCGCGACCGCGGCGTCGAGCAAGGTGCCGCCGATCCTCAAATCGGTCGCACCACTGGTGGACGCCGCGACCGAGGACGCGCCTTGCGCGACGAGCTGGGCGTCGTGGATGCGTCCCGTCGTCGGTGTCGTCGTGCTGCCGAGGTTCACGCCGAACGCGCTCGCCGTCATCGAGACCGCGGTCACCATCGTCCCTCGGACGCGGAGCGAGCCATCACGTGCGCTGATCCCGAACGAGCTCGAGGAGGTCGCGGTCGCGACGATCGAGCCCCCTTCGAGCTCGAGCTTGGCGGCGCTGGAGAACACGCCGTTCGCGAGGGTCCCGGTGGCGGTCACGTGGCAGTTGCGGAACTTCCCGTTCCCGCCGATGCCGACGCTCGTGGCCCCCATCGAGGTCGCGTCGATCGTCGAGTCAGCGATCACGAGATCCGCGACGGACGACGAGAGCCCGCTCGTGTTCTGCGGCGCCGTCGCGACGAGCTGACTCCGGCGGATCACGACCTTGCCGCCCGAAAAGATGCGAGCGGCGAACGCATCGCCGACGAGCGCGGTGGCCTCGAATGCGCAGTCCTCGATGGTGACGTCTCCACTGCCCGCGCCGACGCCCAACGTCCGTGTCGTGCTCGTGGCGCCGGTCGCGGTCGCCGCGATGCGCCGTCCCGCACTCGGGCCCGATGCGAACCACAGCGCCCCGGCGGTCGCGACGCCGCCGGAGTGGTGGACCGAGAGCTCGCGGACCTCGGAGTTACCGACGACGTTGATCACCGCTTGATTTCCAGATCCCTGCACCCGGGTCACCGCGCGGCCCGAGCCTTCGAGATCGATGTATGGCTTGGTGAAGTAGCCGAACGCGCCGACGTCGTAGACGCCGGGCTCGAGCTTGATCACGTAGCGGCGGGTCGCGTCGTTGTCGGTGATGCTCTGGATCAGGGCCAGGAGCGCGGCGCCGTTCTGCGCCGGCGTGCCGATCGCGCTGAGGACGTAGGTCGTCGACAGCCGTGGCTGATACAGCGTGTCATGGTGGTGATCGCCGCGAGCGACGGTGGTGGCCACACCCGCTTCGCCACCTGCCGTGGTGAACGCCGCCGCGAACTGCCGCGCGGTGAGGGTCAGGCCGGCGCCGGGCGTGTAGCTCGGGTCCATGCACTGCCAGCCCGCGAGCGGATCGAACGCCGCGACGTCACCGCTCGCGCAGGAGAGCCCACCCAGCGTATCGGCTTGATCGTCGAGCTCGCACCCGACCGAGCCGTCGCTGTTGATCACCCGGATCGACGTTCCCGCGGCGCCCGTGCCGGCGACACGCGCCTGCACCACGGCTGGATCGACCGCCAGGCTGACCGCGCCGGACGCTCCACCACCCGCGAGCCCGGCGCCCGCGGTCACGCTCGTGATGTCGCCGCTACCGGACGGCTCGCAGCTCACGGTGCCGTCGACGCCGACCGCGCGGATCGACGAGCCAACCGCGCACGCGCCGGCGATCCGCGCCTGGATCACGCCGGTGTCGACGGCGAGCGAGGCGTCGCCGCTGGTCGCACCGCCCGAAAGCCCCGCACCCGCGGTGACGCCGGTGATGTCACCGGCGCTCGCGCACGTCAGCTGTCCGTCGGCGCCGACGCCGAGCGCGAATTGACCGGCGGTGCACGTGCCGGTGACGCGGCGCTGCCAGCTGGACGCCGGCACGCCGCCGAGGGCGGACGCGTCGTCGGCGAGGGCCGCCGCGGCCGCGTTGTCGGCGCTGGCCGCAACTCCGGCGCGGATCGCATACGGCACGCTGGCGATCGGCAGCCGCGGGGACAGCGCGGTGCCGTCGACGGTGATCGCGAGGAAGAGCGAGCTGCCATCGAACACCGAGTCATCGAGTGGGGTCGTGGCGCCGAGCGCGATGTAGACGAGCCCGTCCGTGACCGTCTGGCCCGTGCGCGTCTCGCTCCACCGCGCGCTGCCCCCGCTGTCCGCGTCCCACAACTCGAACACGAAGTCGTGCGTCCCGCTCACCGGCTGGCCGTTATCGACGAGCCGCGCGGTGAGAGACACGCGCTCCGGCACGGCCTGGGCCTCGACGCGGCGAGGCGAGCCGGCGATGAACGTCAGTACAGCTGCCGCGACGAACGTGGCCTTGCAGAGCATTCGTTGTCCCCCCTCGGCGGAGGCTAGCCGCGCCGAAACGCGGGCTGAAGCCTGCGACCATGAGGTTTGCATGAAACAATCAGCGCGATGTCGCGCTATCGATCCGGGCCGTTCGAGATCGACGCGCACCGGCTCGAGATCCGGCGCGAGGGAGCCCGCATCGCGTGCCCACCGAGGGTCCTCCAGCTGGTGCTGTTCCTCGTCGAGCATCGGGCGCGCGCGGTCTCCAAGGACGAGCTGCAGGCCCGGCTGTGGCCGGGCATCGCCGTCTCGGAGGCGTCGCTCGCCACCGCGGTCAAGGAAGCGCGCCGGCTGCTCGGTGACGACGGCTCGTCGCAACGCTTCATCCTGACGGTCCGCGGCCGCGGGTACACGTGGAACGAGCCCACCGAGGAGCTCGCGCTGCCGGCGGCCGGCCCCACGGACGTCCCATCGTTCGTCGGGCGGCAACGCGAGCTCGCCGCGTTGTCCCGCCTGGTCGACGAGACGGCCGCGGGGCGAGGGCGATTCGCGCTGATCACGGGCGACGCCGGCATCGGCAAGACGCGGCTCGCCGCAGAGCTCGGCCCGCGCGCTCTCTCGGTCGGGCTCTCCGTGGCGAGCACCCGCTGCGACGGGCTGGACGGTGCACCTGCCTTTCAGCCGTGGCGCCAGCTGCTGGCGATCGTCACGAAGCAGCACCCCGAGCTGACGCCGCCGGCGTTGCTCCAAGCCCGCGCCGGCCACACACCGGCGACGCGCGACGCCGCCCTCCCCGACGCGCGCCGGTTCCAGCTGTTCGAGGACACCCTCGGCTTTGTCACGCGCGCCAGCGAAGCCGGTGGGGGGTGGATGCTGTGCTTCGACGATCTGCAGGCCGCGGATCCCGACACGCTAGCGCTCGTCGCGGCGCTCGCGCGCTCGCTGGATCGACACCGCGTGCTCGTGGTCGCGACGTGGCGCGAACCGGAGCTGTTGCAGCACGATCCTCGTGAGGGCGTCCGACGGCTGCTGCTGCACGAACCCGCGGTGGCGGCGTTCCATCTGCAAGGCCTCGAGCTCGCGGACACGATGAAGCTGGTCGAGCGCCTCGCCCCCGAGGCGCCGCCCGAGTTCTCCACCGCTCTCCATCACGAGGCGCAGGGCAACCCGTTCTTCGTCGAGGAGGTGATCCGCGGGATCGCGGCGCGCGGCCCGCGTGGGAGCTTCCGCGCGGAGCAGGCCCACCGCGTGCGTCCGGAAGGCCTACAGGAGGTGCTCCGGGCCAGGCTCGCGCAGCGCGGCGCGCGATGCCTCGCGCTGCTCGAGGCCGCGTGCGTCCTGGGTCACGAGTTCTCACCGCGCATCGCCGAGCTGGTCGCGGAGGTGCCGGCGGAGGGTGGGCTCGACGCGTGGGACGAAGCCGAGGCAGCGAGCTTGGTGCGCTCCGTCCCCGGCGATCGTCCTCGCCTCGCGTTCACGCACGCGTTGTTGCGCGAGACCGTGGCGCTGCGGGTCGGGGGCGCGCGCCGCGCGATGCTTCACCTGCGCGCCGCGGAGATCCTCGAGTCGCGCGGCTCGCTCTCGGATCCCGAGCTGATCCTCCAGCTCGCGCATCACTACCGGAGCGCGGGGCCGTTGGGCGTCGGAGCCAAGGGTGCGCACTTCGCGCGCCTCGCGGCCGTGCACGCCAGCGAGCGGCTCGCGTTCGGCGAGGCCACCCGCTACCTGCGCGACGCCCTCGAGCTGGGCGCCGGCGAGCCGAGCGCCGTCGCTCGGGGGCAGCTGTTCGTGGAGCTGGGCCGGGCCCAGTTCAACGCGGGTGACATCGCCGCGAGCCGGCAGAGTTACCTCGAGGCCGCGCGGCTCCTTCGCGGGGCGAACGAACCCGCCGCACGCGAGCTGTTCTGCCGCGCGACGCTCGGACTCGGGCGCGGCCTCGAGGCCGTGATCCAGCCAGTCGAGGACGGCGTGCTCACCGCGCACCTTCGCGAGGCGCTGGAGAAGGCGACGACGATCGGGCAACGCTCGCTGCTGATGTCGCGGCTCGCGATCGCGTCGCAGGGCATCACGCTCAACCCCGAAGGCTCGCAGATCGCGGCGGAGGCGCTCGCGCTCTCCTCACAGCTCGACGACCTCGATGCACAGGTGTATGCGCAGCTCGCCCGCTTCTGGGCGGTCAAGCATCCGTCGCGTGGTCGAGAGACGCTCGCGTGCTCCGACGAGCTGGCCCGGCTCGCCCAGCGATCGACCAACGGCTACTGGGCGGCGTGGGCGATGCTGCTCCACGCGACCTCACTGGTCGACCACGGACGCATCGAGGATGCGCGCCAGCTCGCCGCACGGCAAGCAGCGCATATCCGGTGCGCGCAGCATCCCGCCGCACGCGCCGCGGGCCACGATCTGAGCTCGCTGATCGCGATGATCGCATGGCACCCCGAAGAGGCCGAGTCGGCGCTCGCGGCCGGACACGCGCTGAACCGGAACCTGGGGGACCTGCTGCTCGCCGACATGGCGACCCTGGTCGGGAGGTTCGCGGTGCTGTCACAGCTCGGCCGTGCGGCGGAGCTCGTCCCGGTGCTGCGAGCCGCGCTCGCCGCGTTTCCCTTTCCGCCGGTGCGCGCGTTGCTGGCCGCGGCGACGTGGCGATCGGGCGGCATCACCGAGGCGCGCCCGCAGTACGAGATCGTCCGCGACGAGCTCGCGACCCTGGAGGTCCACCGCTACTTCACGATGACCGTCGTGATCTCGGATCTCGTGGTGGCGTTCGACGACGAGGAAGGAGCCGCGCGACTCGAGTCGCTGCTCCGGCGGGCCGAGGCGCCGCACGTGACCGTGGGAGCGAGCTACTTCGGCCCCATGGCCCGCCACCTGGCGTTGTGCGCGGCCGCGCAACGCCGTCGCACCGACGCCGAGTCCCTGCTCGCCCGCGCCGCGGACCAGGCTCACGCGATCGGGGCGCGATGGTGGTGCGAGCAGATCGTTCGCGATCGCGCCACCCTGAGGGGGCTCGCGTCGAAGTGACCGGCGCGCGCGCGAGGCGCTTGTCACGCTGGTCGTGCGCCGCCATGCCCATGCTTCATGCTCGGGCATGCCCGCACAGACGCGAAGCGAAGCGTCGTCACGACGTGTCGAACGGAGTCGACTCGGCCGAGTGATTCCAGCCTCTTGCGTCGGCTGAAGCGGGGCTTCTTGGACCCAGGTCGACGCGAAACGACGACGGCTTACTACACATTTACTACAGTCGTGCCATAGTGTTCCCTGTACAGGGAACGATTGATGACCGAGCTGACCACCTCCGAGGTTACGGCCCTCTTCGACCTGGACGAGCGACGGGTTCGCAAGGACGTGGAGTACGGCGTGTTCGAGCGGATCGAGAGCCCGCCGCGCTTTGATCTCGCGGATGTCGTTTACCTCTACACGGTCGCCGGAATCGGTC
>Ga0247822_10002207_pt1 | contig 12328 bp, 9 predicted proteins | sample 13C_Cellulose_Da_FD_192423 | JGI IMG/M metagenome (GOLD analysis project Ga0247822, IMG submission 192423) | Soil microbial communities from agricultural site in Penn Yan, New York, United States - 13C_Cellulose_Day30 | ecosystem: Environmental > Terrestrial > Soil > Agricultural land | place...
GGCACCGGCTTCGCGTCGCTGGTGAGCCGCTCCGCCTTCGAGTCGATGTTCCCCGGCCGCAACCCGTTCTACACCTACGATGGCCTCGTCCAGGCGACGGCGACCTACGCCGAGTTCGCGGGCGCCGGCGACACCGCCGCGCGCAAGCGCGAGGCCGCCGCGTTCCTCGCCAACGTCGGTCACGAGACCGGTGACCTGGTCTACATCGAGGAGATCGCCCAGGGCGAATACTGCGCACCGAGCGGCTCGTGCCCGTGCGCGCCCGGCCAGCGCTACTTCGGTCGCGGCCCGATCCAGCTGAGCTGGAACTACAACTACTGCGCCGCCGGCGCCGCGCTCGGCCTCGACCTGCGCGCCGATCCGGGCCGGGTCGCGCGCGACGCCAAGGTCGCCTGGCAGACCGGCCTGTGGTTCTGGATGACCCAGAGCGGCGCCGGCTCGATGCCCGCCCACCGCGCGATGGTCGACGGCCGCGGCTTCGGCGAGACGATCCGCACGATCAACGGCTCGCTCGAGTGCAACGGCGGCCGCCCGGATCAGGTCAACTCGCGCATCGAGCGCTACCGCCGGTTTTGCCAACTCCTCGGCGTCGACCCGGGCGCCAACCTGGGCTGCTGATTCGCGCGCTCAGGCCGCGACCGCCTCGACGATCACATCGAAGCCGAGGCGGTTGAGCGGCCAGCGCGAGGTCGCGGTCAGGCGCGGGCGCAGCGCCTTCTTGATCAGCGGGACGACCGGCGTGCCGTAGTGGTAGCCGGTGACGTTGGTCGGCGAGAAGCCCTGGCGCCGGAGCAGCGCGAGCAGCTCCGGCGACGTGAACAGGGTGACGTGGCTCGGATCCCAGGCCTCGTACGGCTTGCCCTCGCGCCAGGCCCACAGCCAGCCGACCACCGCCTCGGCGGACAGCAGGTTGGGCGTCGACACCAGCAGCACGCCCGCCGGGGCGAGCGCGCGATGGACGCCGGCCAGGAAGTCGGCCGGCGACCGCAGGTGCTCGAGCACCTCGCAGGCGACGACGACGTCGAAGCCGCGGTCGAACGCCGCCGGCAGCGGTCGGTCGAGATCGTGGAGCAGCCACTCGACGCGCTCGAGCCCCGGCCGCGCCCGGGCCGCGGCCACGCGGTCGGGGTCGACGTCGACCGCGACGACGCGCTCGAAGCGGGCGGCGAGCCGCTCGGTGGTCGCGCCGGTATGACAGCCGAGCTCGAGGACCGATCGGGCCGAGGACGGGATCCGGCCGATGCAGCTCTGGAAGATTTGGAGCCGCTCGACCTCGTAGGTCGCGTTGTAGTCGGTCGGCATCTTCCAGGGATGCCACGGCGCCGCGGGACTCGTCAGGTGGTGGTCGGATAGCCGCTGGTGGTGAGCTCGAGCAGGTTGCCGGACGGATCGTGCAGGTAGATCGACGCCTGGCCGAGCGGGCCGGTATGCACCGGGCCGACGTAGCGCACGCCGGCGCGGTCGAGCCGATCGCGGAACACGGCGACATCGCGCGGACCGATCGCAAACGCCCAGTGCGGGTGCTCGTCGGCGCGGTGGGCGCGCCGGGGCGCCACGAACAGCTGCAGCGACGGGCCGCGCCCGAACCGCAGGGTCGCCCGCTCCATCCGGCCCGGCACCTCGGCGCGCTCCGGGAACAGGCGGCGCCACGCCGCGCGGTCCAGGTGCGACTCCAGATCGGCGCCGAGCACGTCGCGGTAGAACGCGACCGCGGCGTCGAGGTCGGTCACCGGCAGGGTCACGTGGTCGAGGCCGAGGATGCGGCCGAGCGCCGGTCCGGGCGCGGTGATCTCGGCCGCGGCATCCGCGACCACGCTCGTTTCGTTTTCGCCCATGCCTCGACCCTGCGCGCCCACTGTTGCGGCCAGTGCGGCCCGTCCGTGAAGAAGTGTGAAGCGACTATTCCGGCTGCGGCGGCGGGTTGGCCAGGCACGCGGCCAGCTCCGGAGTCTGGGTCCAGCCGCAGGCGCCGTCGGACTGGCGCGCGCACTCGGCCGAGCGATAGCAGGCGTACTCGGGCCGGAACTCGCAGGTCGTGATCGCGTCCTCGCCGGGCTCGACGCACAGGGTGCCGCTGCAGCCGCCGCGCACGCACTCGCCGGCGGGCTCGCCGGTGCCGGTGCCGTCACCCGCGGTGTTGCCGGGACCGGTCGGCGCCGGTGACTTGCTGCCACACGCCGCCACCAACAGGAACGAGAGCAGGACCAGGGTCTTCGTCATGGCGGCGATGTACCGCAACCCGGTCGCACCTGCAGTGGACCGTGAGCCGGCCCACGCTCATCACTGCGCGCGGGGCATGAGGTTCTCATTGCCAAGGCCGCCCGGGTTCGCGTTATACCCGCGCCGATGCGTGCGCACGTGCTGCCGATGGTCCTCCTTCCCTGCGCTCTTGCCGCCTGTGGCAACGTCGAAGAACCCGTCGACGTGCTCGACTGTGGCGAGGTGAGCGGCCTGCTCGCCTGCAACACCTTCGAGGCCGACGATCCGGCCTGGACCTCGATCGAGAACGGCGGCGTCGCCACCCTCGACGATCGCGACGCCAGCGGCGGCACCAAGGCCCTGCGCGCGCAGGTCGCGGTCATGGGTGGCAAGGCGGTGCGCACCCGCGGCGTCGAGTCGGCCGACCGCTACTACGCCCGCTTCTTCGCCAAGATCCCGGCCGGCGTCGACACCGCCGGCATCGCCCTGCTCCACCTCGGCGAGCCGGTCGAGCCCTACCTCGGCACCAACGTCGAGATCGCCGACGGCAAGCTCGGCATCGCGGTCCACAGCGCCGAGGTCTACGAGTACCCGTCGCCGATGCCGGTCGATCGCTGGACCTGCCTCGAGCTCGAGCTGGTGGTGTCCGAGACCGGCGGCCGCGTCATCCTGCGCGCCGACGGCCAGACCATCACCGACCGCAACGGCATCGACACCCGGCCGGCCGGAGGCATCGGCGACGTCGAGGTCGGCCTGTCGTACGTCGCCGCCACCGGCGGCGCCACCGCGCTGATCGACGACGTCGTGATCGCACGCGAGCCCCTGCCCGCCTGCCGCTGATCAGGGCACCAGCACGCGCGCCGACTGCGGCGGCACGCTGATCGTCACCGCGCCGCCGGCGCCGACCGTGAACGTGCGGCCGTCGTTGCCGGGCGCGACGTCGCGCAGCACCGTGCCGGGCGCGAACGAGCTGACCAGGCAGGCGCCGCCATCGGCGACCGGCGCGCACGCCTCGCTGGTCTGGGTCGATGCGTTGAGCACGACCAGGACCTTCTCCTCGTCGGCGACCCGCTCGAACGCGAAGATGCCGCGGTCGCGACCGACGCCGGCGTCGGTGGTCGACCACCGCGGCTCGACCGTGCCGCGGCGGAGCGCGACGTGGTCCTTGCGCATCCGGATCAGCTGCTGGACGAACTGGAAGTGGGCGTGGCCGGTGTCGAACGGGGCCAGGCCGCGCGCCGGGTTGCCGCGCCACATGTCCTCGCGGTTGGCCGGGTCGACGCCGCCGGCGAACAGCTGCTCGGTGCCGTAGTACAGGCACGGGATGCCGTCCCACGTGTACAGGTAGAACAGCGCCGCGCGTAGCGCGCCGTCGTCGGCCTGCTCGAACAGGAACCGCGGCAGGTCGTGGTTGTCGAGGAAGCTGACCAGCGCCTGCTGGGGGGCGAGGCCGACCCCGCCCTGCTCGGGCGCGGCGTGCGGGCGATCGAAGTACGTCGGCCCGGCCGGGTAGCCGTTGCCCTGGCACCACGCGTCGGTCGGGTTGCGACCGATGCGCGAGTTGTAGAGGCACTCCATGTTGCGGGTCGGCTGGCCCTGCTTGAACACCGCGTCGATGACCCGGTACTTCTGGCTGAAGTAGAACACCGAGTCGAAGCGGCCGAACGCGCCGGCGGCGTCGACGCCACCCTTGGTGTACTGGCCGATCAGCTCGTCGTTGCCGTCGAACGCCTCGCCGAAGATGAAGAAGTTCTGCTTGCCGAGGCTGGCCGCCTTGGCCCGCATGCGATCGGTGAACAGCCCCCAGAAGCCGCGCACGTTGGGGGCGAGCTCGGGCCGATCGATGTGCTTGACGGTGTCGATGCGGAAGCCGTCGAAGTCCGCGACCTCGATCCAGTACTCGAACGAGCGGGTCAGCGCCTCGGCGACGTCGGGGTTGTCGGTGTCGAGATCCTTGAGCCCACCCGGGAAGTCGCCCTTGGTCTCCTGCTCGCGCACGAAGTCGCGGCCGTAGTCGCCCTCGTGCCACCACACGTAGACGCGACCCTTGCGGTTGTACCAGCTGGGATCGTCGAACCACGGCTTGTCGGCCGGCCAGTCGAACCACGCCGGCGGGCGCGGCGGCGGCACCCGGTTCTGCGCGGGCCAGTCGGTGAACCGCACCTCGGCCGGGCCCGAGAAGCCGAGCGAGGTCCAGCCCTGGACGCCGCGCGGGTCGTACTCGGGATCCCACTCGATGATCCGCTCGAGGTAGTCCTTGCCCTTGTTGCAGTAGACCAGCTCGTCGGCCGAGCACTCGCTGGCCCGGCTGGGGTTGAAGCAGATCTGCACGCAGGTGTGCGACAGGCCGCCGCCCGACAGCCAGTCGTCGGGCTGGCCGTTGCCGTTGATGTCGTAGAAGAACAGCTGGCCGACGTGGTTGGTGACGACGTCGAGGATCACCAGCATCCCGCGGGCGTGGGCGGCGTCGACCAGCTCGCGCAGCTTGTAGAGGTCGCCGAAGTGCGGGTTGGGCCGCAGGAAGTCCTGGGTCCAGTAGCCGTGGTAGCTGGCGAACCCGGCGTCCTCCTCGGTGTTCTTGACCACCGGCGAGATCCACAGCGCGGTCACGCCCAGGGTCTCGAGGTAGTCGAGCTGGTCGATGATCCCCTGCCAGTCGCCGCCGTGGTAGCGACCGGGCACCGACGGCCGCACGTCGAGGTCGTTGTTGGGATCGCCGTTGGCGAAGCGATCGACGACGATCTGGTAGATGACCTGGTCGCGCCAGTCGAGGCCCTGGTTCGACTGGTGGGGCAGATCGGCCGGGTGATCGATCGACGACGCCGAGCCGCAGGCGGCGGCGAGCAGGGTGGTCGCGAGCGCGAGCTGCTTGATCATCTTCGTCCTCCGGCTCACCGGTAGCTGTTCGAGTTGAACCACCACTCGGCCTGGGCCCCGAGGAAGTGGACGGTGGCGTGGCCGCGGCGGGGATCGTCCTCGGCGTACAGCGCCAGCGCGCCGTCGTTGAGGTGGGCGTAGCGGTAGACCAGCCGGAGCTGGGGCCGGTCGTACGCCGACGGGCCGAGCGGCGACAGCGCCAGCATCGGCGCGATCGACACCACGCCGGGATCGGCGGCGAGCTGGGTCGACGGCATCAGCCCGCGCGGGAACCGCGCCTGGTAGGCCAGGTCGACCCCGGCGAACAGGCCGTGGCCGAGGTGGGCGAGCGGCCGCACGTTGGCGGCGTACTCCCAGCCGTCGTCGACGTCGCGCAGGTTGGGATCGGCGTCGACGAAGCGGCGGGCGTAGGCGGCGAGCAGCACGTGGCCCCAGCGATCGTCCCAGCCGGCGCCGAGGCCGAGCACGAGCTCCGACGCCCGCGGATAGGTCTCGAGGTCGGCGTCGAAGCCGGTCGGCGGCGCCAGCTCGTCGTACGCGGCCAGGCCCTTCGACCAGCGCGCGAACAGGTTGGCGTGGCGGCGGTAGCCGGTCTCGGCCGGCGCCAGGCCCCACACGCCGAGCTGGGCGCCGAGCGTGGTGCCCCAGTCGGCCGGAAGCGCCTCGGTGGTGTCGTCGCTGCGCGCGCGGGTGCCGGCGGGCAGCCCCTGCAGCTCGGCGTGGACCTTGACCTTGGCGTGCAGGTCGCCGCGCGCCGGCAGGAAGTACGTCGCGGTGGCGCTGGCGATCGTCCGCTGGCGATCGAGCTGCACCACCGTGGTCGCGCCCAGCTCGGGGCTGGCGACGTCGCGCTCCTGGTACTGGAAGTCGTCGAGCAGGCGGTTGACGCCGACGTGGGCGGCGACGTCGAGCGCGCCGACCCGCACGCCGCCGCCGGCGCCGATCGTGTTCTGATCGTCGAGCGGCCAGTAGTCGAGCAGGTAGAGGTCGTCGCCGCGATACATGCGCGAGCCGACCCACACCCGGGCGCCGCCCCGCCACAGCGCCTCGGCGAAGACGTTGCGCAGCGCCGGCTGGGCGTCGAAGTCGCCGGTGGCATGGAACAGCCGGTCGCCGAACGCCAGCGTGGTGACCGTGCGCAGGAGCGGGCCGCGCGCCGGCTGGAAGCCGTAGGCGAAGTCGAGCTCGAGGTAGCTCTTCTCGACGATGCGCGGGCCGTGGGCGACCACCGCGACCGGCGCGGGCGTGCCGCCGCGCAGATCCGTGCCGGCGAGGATGCGGCCGTACGAGCCGAAGCGAAACCCACCCGCATCGGAGGCGGCCGCGGGCGCGGGCTTCGCCGGCGCGGCGGTCGGCGCGGCCGGGGGCTCGGCGGCGGCGCGCGCGGCCAGCCGCGCCTCGACGATGCGCTCGACGTCGGCCTCGGTCAGCGCCGGCGGCGGCGCCGGCCGGGTCTCGACCGGCGGCGGCTCGTCGGGCACCGGCACCGGCGACACCGGGGGCGTGGGCGTGGGCTCCGCCGGCTGGGCAACCGCGGTTGCAGCCAGCGTCCCGAGCACGAGCGCACCGAAAAGCGGCCGGAGCATCCCGCGACCGCTCAGCATGAATCGTGCCCGCCACCCCCGATGCCGATGTTGCGAGAACGTAACCGTCCGGTGCATCGGAGATGATGAGCGTGCCACGACGCTCGTTGCGATTGGCAACGTCGCCGGGCGGATTGCCCCCGGCCAAGCGCCTGATTCGATGAAGGTCGCCGCGCCGCCGCGCTGGCATGTGCCTTGATGGAAGGCCGCCGCATGCGCTCCGCTCGCGGATCGGTCCTGCTGGTCACCGTCGGGGTCGTCGCCGCGCTCGCCGGCTGCCCGGGCAGCCAGAACCCCGGCGACGACGACGACGATCCCGGCGCCGATGGCGGCGTCGACGCGCCGCCCGACGGGCCGGTCGTGTGCGAGCACCCCGTCCCGAGCTGCAGCTACACGTTCCGGTTCACAGATCCCGGCAGGGCCGCGCAGAGCGTCGTCCTGCGCGGCGACTTCGCGGCCGACGGGTGGACGACCGGCGTGGCGATGACCCGGGTCGGGGACGCGTGGGAGGCCACCGTGCCGGCCGGCGATCAGCAGGTCATCGTCTACAAGCTGGTCGTCGATGGCACCTGGCAGGCCGACGCCGCCAACCCGCGCACCACGCCCGACGGCTACGGCGGCCTGAACTCGGTGGTGCGCGTCGACTGCGATCACTGCCCGGCGCGGCCGCCGCTCGACTGGCGCGACGCCGTCCTCTACTTCGTCATGATCGATCGCTTCGCCAACGGTGATCGCGGCAACGACCAGCCGGTCGGCGGCCTGCAGCCACCCGCCGAGTACCAGGGCGGCGATCTCGTCGGCCTGCGCCAGAAGATCGACAGCGGCTACTTCGACGGCCTCGGCGTCAACGCGCTGTGGCTCACCTCGCCGCTCGACAACGCCGACGGCGCCGGCCGCGGCACCGACGGCTACGACTACTCCGGCTACCACGGCTACTGGCCCAAGGACCTCGAGCAGGTCGAGCCCCGCATCGGCACCGAGGCCGAGCTGAAGGCGGTGATCGACGCCGCCCACGCCCGCGGCATCGCCGTGATCCTCGACTACGTGATGAACCACGTGCACAGCGAGAGCCCGATCTACGCCGAGCACCCCGCCTGGTTCTGGCCCAACAGCAACGGCCACGGCGGCAACTGCGTGTGCGGCGACGGCTGCAGCTGGGACGACCCGTTCGATCGCAAGCGGTGCTGGTTCACGTCGTACCTGCCCGACTTCGACTTCCGCAACGACGACGCCCGCCGGTGGTCGGTCGCCAACGCGATCGCCTGGGCCAAGCGGCTCGGCGCCGACGGCTATCGGCTCGACGCGGTCAAGCACCTCGAGGACGGCTGGCTGACCGACCTGCGCGGCCGCCTCGACGGCGAGGTCGAGTGGGACCAGCGCTTCTACCTGGTCGGCGAGACCTATACCGGCGATCGCGACCTCATCAAGTACTACGTCCGCCCCGACATGCTCGACGGCCAGTTCGACTTCCCGATGCGCGCCCAGCTGCTCGAGAAGATCCTGCGCCGCCAGGGCTCGATGACCGAGCTCGCCGACTGGCTCGGCGGCAACGACAGCTTCTACGGCACCGGCGCGATCATGTCGACGTTCCTCGGCAACCACGACGTGCCGCGCTCGATCCACCTCGCCGAGGACACGCCGCTGTGGGGCGACTGGGACGGCGGCAAGGAGCGCGCGTGGGTCGACCGGCCCCAGCTGCCGAGCTCGGCGGCGCCGTTCGAGCGGGTCGCGGTCGCCTACACCCTGCTGTACACGTCGCCGGGCGTGCCGCTGCTCTACTACGGCGACGAGATCGGCCTGCCCGGCGCCGGCGATCCCGACAACCGCCGGTTCATGCAGTGGGACGGCTACACCGCGGCCCAGACCGCGCTGCGCGATCGCCTGGCTCGCCTCGGCGCGATCCGCCGCGACCACGCCGCGCTCCGCCGCGGCAGCCGCCGCGTGCTCGGCAGCGCGACCCACACGATGGTCTACGAGATGAGCGCGCCCGGCGACACCGTGGTGGTCGCGCTCAACCGCCACGACGCCGCCCAGCCGGCGACCGGCCTGCCCGCCGGCAGCTACGACGACCTGGTCACCGGCCAGCAGGTGACGGCGCCGCTGTCGATCCCGGCCCGCACCGGCATGGTCCTGGTCGCGCGCTAAAGGCCGCTGCGCGTCCCCCCTTCCCGTTCGCCCTGAGCGAATCGGAGGGAGCGCAGCGACCGACGATGACGTCGAAGGGCGGCGCGGCGGCGCAACCTACGCATGCCGCTCGCGCCCGTGCCACGTCAGGCCCGCGTCAGCCCGGCGGCCGGACCAGATCGGCGGCCGCGGTCGTGCGTCCGACACTCGCATGGCTCGCGCGCTTGGCCCCGTCGTCGCCCTCCTGCTGTCGGCCCTCGCCTGCTCCGGCGCCAAGGCGCCGCCCGGCCGACCGCCGCCGAGCGCCGCCAGCAAGGACCCGCGGCTGGTCGAGCTGTCGCTCGATCCCACCGCCGACAAGGTGCTCGCCGATCAGCTCGGCGAGCTGGCCGTGCGCATCCGGGTCAGCGCGGCCGCGCTCCCGCCCGGCAAGCGGCCACCGCTCAACCTGACCCTGGTCCTCGACGTCTCGGGCTCGATGGAGGGCGAGGCGATCGAGGAGGCCAAGGCCGCGGCGCACCGCATGATCGAGCGGCTGACCGCCCACGATCGCGCCGCGCTGGTGGTGTTCCACTCGACCGGCGAGGTGCTGGTGCCGTCGCAGCCGGTCACCACCCGCGCTCGCGTCGAGTTCGCCCAGCGCATCACGGCGATCACCGCGCGCGGCACCACCGACATGGCGACCGGCCTCCAGCTCGCCCTCGCCCAGGCCGCGGCCGGGCGCGTCCCCGGCTCGATCGACCGCATCGTCCTGCTCGGCGACGGCGTCCCCAACGACGCCCGCGCGATCCCCGGGCTGGTCGCCAGCGCCCAGGCCCAGCGGTTCACGATCACCACGCTCGGCCTCGGCGTCGACTACGACGCCGAGCTGCTGGCCGGGATCGCGACCGACACCGGCGGCCGCTACACCTATCTGGCCTCGCCCGACGAGGTCGCCCGGGTGTTCGACGAGGAGCTGATCCAGATGCGGCGAGTGATCGGCAAGAACCTCGCCCTCAACCTGATCGCCGGCCCCGGCGTGACGCTCGAGCCGATGGAGGGCTTCCAGCCGATGGGCAACGGGCTCTACGCGGTGCTCGGCGACCTCAGCGCCGGCGAGGTCCGCGACGTGATCGTGCCCCTGAAGGTGGCCGGCCGCGGGCCGGGCGCCACCGTCGAGCTGATGGACGCGACCTTGACCTTCGAGGACGCCGCCGCCGGCGCCGGCGCGTTGACCCGGACCGGGTTCGCCAAGGTGAAGGCCGACCCCGACGAGGGCGCGGTGCGGGCGTCGATCAAGGTCGCGATCGCCACCGCGCGGGCCCGGGCCCAGGCGGCGTCGGCCATGCTGGCGGCGATCGCTCGCGCCCGCGCCGCCGATCTGCCCGGCGCCCAGCAGATCCTCGACGCCGCCGAGGCCACCGCGCGCCAGACCGCGACCGCGACCGGCGACGCCGATCTGCTCGCGCTGGTCGCGCAGATGGTCGCGCTGCGTCAGGATCTCCCCGAGATCGCCCGTGCCGCCCAGCAGGCGTTGCTGCTCCAGCGCCCGCTCGAGGGGCCCGCCCCGGCACCGGCCACGTCGGCGCCGCGCGCCGTCGAAGATCGCGTGCGTCGCGCCGAGCAGGACGCGCGCGACGTGATGTCGGGGCGCGGCCGGCGCGGGCCGTGACGGCGACCGCCGTCACACCGGACGGGCGAGATCAGTGGACCTCCGTCACCGTGACGTTCACCGGTCCTGAACCTCGCTCCTTACTCTGCGTTAACCAACCGGGTATCGGGCGGTAGCACCACGTCCGCTAGCGTCCACCTCGTCGGGCACCGCGCCCGGAGGAGGAAACGATGCTCGAGCGTACCGTCCCCGTGTTGTTCGTCGCCGTCACGGCGACCGTCGCGTCGGCGCAACCGACGCCCACCCCGGCTGCGCCCACTCCCGCGCCCGCCGCCGAGCTGGAGGCCGAGCCGGAGCCCGCAGTCGAGGAGCCTGCCCCGGCCGAGCCGGCGCCGGTCGCGCCCGCGGTCACCGCCGAGCCCGCCGAGCCCGCCGCCACCGTCACCGCCACGGCCGGGGAAGCGCCGGCGCGCTGGTACGACGCCATCGAGGTCAACGGCTTCGCGTCGGTCGCCTTCACGTACAACACCAACCGGCCGGCCGAGAAGGAGAACCAGCTGCGCGCCTTCGACACCGACGACGGCAACGTCAACGTCGACGTCATCGAGCTGGTGATCCAGAAGGCCGCGTCCGACCCCGGCCAGGCTGGCTTCCGCGTCGACCTGACCGCCGGCTCGTCCATCCCGGCCGCGGCCGCGTCGGCCGGCCTGTTCCGCGACGCCGACGGCAACGCCCAGGACTTCGACCTCCAGCAGGGGTTCGTGTCCTACATCGCCAAGGCCGGCAAGGGCCTGCGCATCGACGCCGGCAAGTTCGTCACCCACATGGGCTACGAGCTGATCGAGGGCTACGACGGCTACAACGACAACTACTCGCGGTCGATCCTGTTCGGCTTCGCCATCCCGTTCACCCACACCGGCGTCAAGCTCAGCTACCCGCTGACCGACAAGATCACCGGCATGCTGATGGTGGCCAACGGCTGGGACAACGTGAAGGACAACAACGACGGCAAGACCTTCGGCGCCCAGCTCGTCGGCACCTTCGGTAAGGTCACCGGCTACCTGAACTACGTCGGCGGCCCCGAGCAGGACGGCAACAACGGCAACTTCCGCCACGTGCTCGACCTGGTGGTCACCGCCGCCGTCAACGACAAGGTCTCGCTCGGCTTCAACGCCGACTACGGCTTCGAGAAGGACGCCGTCATGGGCGGCGACGCGACCTGGGCCGGCGCCGCGCTGTACGCCAAGCTGGCGGCGACCGACGCGCTTTCGGTCGCCGCCCGCGCCGAGATCTTCGACGACGCCGACGGCGTGCGCACCGGCGCCCCCCAGCGGCTGATCGAGGCGACGATCTCGCCGGCGCTGAAGCTGGGCGACAACTTCGTCCTCCGCGGCGACGTCCGCTTCGACACGTCGGATGAGGAGTCGTACATGACCGACGACGGCACGTCGAAGCAGCAGCTGACCCTCGCGGTCAACGCGATCGGCATCCTGTAGGCTACCCTCGCCGGGTGATCGACAGCCACTGCCACCTCGACGCCGCGGCCTTCGACGCCGACCGCGCCGAGGTGCTCGACCGGGCGGCGGCCGCCGGCGTCCGCGGGCTGCTGATCCCGGCGATCCGGCCGCGCACGTGGCCGGCGCTGGCGGCGTTGCCCGACCGCCACCCGGCGGCGCCGCTGGCGATCGCGCTCGGCATCCACCCCCAGGTCGTGCCCGAGCTCGACGCCGCCGAGCTGGCGACCGTCGACGACCTGGCCGCGGCCATCGCCGCCGCGCGCACGCCGCGCACGGTGGCGGTCGGCGAGTGCGGCCTCGACGGCGCCACCGGCGCCCGCGACCTGCAGGAGCGGGTGCTCCGCGCCCACGTGCGCGCCGCCCGCGCGCTCGGCCTGCCGCTGGTCGTCCACGTCCTGCGCGCCCACGACCTGGCGCCGCGGGTGCTCGCCGAGGAG
>Ga0247822_10002208_pt1 | contig 12325 bp, 1 predicted proteins | sample 13C_Cellulose_Da_FD_192423 | JGI IMG/M metagenome (GOLD analysis project Ga0247822, IMG submission 192423) | Soil microbial communities from agricultural site in Penn Yan, New York, United States - 13C_Cellulose_Day30 | ecosystem: Environmental > Terrestrial > Soil > Agricultural land | place...
CACCTTTGCCTACAGCGCGGTGGACCAGGCCGGGGTAATCGCCCGCGGCGAGATCGAGGCCAAGACCCGCGCGGAAGCCTATCGCAAGCTCATCGAGCAAAAGCTTCGTCCCGTGCAGATCGGGCGCCCGGAGGACGGGACTGCTCCGGCGAAGTCCGAGCCTCTCCGCTCGGATCAGATCAAGCGGTCGCGGTTGAAACCGAAACGGCTGCTCCAATTTACCGAGGAACTCGCTGACTTGCTGGAGGCTGGCCTGCAGTTGGAGAACGCCCTGCGGGTCATCGAGACACGTGAGGAAACGTCGCCGATCAAATCGGTGGCTGCCTATCTGCGGCAGCGCATTCGCGAAGGTAAGAGCTTTTCCTCGGCCCTGCGAGAGTGCCCAGAGTCGTTTTCCGAGCTTTATGTAAACATGGTCGCGGCGGGCGAGGCGGCGGGAGCGTTGGAAAACATCCTGCGCCGTCAGGCGCACTACACGGCCGTCGTCATCGAGCTCCAGCGGCGCGTCACCATGGCGATGGTGTATCCCTCGATCGTCTTCGCGGCGGGTATCCTGCTGCTTTCGATCTTCATGCTTTTCCTACTGCCTCAGCTCACGTCGTTGCTGAACAAGACGGGCAAGGAGCTTCCCTTCGTCACTCGCGCTCTTATCGCGGTGAGCGAATTTATGGGGCATTACTGGTGGGCGATGCTTCTTGGCGTGGGCGTTATTTTCCTGGCGCACAAGCTCTGGGTCGCCACGCCGCCGGGCCGCGCCACGTGGGATCGTGTGGTCCTGAAGATCCCACTCATCGGTCCCGTGCTGAAGCAGCGCTTTCTGGCGCAGTTTCTCCAGACCCTGGCCACGCTGGTGTCGAATGGCGTGGTCCTGCTGAATGCGCTGACGCTCGTGCGAAACGCGACGGCGAATACCTACATCAAGGGTATCGTGCAGGAGGTCGCCCTCCAGGTGGGCGAGGGCGCGTCGCTCTCGCGCTGCATGCGAAAGAGCGGATTCTTCCCGCCTGTGCTGCTCGATATCGTGAGTGTGGGCGAGCAAACCGGTAAGATCGGCCCGGCCCTGCAGCGAGGTGCGGAGCGCTACGACAAGGAGTTCAACCAGCAGATCGAGCGTATGACGCTGCTGATCCAGCCGGCGACGATCCTCGTGGTCGCGCTCTTCGTTGGCGTGGTGGCCTACTCGATGATCACGGGTATTTTGACGACCGTTTCCGGTCTGCGCATGCGGTAGAGTTTTATCGCCTCTTGACGGAGAGGCTTGCGGTGGAAAATCGCAATGTGACTAAATTGTCACGATTTCGTCGTTTTCGGGTCCGAGGGCATCGTTGACGTTGGCTCTCCATTTACCCATGAGAAAACAACGGACCTTGCTGGTGCGGTATGCCTTGCCCAGCCTCGCATTTTTTACGCTCGCTTCGCTGGCCTACGCAGCAGACACCTCCGTGATCGCCCGGGTCGGGGACAAGGACATCACCGTCGCGGAGATCGAACCCTATCTGAGCAAGGTGGACAGCAGCGATCGCGAAAAGCTGCTCAAGAATCCTGAGGCGCTGAATCAAATCGTGCGCAAGCTCATCGCGCAGCAGCTCATTTATAAAGAGGCGGTCGCCAGTGGTTGGGACAAGCAGCCTGAAGTGATCGAGCAACTCGCCCAGCTCAAGCAAGGTGCCATCGCGGAGACATATCTCCAGTCCGTCGCCAAAGTACCCGACAACTACCCGTCGGCGGCTGATGTGGAAGCCACCTTCGAAGCGCGCAAGGCGAACCTGATTTTGCCACGCCAGCTTTTGATCTCGCAGATCTTTATTCCGCGCCCGGCTGACGCGGCAGAGGTGGAGAAAGCTTCCGTTCGCGTAGATGCGCTGGCTAAGAGCGTGAAGCAGGCGAATGCCGACTTCAACGCCATCGCGGTGAAGGTGAACGACGACCCGCAGGGTGGCCGTGGTGGTGAGATCGGCTGGCTGGCGGAGAGCGACATCCAACCCGAAATCCGCGGGAAACTTTCCGGTTTGCCTAAAAACGGCATCACCGAGGTCATCAAGCAGAACGACGGGTGGTACATCCTCAAGGTCTTCGACATCAAGGAGAGCCGTCCGGCCACGCTCGACGAGGTGCGCGACCAGATCACGCAGCTCCTGCGCAACGAACGCGCTCGTCTGAATCGCGAAGCCTATCTCGCGAAGATCCAGCAGCAGAATCCGATCTCCATCAACGAGCTCGATCTCAGCAAGCTCCTCACCACGGGCCAAAACTAAGTCGCTCATGAAATCCCGTCCGTCCAAAAAGGAACAAGCCTTCACCGCGCCCCGACTCCTGGGGGCAGCTCTGGTCGTGCTTGTCCTCGCCGGCGGGATCCTCCAGGCGGGCGACATCCTGCGCGGAGGCGCGGGAAATGGTGGCGCCGCCGCCAAGCGCAACGCCACTGCTCGTAGCAACGCCGGCAGTGCCGAAGCCGCCCAGGCCAGCGCCAACGCCAAAGACCGCCTCGCGCGCACGACCCAGGCGATCCAATCGGTGCGCAACATGCAGCAAAGGGCCGCGTCCTCGATGCGCACCGTGCCCGATGGCCTGCAATCCGGCGGGCTGAAAGTATTGACTGGAGCCAACGCCCGCTGGGACGGAGCGGACGCCCCAAACCAAATGGGCAACCTGGTCAACATCAAGCAGAACGAATCCCAAGCCGTCCTGCACTGGGAGACCTTCAACGTCGGCCGCAACACCACCGTCAACTTTGACCAAAGCAAAGGTGGCAAGGACGCGAGCAAGTGGATCGCTTTTAACAAAATCTTCGACCCGTCCGGCAAGCCCTCCGAGATCCTCGGGGCCATCCGTGCCGACGGACAGGTCTATCTCATGAACCAGAACGGCATCGTCTTCGGTGCCGGCAGCCAGGTCAATACTCGCGCGCTGGTCGCGTCGTCCTTGCCGATCAATGACAACCTTATCCAGCGTGGTTTGCTAAACCAGGAAAAGGGCAATGTGCAGTTCCTCTTCTCCGCGCTGCCTACAGGCACATTCACCCCGCCAAACCCGCTGACCGCGGATGGTCGGACCGGTGATGTCGTGGTGGAGGCGGGGGCGGTTATTTCGACATCGGTCTCCAGCGAGGGCTATGGAGGACGCGTCATGCTGGTCGCTCCCAATGTGCGCAACGCTGGCGTGATCTCCACTCCGGCGGGCCAGGCGATCCTGGCAGCCGGTCTCCAGGTCGGCGTGGACGCGCATGCGACGACCGATCCGAGCTTGAGAGGCCTGGATGTCTATGTGGGCGCGATCAGTGGAGGTTCCCAGGGAACATTCAACGCGGAAGCGGTCAATACAGGGCTCATCGAAGCGGCGCGGGGCAGCATCACCATGGCGGGACGCAAGATCACCCAGGCCGGCATTCTCGATAGCAGCACTTCGGTCGATGTGAATGGCCGCATCGACTTGCTCGCCAATTACAATGCCGTGGCCAATCAGGCTTACGATGTCACCCAGCCGGCGTTCGGCGGCCCCTTTCTTTTCCAAAACACCGGCTTGATCGAACTCGCGGAGAACAGCGTGGTGCGCATCCTTCCGGAGTGGAGCAACTCCAAAACCATCGCGGTTTCCTCTCTGTCCTTACGCTCTCAGGTGAATATGCAGGGGCAGACGATTCATCTTGGCCAGAATGCCACCATCCTCGCTCCCAGCGCCAAGGTGACGCTCGAAGCCGGCGAGTGGATCTATCAACCCTCCACCACGCAGCCCCGGGCGGACTTTCTGACCTCCACGGGCCAAATCTATCTGGATAAGGGCAGTCTGATCGATGTGTCGGGATCCACGAATATCTTCGTCTCGCTCGTGGAGAACATTGTTAACATCCAGCTTCGCGGAGCTGAGTTAGCGGATTCGCCCCTTCAGCGGGATGGGCTTCTCCGGGCCGTCGATCTGACGCTCGATCTGCGACAGTCGGGAACGTTCTATGGCCGTGAGTGGGTCGGAACACCGCTGGGCGACGCGACTGGGTTTCTTAACCTAATACAGCGAAACATCGGTCAGCTAACCATGGATGGCGGGGATATCACCCTGCGGGCCGGTCGATCTGTCGTCATTCAAAAGGGAGCGGTCCTCGACGCTTCCGGCGGTTACGCTCGTAACGAAGCCGGTTATGTGCAGACCTCTCGCTTGCGAGTGGGTCCCTATCTCATCGACATTTCCGAAGCGACTCCGGACCGGCTCTACGACGGGGTTTTCAGTGGGAAGAACACTACGGCTTCGTCGAAGTGGGGGGTATCCAAGACTTATCAAGGATCGCTGTCGCCTCTCGGTACCTACTATCAGCAGGAGTACATTTCCGGTTCCGGAGCAGGGACGATCTCGATCACGGCTCCGTCCATGGCCCTGGATGGTGAAATGAGCGCCCGTACGATCATCGGTCCCCGGCAACTCCGCGAGACCACCATTTCTAGCAATCTTCCCAAACAGGGACGGTTGGAGTTGATTTTTGAAGCTCGGGATAAAAACGCACCGACGTTGCAGTTCCCCGTCATCTCGCCGATGCCGCCGAATATCGTCTTCCGCGATGACGATGATCAGGCGCTGGTGGGTGCCTTCGTGGTCAACGCGCAGGATGCGGCGCCAGCCTTGCCGGAAGCCCGCCGCAATCAGGTGATCCTATCTTCCAAGCTTCTCGGTCGCGACGGCTTCGGCGAATTGCTGGTGCGCAACAGCGATGGGAACATCACCGTTCCCCAAGGTTACACTTTGACCGCGCAGGCGGGTGGCAAGCTCGATCTGAGCGGAGCTAATGTCAATGTGCTCGGGAGCATCTTGATCCCCGGAGGCTCGGTGAATCTCACCGCCTACACGTACTCGCCCTATCTGGCGAAGTATCTGAACGCTTCCGCCGGTGATGTGCTGTCTCCCGCGAATCCCTCGCGTGGATTTGTTCGCCTGGCTGCTGGACAAAGCATCATCACGGCAGGCTCGATTACTGATGATCGCATGACTGCCTCGTCGGCCAGTTCGAGTCCCGTGATCGCTAATGGCGGCAGTGTTTCGCTGACCGCTTACTCGGTGAATCTGGGAGCGAAAAGCCTGATCGATGTCTCTGGCGGGATTGTGTATGGGGCGGATAATTCATGGGCCTACGGAGATGCGGGCAGCATTCGCCTGATCTCTGGGCAGGATCCCAACTTGAAGGCGATCCTCGGAGGCACATTGCGCATGGATGGCGAGCTAAGGGGCTTCGCGGGAGGGCATGGCGGATCGCTAACGATTCAAAATTCGCTGGTGCAGATTGGCGGCGCGGCCACGGATGCCAGGACATTGCTGCTACAGCCAGAGTTTTTCAATCAAGGCGGCTTCTCGAAGTTCGAGTTGATCGGTATCGGAGCCCGGGACGTCGCGGGGAACTACATCCCCGGGTTGGTGATCGCTCCGGGTACGATTATCGAGCCGACTGTGACGAGCGCCGTGGCGTTGCCATATAACGCCAAGAGCGGGGAGCTGGCGTTCTCGCCGGTCGCCAAGCCCGCAGGTCTGCGGGACCCGATGGATCTGACGTTCAGCGCGATCGGGGCAGTGGATACGATGTCCGACGACATCGTGGCACGAGGCGACGTGGTTTTCGGAGCGGGTTCGGTCGTAAGGACTGATCCAGGCGGCCGGGTCGCTTTTAGCGGACAGACGGTTTCTGTATTGGGTTCGGTCTATACGCCGGGCGGGACCATCGCGATCAGCGGGGACGATAGCTACCCGCTGGTCATTCCGTCAGCACAGGCGCTGACCACCGTTTACATCGGGCCAAACTCCGTGCTTTCCGCCAAGGGTACGACGCTGCTCGTGCCGGATGAGTTCGGACGACGGCGCGGCGCGGTGCTTTCGGGAGGATCCATTTCCATCGAGGGTAACATTATGGCGGACGCGGGCGCGCTGCTCGACGTCTCAGGGACGATGGGCACGCTGGATCTGACGATGGCGGAACTCGGCCTGAATGCCGCCATCCCGGTGACCAGCGGTGTCAATACACCGCTCTACGTGCTGCAAAGCCGCGCCACGGCGATCGCGAGTAATGGCGGCCGGATCACACTCAAGGGCGGCGAAATGTTAGCTAGTGAAGCAACGCTGCTGGGGTCGGCCGGTGGCCCGGACGCATTTGGCGGCTCGTTGTCGGTGTCGTCTGGTCGATTTGTGCCGGAGGGTGGATCGAGCACCACGGCTGATATCAACCTTCTTGTCCAGCAGTCGGGATCTTTCCTCGGAGCCGGTCCTCGCGGGGTGGGTCTGGCTTTGCGCGGCGGAGGCGGATCCCTCCTGAGCGGGATGGGATACTTCGCGGTCGATCAGTTCGACTCCGGTGGCTTTGCCTCGCTGGATCTGGGCGGTAACGTCAGATTCCAGGGACCGGTATCCATCTCGGCAGAGGGCGCGCTTCTGGTGGGTAGCGGTGGCGTGATCCAAGCCGACTCGACTGTCTCGCTGGCAGCGGCTTACATCCGGGCAGGTCAGGCTTTCCGTCCGCCGAATCTGGCTTCGGAAGATATCCTGTACTTCACCCAGACGGACGGAGCAGGAAATACCTCGAAGTACGCTCCGACGCCGACCAACGGCTCGGGTAGTATTAGCATTTCGGCGCCGTTGATCGACGTGGGAACGCTCGTTCTTAACAATATCTCCTCGGCAAATCTGGCGGCGGTCAATGGTGACATCCGGGGCAATGGTACCTTCCTCATGAGAGGAGATCTCACCATGCTGGCGGGCCAGATCTATCCGACGACGGCATCGGCCTTTAATGTCTTCGTGTACGATACAGCGACGACTCCCGGTTCGATCAGTATCGTGTCTTCCGGAGCCCGGCCGCTTCCTTTCTCGGCCGGCGGCAGCATGACTTTCATGGCCTCCCAAATCAATCAAGGTGGCGTGCTGCGGGCCCCGCTGGGATCGATCACTCTGGGCTGGGATGGCTTAACGACGATGCCGACGAATCCGATCATCGGTGCGGCCACGGGAACCTGGGCGACTCCGGTGACGACGCGGCTCACCTTGGCTCCAGGCAGCGTCACGTCCGTATCGGCGGTCGATCCGCTTAGCGGATTGGGCCAGTTGCTGCCTTACGGTATCAGCCCCGATGGACTGACCTGGGTGGATCCGTCGGGCCTGGACATCACGCTTTCCGGTCTCCCGGCCAAGCAGGTCAACCTAGGTGCGCAGGCGCTCGACATGCAGGGCGGCTCTTTGGTGGACGTCTCCGGGGGCGGAGATATGTATGCCTATCGCTGGAAGCCAGGTCTGGGCGGCACCAAGGACATCCTCGCGTCTGAGGGCAGCTTTGCGATCGTTCCTGGGTATGGATTTGATTACGCGCCGTACGCACCTTTCAATCCTGGCGCGACCATCTTTGATGGCGACAAGGGGTACGCGAATGGCAATCTCTCCGTGGGCGATCAGATCACCCTGACGGCCAGCAGCGGCCTGCCAGCCGGCACCTACACATTGTTGCCAGCCAGATACGCGCTTCTGCCCGGTGCGGTATTAGTCACTCCGAGGGGCGGATCGCTTTATCAAAATCTCGAACTGCCGGATGGCGCGCTCATGGTCTCCGGATATCTCTCGAATAGCCTGGCCGATGGAAAGGGACGCCCGGCCACTTACAGCACCTTTGAAGTGCTGACTTCGGCGGCGGTCCGCCAGCGTGCCGAGTACGAGGATTATTTCGCCAACGACTTCCTGCGCGAAGCCGCTTTCACGCAGGAAAAGAATCCCCAGCGTCTGCCATCTGATGCGGGTCGCGTGAACTTCTACGCAAGAAACGGTCTTAACCTCCAAGGTAGTGTCGCCGCCGGATACGCGGCAGGTGGTCGGGGCGGGATGATGGATATTGCGGCCCAGGGGGATATTTGGATCCTCGGAGCCGGAGCCAGCGCGCCATCCGGCAGCATCACGCTCGATGCGGGCAGGCTGTCCTCCTTTGGGATCGAGAGCCTCCTCATCGGTGGTCTGCGCGACGCCGCCGGCACTAATGTGCAGGTGCGGTCGAACAACATCACCGTGGATAACAGCGGCACTGAGTTGTCCTCCCCGGAAGTCATCCTGGCGGCAAATCGGACGATCTCGCTGGCTGTAGGGGCTTCCGTTGAGTCGACAGGTGGCCTCACCTCGGGCGGCGCCAACTTGAAGCTTACGGGTGACGGAGCACTGCTCCGCGTGAGTGGGGATTCCTCCGCCTCGATCCTGCGCAGCGGCTATGCTAATAATCCTGCGGTCAATCTCATCATCGGAGATGGCGCTCTTTTAAGCGGGGCCAACGTTACGCTGGACTCCACCTACGACACGGATCTTAGCGCAACTGCTATCCTAAACGCTCAAGTGCTCAACCTGAACAGCGGCCGTCTGAGCTTCCTGCTGGATAACCCCGGCTCGGTCGTTCCCTCGTTCGGTCTGGTGCTGAGCGGCGCTTCTCTGACGAGCTTGCAGAGCGCGGGCTCGTTGGCGTTCCTCAGCTATTCGTCCACGGACTTTTACGGCACCGGCGTACTGCCGATCAATGAAGCCTCCTCCTTCATTCTGAAGACGGGCGAGATCCGGGGTTTCAATCAAAATGGCGGCGATGTGGTGATCCGGGCTAATGACGTGTTGCTCGACAATACGCAAAACGCTGTCGCCGTGAGTGCCGCCGAGCCGTTGGGTGGTCGCCTCGTCTTTGATGTGCAGACCTTCCGCCTCGGCAGCAATAATGTCGCGGTCAGCAGATTCTCCGACCTCCATATCACGGCGACCCATGGTGTTTACGGTGCCGGCACGGGCGGCCTTTCCACCGCTGGCGATCTTAATATCATCACGCCCGCTCTGACGGCTGCGGCTGCGGCTAAGCAATCCATCTCCGCCAAGGGCAATCTCTCCATCACCTCGGCAGGCGGTGCGCCGGTCCTCGAGTCCGGTTTGGGGGCCAGCTATTCCCTGAGCGGCGGATCGGTCCTCATGTCCTCGGATGTGTTCCTGCCTAGTGGCCAGCTTTCCATCACGGCGACCTCGGGAGATTTGGTGGCTAATGGCCGATTCATCCTGGCAGGAACGACGCAAACTTACGGTGGAGTCGTTCGCCATACCGATGGCGGTTCTGTCACTCTGCAATCATCGGCTGGCGATGTCATCCTGGGCTCTGCGAGTGAGATCTCTGTATCGGCTGATCCCAAAGGCGGCGATGCGGGTGCGCTCATCGTCAAGGTGCCGCAGGGAGAGTTCATTGCTAATGGCACGCTGTCCGCGCTGGGCGGTACCGGCGGTGTCAATGGCTCCTTCGCCCTCGATACTCTCGCTCTGCCAACGATGGGTGCCTTAAATACGATTCTCGATGCGGCTCACTTCACAGAGTCCAGAGAGTTCCGTGTGCGGACGGGCAACGTCGTGTTAGACGGTATCGCGAAGGCGCATAACTTCTCGCTTTCCACCGACACTGGCAACATCGAGGTGACCGGTACGGTTGACGCCAGTGGTGAGGTGGGTGGCAAGATCGCCTTGTCAGCGAATGGCAGCGTCATCCTTCGGAACGGCTCGCTGCTCACCGTGCATGCGGCTGATTTCAGCAATGCCGGCAAAGGTGGCAGCGTATTGATCGAGGCGGGTACGCAGCGCAATGGTGTGACTCGTTCTGACGCCATGCTCGATATCCAGGCTGGATCCACGATCGACCTGGGTGTGGACTCTCTGGTGGCCGGCAGCTCCACGACGGTTGGCTCCAGCGCATTCTATGGAAAGTTCGGCGGGACGCTTCACTTGCGTGCTCCGCAGAATGCCGCGGGTACTGATCTCCAGGTGGGTGCGCTGGCCGGTACGATCACGGGCGCGTCCAGCATTTTGGTGGAGGGTTATCGTGTTTATGACCTCACCTCCACGGGAGGCCTGATCACCGGCACACGGAGCAGCAACACGGCTCTGCCGACCGCCGGCAGCGTGCAGCGTCAGGTTTATGATGATGGTGTTCGCTTTGTCGGAACGTCGGGAACTAACTCCTTGACCTATGGTGCCATGTGGAATCGCCTGCTGGGCGCTGATACGCAAAATCTCTCCTCTTTGATGGTGATCGCGCCAGGAGCGGAGTTGATCAATCGAAATGGTGATCTGGTGTTGGGCAGTGACTCGACCGATCACACCAGCGACTGGATCCTGTCCGACTACCGCTTCGGTACGAAGAAGGCAGCGGGTGTATTGACGATGCGCGCCTCCGGAGATCTGAAATTCTACAACGCGTTGAGTGATGGATTCACGCCAGTCGCGGCGAACGCAGCCTCCGGCAACTCCTACCTCTGGCTCGCTCCGCTCACCGCTGAGGATAGTGCCCGCCCGGCGAACCTTCAGTCCTATAGCTTCCGCCTGACCGCCGGAGCGGACCTTGCAGCGTCGAGCTTCTCCGCTTTGCGTGCGGGAGCTACCGGATCCGTGCTGCTCGGCCGCCTCGCGCAGGATGGTGGGCAAAACCTGCCTTCGACGACGGGATCGGCGGCCACGACCGCTTCCGCGATGGTGGCGAACAAAACCTATCAGGTCATTCGTACCGGCACCGGCGACATCTCCATCGCAGCCGCCGGCGATATCCAGCTCCGCAACCAGTTCGCCTCCATCTACACCGCTGGCGTCGGCACTCCGGACCGGACTCGCATCTTCACGTCGGGTGACTTTGTGGTGCCGATTCTTAATAAGAACCCAGCCCAAGGAACGCTTGGCGGATTCCAGCAGTTGTACGACGCCTATTATTCCTACGCCGGTGGCAATGTCAGCCTGACGGCGGGCAATGATATCCGCCGTGTCACGCGGAATAACGCAGGCGAAATTATCGACGATTCCTCAAAGCAGGCTCCGGTGAACTGGCTCTACCGCCGCGGCTATGTCGATCCGATCACCGGGCTTTTCGCCGCTGGAGGAACTGGTGCCAACAACAACATCGGCCAGAACGTGCTCGACGCCTCCGCATCGACGACCTGGTGGGTGAACTACAGTAACTTCTTCGAGGGCGTCGGCACATTGGGTGGTGGTGATATCTATATGGAAGCCGGCCGCGATGTGAAAAACGTCGATGCCGTCGCTCCCACGAACGCCCGTATGGCCGGTCGTGCCAATGGTGTGAACATCGCGCCGGATGAGGCGAACCTCCTGGAGTGGGGTGGCGGCGACGTCACGGTGATCGCCGGTCGCGATATCAACGGTGGCGCCTACTATGTCGAGCGCGGCCTGGGCACTCTCTCTGCGGGCGGATCGATCACGACGAACGAAACTCGTTCAGCCTCTCTCGGTCGCTTGAATGCCGGTACTTCCGAAGTGTACGACCAGGAAAGCTGGCTGCCCACCTCGCTCTTCCTCGGCAAGGGTGGGTTTGAGATCTCCGCGCGTGGCAACATCCTGATAGGAGCGGCGGTGAATCCCTTCCTGCTGCCATCGGGGTTGAACAACAAGTTCTACTATAAGACGTACTTCACCACCTTCGACGACAGCTCGTATGTCAATGTGACCTCGCTCGGCGGTGACATCACGCACCGTCTCAGCGTGACCCTGCCGACCGACGCCGCTCCAGTGTCGGCATACAATGCCTGGTTTGAGAAGTGGCTGCTCCTCGATCCTGATCGTAATACGACGCAGGCCTACTATTATCCATGGCTCCGTCTGTCGGAGGCTAATGTCACGCCGTTCTCCACGGTGTTCGGCCTCTCCGCTCCGACTCTGCGCTCCACGGCGCTATCTGGCCAGATCACTCTGGCTGGTGATCTCACATTGTTCCCGTCTTCTGAGGGCACGTTGGAGTTGGTGGGTGCTGGCGGCATTCAGGGACTGGCATCCACTGGTATCGGCCGGGTGAACAACACCGCGACGCGCGTTTGGACAAGCTCCACGGTTAATGTTTCTGATGCGAATCCGCTGGCTATTCCTGGAGTGACTTCGCCTTATGCCTATCACCTGTTGGTCGGGCGTTCGGGTCCCTTGGGATCGCAGACCATGAACGGGTTCCTGTCCTTCATCGACCAGCAATTTGCGGAGTCCGGCTCGTACACGGGTAGCTATGGCGTCGTGCAGACGAAGCAGAACCTGCACGCTCCCGGGCTCCTGCATCGCAATGATCCGAACCCGCTGCGCATCTACTCCGGCGCCGATATTTCCGGCCTGACGCTCTTCTCTCCGAAGCGCGCCGAGATCTCGGCACAGCGCGATATCGCGGATGTGGCGTTCTACCTGCAGAACGTTGGCGTGGATGACTTCTCACTCGTGGCAGCTGGGCGCGATATTCAGTTGGTCAGCACCAGCACCGCAGCCCGTGTTAATGCCAATGCTCCTGGAAATGTCCTGGCCTTTGGGGAATCTCCGCTGGCAGGGG
>Ga0247822_10002209_pt1 | contig 12322 bp, 15 predicted proteins | sample 13C_Cellulose_Da_FD_192423 | JGI IMG/M metagenome (GOLD analysis project Ga0247822, IMG submission 192423) | Soil microbial communities from agricultural site in Penn Yan, New York, United States - 13C_Cellulose_Day30 | ecosystem: Environmental > Terrestrial > Soil > Agricultural land | place...
TCCTTCACGTAAAACACAATTTCATTTGCGATACTCGGTGGCCGTGGCACGGCAATTGTAACTGGTACGAGTGATTTAGTCCGGATATAATCCATTTTTAGAATGTGTGAAATGTCGACAGAACAAATCAAGCTTTATGAGAGTCAGATAGACGAACTCCGACTTGAAATAGCAAGAGGCTTAACCTTGTTGGCCGATGATACATACGATGGATCGAAACATCTACTCTTGGAGCGTCTTCTTATCCTCGAAAAACGCCTGGAACGTCGCGTGGACTACCTGGAGCGTCGACGCCAGTTCATGAACAAGCTACTTGAGATGGGAGTCTATGCAATGTATGAGAAGAAAGACTAATTTTATACATGTAAATCGATATCTTTTTCCAATAAAGGTTCCGTTGTGTTCAGAGGTTTGGCCGGTGGATGGAACATGATCATCAATGCCCAGTGGATCATGATCAACGCAATGTAAAGAAATTCAGATAACAACCCGTGAAAGGTTAACCAGCCAAACCATTGTTCTGTTTCCGGTGAAGCAGGATTCACGATGAATGACACGAGTGCAATAGTCGCCAACACAAACAAGGTACCAATGATCACCATCGGGATCACACAAACAAAAACAAGTGCTACCCTGCCAGAAGTCCAGTGGTCGGTAGTCATGTCGATTGTCTTTACGTGGCGACGAAAACAAACCCACTCAATGATAGGCAAGATCCATGTCAGAATGGCTAGACGCGTATGGTATTTACTGGTGATTCTGTTACTATCATGTCCGTAAAAGCTCCAGTAGGCATCGTATACCATACAGCCCAAGAAACACGACGTCAGCAACAATGGGATCACAGTAGTATGTGGAATAATCCACTGTCGGGTTTTTGCGTTGAACATTTTACAAGTTGTGATTTCGTGTGTCGCTTACGACGACGCGTTCCTTCGGACTAGAGTTCTGTTTTACTTTGTTTGACATCAGGATGAAACATGATCACTAATACAAGTTGGAACATAACCAACACGGACCAAAGAAGTACGATCGACAACAACCGTACACCAATTGCTATATTCCATTGTTGTATCTCCGATATATCAGTGAAACTGACGATCATCATCATATTCAGACCGACAATGTAGAACATATGATACATGACCACCGTAAATGGGATCACACCAATGAACATGATCGCGGCTATATCAGATGTCCAATGTTTAGTGTGCAGGTCCATGGTCTTCATGAGATGAGGCGCGTTAAGCAATTCGTTTAGAGGTACTACCAATGGCAGAACACACAGTGTAGCATGGAATAGACTCATGTCCGATTTCGTAACATTCTCATGTGGGCCCCGGTATAAATCGATCACGAGACAAGTGCTGTAAAATGCCATCGTCAATAGCGGGACGGCAGCGGTGCGTGGAAAAGTCACAAGACGCATTTTTATAAATTTGTGATACATTAAACCTGAGTATATGCCTTATACGAATCGATCAACCGTTTAATACCAAACATATTACCTGCCTGGTGTGTAACGTCCATGCCTGGACTCATCATGATCGCTTGTGCAAGATCCTTTTCAGAGTCAAGCTGCATGGTAAGACTTCGAAGGTTGGGGTATTCTTCCATGACAACCTCTGCAATTTCGGGGTTGATCGCAGGTGACTGTGTTTCTAGAATCGTGGTTGTATCCGGTATGACACACGCCACGGCATCCCATGCGTGTTCGAACGACGTGCGTGTGGCTTTCTCGAAGTATTTACCGAACGCATCTGGAGAGTCAACGCACATGTTGTTCACGATCAGGTGGTCAACGGACATTTTGCGGGTGAAGCCTCCAACCAACCGAACGTCGTCCAGACGAAGTGTCCGGAGATGACGAGGGATGTATGGATAGTCCAAGTCAACTGTGCAATTGTGAAAAGTGATCTTTGAAATCTCCACTTCTGGTAGTTTCACTCTGGAGAAATCTCCTGGTCCGTTGTCGCCCTCGAACGTAATTTCACATGGACCTTGAATCTGGGTCACTTCCTCCATATTTTCATAAAAGACATACTTGCCTTCACCCTCGATGATGTCATATTGATGCATTTCACAAATCAAACTAAAAAAATGAACGAACTAAAGGAGATCGTGATGAACAAACAACCCGTAACGCCAGACGCTCGGGATAAAATTGTGAACCTCTTGTGTATCGCCGTCGACGAGGACAAACCAGTGAATGATTATCTGACCAAACTACTCGATGACGAGTCTGGTAAACGTTTACGTGTCGCGATCAAGGCACACCGAAAGCTGATGGGACATATGAAAGAAATCAAGGAATGTAAACGCGCCAAGGTGGACACGAAAGCACTATGGATTGAACGCTTGAAGAAACGAGATGCCATGTTTACCTGTTATCCGTGTCGCGGATGTAAACTATGCGCAATGCCCAAAAGTTCAGACATGATCAAGGCCATGACCAAATTTCCGGAGATTGTGGACAATGCAATCATTTTTGAAATGGATGGTAAACGCGTGCGTATTACTGCACGTGGGGTGCACGTGAACGACAAGAAAATCAACTCGTGGAATGTGCACGAAAACGTAGGGAGCACGATCAATTACATCAAGACCAATTTCAAGGAATTCATTCACACATGAAAAATGGTTCGTGTAACGCTCAATCATTCGCATGTGCTGGTACCCGTGGATACCGACGATCCCGTCATCTCTGTTACACTGATAGAGAACCTCCAGGATTGTCTTCGGTTTCACGATGGCGACAATATAACACTTAATTTGGATTCGTTTCCAGATTTGACTTTAATTGTTTCCTACATATTGACAAATAAATTTGATACACAATGGAATAGTGTGACTGTACATTGCCATGATTTAAACCAACAGAGTAACGTTCGTATGTTGTGGTCAAACAACAAATGCAACGAACTCGTCACGATACTTAACTTTGAAACAAATGTGGTGCGCTCGCCCGTGTTTGACTATGCATCCAATCACTCCATGGCGATATACATGGTCGATGGCGTGCTTGTGGCGACTGGGCCGCATCATGGTATCATTGAAAAGGACCACATTGGTACGGAGGATGCAAAACACAAGGCATATGCAATTGGATTAAACCGAGTCGCTACCACGATCTTCATTTACTTAATGACTATGTATGAACACACGCGCATTCGATTAACCGGATGTAACATCTCTCCTCAAATGTTTTCGTTCTTGTTTGCTCACTATGAGAGTGTGGACATCAACGGTAGCGGAGGCGGTTACCTAAACAAGACAGCGTGCGAGAGTTTGAGACGGTCGTCGGTGCTTCATTCGTTGTTTTTACAGAACGTGGATTTTGAATCTCATGACAATCTCATGTATAGTGTACTGAATTCGAAATTAAAGCGTTTGGCCATCCGCCACGAATCGCATTATGAATCACTGGATTACCTCGAGTATTTCTTTCCTCGGTTGTATCGTCACCTTGATTTTTTTCTTCTTGAGTGTACGATGGAGCATGGTTCGATTGGGAATTACGGCCAGTGGTATGCGATCATGACGGAGATGGAACATGTGCACAAAACAAGTGGATTGAAACCAAATATGATTATTTACCCGTTCTTATTTGTTGACCCCACCACAAAGTGGAGTCACATTCCACCAATACTGAAGGAGGAATTTCTGGTACGGTACCGACAACTTGGGTATAATCTTCTAGAAGCCACGAGAAAACGATACGACCTTCCAGAAGGTTCTAACCCCTTCGATAGTTTCACTGGCTTTTATGACTTTGCGGTCGATTCTGTTTAATACGAGTAAGAAGATCATCCAACCTTTTATCTTCATCTGGTCTGATCGCAGTGGTGGTGGTAATTGTGAGGGTTGACTGTAATGCATCGACGAGTTGGTCGACATCTTCGTCGACGTGTTGTTGCTTACGACCTGTGAATTTCCATTCGACCACACTGATTTTCGTAATCGCTTCTCCGAAACAGTCCATGTACACCCCGATATCGAAAGCGTCGTCCATTTCCTTTTGCACGTGTCGTTTCATTGGGGTTAAATCCATTGGACCCAACACACAATTTGGATGATTAGCAGTGACGTATTCCTCGATACACTCATGATATTCATCCTTATTCATTTTTGAATACGTACGACAGAAGAATTGTAAAGATTGATTTGTGAGGTTCTTCAACAATTTTCGGAACGTCTTCTTTCTCGATTCTGACGTAATCCTTCGTACCTTTTTTATTTCGTCGGTTCGGAGTATTCATTTTTAGTTGTGAAGCATCACATATTTTGGAAATCATGAAATGCAAAACACCTCTCCTCGATGCCATTATCCGGGGCGATCGCACTCCTGTTGACATGGATGCTCTCTATCAGGAAATTCCGAGGCTCACGCGTTCACTCGCATATGAAGAATTGATCTGCTTGATCGGTTCATTGCAAGAGATGAACTACAAGGGGTGTGATTTGCTACCCGTTGTATTCGCACACGCGAACGTGCACTGGTACATTCGTAATGTGCTGCGCACACAAGACGGAGCCTCGTGGAAACAACTGACTGCCCTTATCCGACACGGGGGCGTGTTGCAACACGGAGCCGGTGAATTGTTAGTGGATCGCATTCGAACCGAATGCCAGACAAATATCCCTAGTCAGGCAATAGAGTGTCTAGTCATACTGTTGGAGAAAGTTCCCAGTGAGTCGCGTGTGTTCTTTGACCTCGTACCCGACGCACTTCACTGGCGGACTATTACGAGTGCGAAACTGGCCATACTCGAATCATATCATCCACTTGAACGCGAGACGGTACTGTGCGACATGATTCGCATGTATTCCGAATGCGTCGAGTTACGCCCGTTTACACACATATCGCTCGTGCACGTTTTCAGGCGACCATGGGTAGATATTGGTCGGTGGATGAACATGCAAAACGGCAAATACCGTGCGTTCATCACAAATCTTGTACAAAATGATGAAAATAAAGCGAAATGAAAATAGTTACCTGGTATTGTATGATATGTACAGAAATGAACCATATAAAGAACGAAGCACACTAGTTATCATGCCTGCCAAAACCATCGCGGAAGTTGAAATTCTCGCATACCTTGTTGGTTTCAAGTGCATATCGATTGGACGAGACCCTTCGCGAGTAATCGTCCCACCCGAGAACACACGCGAACGCCCATTGCGAATTCGGGTATTCAACCAGCATGTAATGGGTATATGGATTACAGAAGGCGGTTCGTTTCACCCGCCGCGTGATGTTTACGAACAGCTCGACAAGGTGTACAAATCCACCGTGGACGAACTGGAGATATACAATCTACCGTGTGATTACCTCATGTTGGTGCTACACTGGGCGTCCAAACATCCATTTCGACGGATACATTTTATTGGACAGGAAATCCAATGGCCGCATTATGCAACGATACGAAACTTATACACGCCCGTTTTGGTATTCGTATTATGTGCCGCCCATCTACATAAGCTTCTATCAGGGTGTAGGAAGAAGGTATTCGTATGGTGTGGCTACCCGATTGGTCACCTGCAACACCTACCCCTGGACTTACGATTTTACACCCCTGAACATAATCCCAAGGAAACAAGTTGGGTATGTTTCCCCGAGATGTTTCATGATGTCTTCATTGATATCCCAAAGAGCGAAGAGGTCTTCAAGCCTATCGCTTAGCTGATTTCTTTTTTGTCGTAGTTTGTTTTTTGGGCAGAGATTTCTTTGCTCGTGGTACTTTGGGTTTACGTGGTCGCTTGGTGGGTTCGGGGACGTTCATTGGTGTTTTATCTTTAGAGATTCTAAGTAATTCATGTCGTGCAGGAATATACACTCCACATTCTCGTACACCCGTGCGATCTGTTTTCGTACACTCCATCTTTTTACTTGGTTGCCTCGGTCTGCCGTCTCTATCGGGAAACAATGCCGCGTAAATGGCATACATCCCTGCTTCTATCGCGTCCTTTTTATCCTCGAACACTTCCAACACTTTGGTTTTTTGTCTTGGGCCGATGATCTGACAAAATTTAGCAACACTTAAATTTTTACGATGCGTATAACTTTTGCCGTGTATCGTGAATGCTTCTCGGTAATCCCACGGGTCAAGCATCCGAATCAATAGATTCGGGTATACGCGATGTATTCGCAGGATAAGTTCCTGTGTGAAATGTAAAACGGATGGGTTGGATTCGATGTGTTTCATATGCTCAAAACAAACTTGACTGGCACGATCAAGATACGGTTTCCATATTTCTTCTACTAATTCCTTTGCTTTGTGGTGCATATAATAAAAGTGCATCGTGTAATATTCGTGACCTTTATATACGAAACAGTCATATTCTCGAAGGATCATTTTATTATTCTCCGGGTCATACACGCACGTGCCAAGTAAACGAGTGCCCGGATCTATCGCAAAAATCAACTGAGCGGTTTCTTCGCGTGGATCACTAGTACCCGCTACATACTGGGCCCGGATTTCAGCGAGCGATGGAAGGGTAATTTCTTGGGACATATCTGTATCCTCCAATGGATGCTTGGTTTGGATATAACGGTTCATTTTATGCTGTGATTTCAGTTGCGCAGTTGAATCACGTTTTTGATAGGCGTGCGGCAATATGGGCACGTGTGGTTCTGTGTTTGCATCATGCCACCCAGACATTTTCCACAATACGCGTGTCCGCATCCGTTGATATAGTTCACAACATTCTCCGTACAGAGATTACATGTAAAATCCATTTCCTGAGTTTCATAATGCGCGACGGTCTCTTCCTCGTCATTTTGTCCAAATTTCTCTTTTGTTCTGCATTTACGACAAATACGAGAGCGAGGATGTAGATTACACTGGAACGTGGCCCGACCCTCCAATGGTTCCGAACAACTTGAACAAGTTGCATCCGGGTCGGTTTCAATAATCAATCTTCGCCCCGGAGTTTCACCATCTTCACAATACGAACAAGAATTGAAGTTATGCTGTTTGATTGATTTGATTAAATCAAACGTTTTGTTCCTGTAACATTGCTTACATAAAAAGTACAAACACGAATGGTCCAGATTTCGATCGAGGGGGTAGTCACAGCACGTATATGCATATGGTGCACTACATTCTCTACATTTGCCTTCCACGGGGTGTTTTAATCGTAAGGTATGGTGCTTTGTGCATTTTGGTATGTATCGCTCGTCGTATTCATATTGATATTTCATGATATCCCATATTGACTTTAGTCCCTCGTAGCATCCCGTGCATATGGTCCAGAAACTACACGCGATACACACGTGACTGGTACCCTGGCACATGGTATGACACAGATCACAGAAGTCATCCTGGCTTTCAAAAGCCTGTAGACAGTGATTGTACGGACACTTTGGTTTTTCCTTAAAAAATGGCATGATAACTTGATGTGAAAAAATTCACACACAAGAAAAATGAGCGTCGATCCACCAACAGGTATCCCAGGTTGGGATCACTACTGGCATGTGCCAGACGACTTGACCACGGAGATGCTCCACGATAAATTGAAGCAGACGGCTAAGCGATTTTTCCACGTCCGGTTTCACCAGGGTCATACTCTACTAGGACATACACCCGAGTACGAAAATGAATTGCCTCCTTGCTTACAGTTGTTATACTTTACCGTTTTTTTCATGGTAAAACATATACTCAAACCAGGCGTTACTAATGTACACTACAGAGGGAAACACGATATCGTGTCACTCATGATTGCTGCAGCTGTACATTATGTCTCGGATGTCGACGGTATTCCTCGTACTATCTTCGTTTCCCGTGAAGCTCCATTGAAGCACGATGCGCTTGGTTTCGCTTCCCTGGTAGAGAAACCAGATATTGCGACAATTAAGTATTTGACACCGGCACCGGATGGACGCAGCCAAATCTTGGCTGGGGTTGACAATCTGAAAGGACGTCGAACCGGAGAACACGTTGAGTATCAGGTCAAGCAACCAAACCCTAACACAAAGTATCCGTTTGCTCGTATCCGTCTCAAAAAAGACCCCGGTCAAAATCCGTTTGCTTTCGTCCGATCGATGTTTGCGTTACGAAAATCCGGTAAAGACAAGAACAGTATATTGGAGTTGACCAATGAGGCCCGTGCAGGCATGGGTCATGTCGCCTGGTTATCGTGTTTAATTTTGGTGTTACCGCGTTTTAGACTGATTATAAAGACACATCCCGTATACAACAAATTGGTACAATATGCATTGGATGCTAACCTACTGGAGACACTTGAGATTGAGACACTGAAATCCGCAATTGCGATCCCGCAAAACACTGAGCTTAGCTCGGTGACGTTTCGATATTTGCCATATTATGAACAAAAGGATGGGTCGGTTTCCGATCTGGAACCGTTTTTTGTTTCATTAGCAAACCGTAGAAGCCACCTTCCGGTGGTCGAGATACAGGTGTTGAATGGTTTTGGTGATGCAAGACGAGCTCATTCCGCTTCCTTGGGTGTGTTGGATTTTGAATTGCAAGTGCTGTGTCGTCTTGTGGATATCGCCATGAACACGACAAGTATCGGAAAGATTATTCCTCAATTTCGACGATTTCTTTCCCTCTTTTCAAATCCCATTGCCTTCGATAAGATGCTAGCAATGTATCATTATAATCACACGGTGGGTCTTTTGCCGCATCGCATGGTGGGCCGAGACGTGTGTTTTTTGCAACTTGACCCTCAGTACACACATCTCGGATATTCGATGATATACGAAATGCTGAACACTCGGGTATTTGCCAAGGGGAACACCAAGATGCGATCAGAGTTTATCCTGAAAAACTATCTATGGGGGGTATACCAAAAGATGTTCTCATTGGCGCATGGTACAGACGAGTGGCCAATAGACGACGAGAATGATTTTCGTCATATACACACGATCGAGGAGTATACCGCGGAGGATGATCATCTTAAAGTGATCATGACAAAAGAAGTGTTCGATGCGTATTACAACCTGCAATTTGCACCGCCAGAGGAGACAGATGGTTACACAGATGACGAGGAGGAAGCCGAGGATGAGTTGGTGCAACTTAGACACGAGATTGTGCAATATGGCTCACCAGAGTGGAAGTTACTTCCAATGGAGACATTCACCTTCCTATGTAGGCTGATGTTACTGATTGGGCAAAATATCCGGGATCGAACAGGCGCCTTGTATGATTTTGATTTGATGATCCAAAACATAGACGCACGGAGCACCATGTACACAAGAGACGAGGAACAATATCTTGCGTCCAGAACAGCGTTTGAAAAGCTTGATGATATATTCGGACATCAGTTTGCCGCACAATTTCTGTATCGGTTATCACTGAATGAGTGGGGGCAGGGGTTTTTGGCCGTGTTACAAGCCAACCCATCAAACGCGGAACGATTCCTTAAGATTCAATTCTACCAATCAGATGAACGTTATCGTCCGTCCGATGCATGAAAATCACACATCAATATGAGTGACTCGTCAACGAATATCCCAGGTTGGGATCACTTCTGGCATGTACCAGACGATGTGACTGAGGCTACGATCACTGAGAAATTGGAGCACACGTGTGCCCGATTTTTCACGTTTCGTACTAAAAAGGAAAAGAAATACACGGTACTGGGACATCCACCCGAGTACGAAAATGAATTGCCTCCTTGCTTACAGTTGTTATACTTTACCGTGTTTCATGCGGTGCGCGATGTGCTTGCTTCACCGTCCCATCCCCCGCACATATGCTACACGGGGAAACACGATATCGTGATGCTGATGATTGCTGCGGCTGTGCGTTATTTCTCGGATGTGGATCATATTCGTCGGTATGTTTATGTGTTCCGTAAGGACTCATTGGATTATGGTAGACATCGTATTCTCGGTCCCGACACGGTGAGAGATGACACAGTGACGATTAAATACATCAATCAGTCACCGACAGTGGAACAAATGAGAGAGTTGGAGTCCTTTAAGGCATTCAAGTTTGAACATCTGAATGCCCGTCGAGAGGCGACGGACCCGGAGTATATGACATGGGGTCATCCGTTTCTTACCATCCGTCTCAGAAAAACACCCGGTCAAAATCCATTTGCTTTCATCGAATCGACTCTAGCATTCCGAGAATCCGGCAATGACAGGACCCATGTATTTGACTTGTCGAATTCGGTTGGTTTCGGCGGGGGCATGGGTCATATCGCGTGGCTATCGTGTTTGATTTTGTTGTTACCGCGATTTAGACTGATTATAAAGACACATCCCGTATTCAACAAACTTGTCCAATTTGCATTGGACACTGACATACTGGAGACGCTTGACATTGAAACGTTGGAATTGCCGATTACGATCCCACGAAACACGGATCTTAACTCGGTCACGTTTCGATACGTACCATATGGTAGACGACATGCTGCGTCGATTGCTGATCTGGAGCCGTTTCTTGTTTCCTTGGCGAACCGCAGGAGCGATCTTCCAACGGTTACGGTGTATGTAAAGAAAAGTGCAGGAAATGAATGGTACGGTGGCCGTGCCACCATTTACGACACTGAACTTGAATTGCAAGTGCTGTCCCGTCTTGTGGATATCGCCATGCACACGACAAGTATTGCTAGGATTATTCCTCAATTTGGTCGATTTATTTCCTTACTATCGGATCCCCGTGCTGCCGATAAGCTGATGGACATGTACCACTACGCTCATACGGTGGGTCTTCGACATCATCGCATGGTAGGCCAAGATGTGTGTTATCTCCAACTTGACTTTGATCACACGGAACTCGGATATCCCGCGATATACGAAATGTTGCGTTCTCGTGTATTTACCGAAAAGAACACCAAGATGGCATCCGAGTTTGTTCTGAAAAACTACCTGTGGGGGGTATACCAACATATGTTTTCATTGGCACATGGTACGGATGAATGGAGAACGGATGACCAGGAATATCCTCGTGTGCGCACGGTCGCGGCATATACAGCCAACAATGAGGTTAAAGTGATTATGGAAAAAGAACTGTTCACTGCGCTTTACAACATGCAACTCACGACGTACAATACGGCGGATCTACCGGATTATCCACCGGAAAGATTGACGCAACTTCAACATGATATTGTGCAATATAACTCCCAGGAGTGGAAGTTACTGCCATTGGAGACCTTCGTCTTCGTTTGTCGACTCATGAACGCGATCGATGAAAACCTTCCGGATAGAGGGGAAGCCTTGATTGATTTTGAATCAGTCATGACCGATGTACACATACGAGCCAAAATGTACACGAGAGACGAGGCACAATATCTCGCGTCCAAGGAAGCGTTTGAAAAACTCGATGATACATTCAAAGATCTATTTGCAACGAAATTTCTGTATCGCTTGTCGTTGAATGACTGGGGATGGGCATTTTTGGATACGCTACAAGCCAATCCATCAAACGCGGATCGTTTCCTTAAGATTCAATTCAATCAGTCAAGTGAACGTTATCGTCCATCCAATGTCTGAGATATCCATTGCGTCAGGGATTGGGTTCTCAAAGGTCGTGCTTCCCGTGACAGGGGCTCTGCTCGGTGGATACACTGGAAATCCGGGGGCACTTTGGTTGTTGTTGTATGGGATATCCCAGCCATATATGGCGTTGAGTTTAGTAATGGTAGAACGGTCCATGTTCGACAAATTATTTGCAGTATACCTTTATTGCACTGTCTGCTTGTTGAGTTATGGCGTGTTTGTGTATGATGTAAATGATCGAATCTTTTTATGCGTGTATTGGTTTGCACTTTGGGAGTTTCTCATTGTACTGGTTACACCTTCGTTTATATTTTTGTATTTAGGAAGAGAATGATCATGTAAGAATACTGACAATCAACCAGATGTATGGCTTGCAAATGTATTCGAATACCCATCCTAGCACCACAAACCCGGCACGAATGAGACACGCAGCAATCACTCCCCACACCATGAGCATGAATATCAAATACATAACAACTGGTATGTAAAACGTCCATGTCTTTTTCACGGGAGCAACAACTTCTTTACGTTTGAAGTACTCCATTGCTGCAGGGTGTTTGATTGCACGGGCTGCGTTCATGATATTTTCAACTTCGTCCCCGGATTCGCCGCTGTGAAACGGAAGAGTAGATAGTTCTCCGTTGTAATGAATGATCGTGTTGAGTTCAGGGATTCGTGTACATGCCTCTAACACTTTGGCCACGACCAGTGTACCTGGACGATTGACCCTGTTGATCGCGTAGAATGAACGCACATCGGCTTCTGTTGTTGCAGGCTGCATGATTAAAATTGTGAGCTCTTACACTGTAGTAATTTTAAAAAGTCCATCCTTTAAATATTGGGTAAACC
>Ga0247822_10002210_pt1 | contig 12321 bp, 6 predicted proteins | sample 13C_Cellulose_Da_FD_192423 | JGI IMG/M metagenome (GOLD analysis project Ga0247822, IMG submission 192423) | Soil microbial communities from agricultural site in Penn Yan, New York, United States - 13C_Cellulose_Day30 | ecosystem: Environmental > Terrestrial > Soil > Agricultural land | place...
TGGCGCTGCGCCGCGAGTGGTTCCGCGGCGGCACCCACCTGACCGCGCTCGATCCCGGCGTGGTCTGCGATCCGGCGCTGCTCGCCGCCGCCGTCGTCCACGCCGACGGCACGCCCCCGCCCGGCGTGCGCGTCCACGCCACCCTCGGCGCGGTCGCCGCCGGCCTGGTCGACGGTCGCCAGCTCGACGAGATCACCGTGCTGCTGGCGGGGTAAGATCGAGCGCGCGGTCGTGAAGTTCGTCGTCAGCCAGCTGACCTACCTGCTCAAGCAGCCGCTCCTGCGCCAGAACCTGGCGCGGCTGAGCAACCTGCTCCTCCTGCTGCTCGCGATGATCGCGGTCTACTCGGTGCTGTTCCACGTGCTGATGGACCGCGAGGGTCAGGACCACTCGTGGCTGACCGGCGTGTACTGGACCCTGACCGTGATGAGCACGCTCGGCTTCGGCGACATCACGTTCCAGAGCGACCTCGGCCGGCTGTTCAGCATCGTCGTCCTGGTCAGCGGCATCTTCATGCTGCTGATCGTGCTGCCGTTCGCGTTCATCCGCTTCTTCTACGCGCCGTGGCTCGAGGCCCAGCTCCGCCTGCGCGCGCCCCGGACCCTGCCGCCGGAGACCAGCGGCCACGTGCTGATCTGCAAGCCCGAGGCGATCGCGCGCGACCTGGTCGAGCGGCTCCAGCTGGCCAAGATCCCGCACTTCGTGCTCGAGCAGGATCCCGCCACCGCGGCCAACCTCCACGCCGACGGCGTGCCGGTGGTGACCGGCGATCCGCAGGAGGCCGCGACCTGGACCGCGGTCGTCGCCAGCCGAGCCCGCGCCGTGATCGCCAACCTCGACGACGCCCGCAACACCAACGTGGTGCTCACCGTGCGCCACCTGGTGCCGACGCTCGAGGTCATCGCGACCGCCGACAACGAGGACGCGATCGACATCCTCGAGCTGTCGGGCGCCAGCCACGTGCTGCCGATCAAGCATCGGCTCGGTGAGCAGCTCGCCAACCGGGTCAACGCCGGCCACGCCGAGGTCCACATCCTCGGCCGCTACCGCGACCTCGAGATCGGCGAGTTCCCGGTCCACGGGACGCCCCTGGTCGGCCGCAGCCTGCGCGACCTCGCGCTGCGCCGCCGGATCGGAGTCAGCGTGGTCGGCGTGTGGGAGCGCGGCCGGTTCGAGACCGCCTCGCCCGACCACGTGCTGTCGGAGGCCAGCGTCCCGGTGGTGATCGGGACCCCGGCCCAGATCCTCGAGCTCAACACCCTGCTCGTCATCTACGACACCAACTACTCCCCGACCGTGGTCATCGGCGGCGGCAAGGTCGGCGCGGCCGCGGCGCGGCGACTCAAGGCGCGGGGCGTCCCGGTCCACCTGGTCGAGCGCGATCCGCAGCTGACCGCCCACCTCGGTGACGTCGCCGACCGCGTGTTCACCGGCGACGCGGCCGATCGCGAGGTCCTGCGCGCGGCCGGGCTCGAGCGCGCGCCGGCGGTGATCCTGACCACCAACGACGACTCGATCAACATCTACCTGACGGTCTACTGCCGCCGACTCAACCCGTCGCTGCGGATCATCAGCCGTCTGACCCAGGAGCAGAACCTGGACGCGATCCACCGCGCCGGCGCCGACTTCGTCCTCAGCTACTCGTCGCTCGGCGCCGAGTCGGTGTTCTCGATCCTCCAGGGTCGTGGCGTGCTGATGTTCGGCGCCAGCCTGGAGCTGTTCGACGTCGGCGTGCCGCCGAGCTGCGCCGGGCGGACCCTGCAGGCGTGCGCGATCGGCGCGACCTGCGGCGCCAACGTGATCGCGGTCCGCTCGGGCAGCGAGGTGATCACCGGACCGAGCCCGGAGACGCCGCTGCCGGCCGACGGCGAGCTGCTGATGCTAGGGACCCACGAGCAACGGCTGCACTTCATGCGCGCCTTCTGCTGAAGTTTCGGCGTCGTCCGCGTCACGACCTGCTCGCGGTCCCGTCCGGGGCTAGGCTCGGTGCGGATGGTGGAGCCGAGCGATCCTGCCCAGGCCGGGGACCTCGACCAGGTCGAGCGCGCGGAGCGCGCCGGCACCGCGCGCGCGATCCTGCTGGTCGGCACCGGCCTGCTCGCGGTCGGGCTGGTGCTGTCGATCGCGCTGTCGCCGCGGCCGGTGACCAACCACGCGCCGTACGCGCTGATGCTGGTCGCCCACCTGACCGCGCTGGCGCTGATCCGGCGCGGCGCGACCCGGGTCGGCCTGGTGATGTTCACGGTGGTCTACGTCGCGATCGTCCTGATGGCGCTCGCGGTCGCCGGTGGGAGCCTGTCGCCCGCCGGCTTCGTGCTCGCGCCGATCGTGCTGTTCACCGGGCTGACGCTCGGCGGCCGGGCGGCGATCCTCACCGCCGGGGCGGCCTCGGCCGGCATGGTCGGCGTGCTGCTGCTCGGCGACCTCGGGTGGCTGCCGCCCGCGACCAGCGAGGGCCCGCCCCAGGTGTGGCTGGTCGCCGCGATCTCGCTGATCGTGATCGGCGCGATGTTGAACGTCGCGCTCCGCATCGTCCGCGAGTCGCGGCTGAAGGCGGTCGAGGCCCAGCGCGCGCGCGAGGAGCTCGAGCGCCGCCTGATCCAGGCCCGCCGGCTCGAGGGCGTGGGCCGGCTGGCCGCCGGCGTCGCCCACGACTTCAACAACGTGCTCACCGTGATCTTCGCCGAGGTGACCCGGCTCACCGCCCGCGACCGGTCGACCACGACCGCGGCCGCCGCCGACAACATCCGCGAGGCCGCCAACCGGGCCTCGGCGCTCACCCGCCAGCTGCTTTCGGCCGGACGGCGCCAGCTGCGCGCGCTCGAGCGGGTCGAGCTCGGCGATCTGGTCCACCAGCTCGAGCGCCTGCTGGCCAAGCTGGTCGGCGACGACATCCGGCTCGAGGTGACGGCCGAGGCGCCGGCGGTGGTCAGCGCCGACCGCACCGAGCTCGAGCAGGTCGTCCTCAACCTGGTGACCAACGGCCGCGACGCCATGCCCGACGGCGGCGCGCTCGGGATCCGGATCGGCGTCGCGCCCGCGGAGCTGCGGGCGCGCACCACGCTCGCCGGCGACCGGTCCGCCGTGTTCCTCGCCGTGACCGACACCGGCTGCGGCATCACCCCCGAGGTCCGCGACCGGCTGTTCGAGCCGTTCTTCACCACCAAGGAGCTCGGCAAGGGCACCGGCCTCGGCCTCGCCACGGTCGAGGGCATCGTCAACCAGGTCGGCGGCTCGATCGTGATCGACACCGAGATCGGCGCCGGCACCACGTTCACGGTCGTCCTCCCCGAGGCCGAGCCGGTCGCGGTCCCGGTCGCCGTGATCCCACCCGACCGCGAGGCGCCGCCCGCCTCGGCCGCCGGCGCCGACGTCCTGGTCGTCGACGACGACGCGCTGGTCCGCGCCGCGATCGCGGCGATCGTCACCGACGGCGGGCACCGCGTCACCGCGGTCGGCTCGGCCGCCGAGGCGATCGCCGCCTGCACCCGCGCGCCGCAGCCGCCGGCCCTGCTCATCACCGACGTCGTCATGGCCGACCTGCCCGGCACCGAGCTGGCCGCCCACCTGCGCGCGCTCCACGCCGAGCTGCGCGTGCTGTTCGTGTCGGGCTACGCCGAGGATCGCCTGTCCCAGCGCGGCGTCCTGGCCGAGGGCGTCCACTTCGTCGCCAAACCGTTCGATCGCGCCTCGCTGCTCGCCAAGATCGAGGACGTGCTCGCCTCGCCCAACCTCGGCGCGATCGGCCGGGCCGCCACCTGACGAGCGTCCCCACTTCGAGTGGGGAGCGGGTTCGCCGATCGCGGCACGCGCCGTGCACCGGCAGCGCACCATGCCGCTCCAGGTGCACGCTCGACTCGAAGGTCTCCTGCTCGGTACCGCCGTGGGTGACGCGCTCGGCTTGCCGCGCGAAGGCTTGCCACCGTGGCGCGCGGCGCGCTGGTCCCGCGGACAGCTTGTCCACGGCTGGCTCGGCCGGCGCGGCATGATCAGCGACGACACCGAGCACGCCGCGCTCACCGTCACCGCGCTGGTGCGATCGGGCGGCGAGCCCGACCGCTTCGCGCGCGAGGTCGCCCGCGGCCTGCGCGGGTGGTTCGTGGCGCTGCCGCCGGCGACGGGATGGGCGACCCTGCGCGCGTGCGTGAAGCTGTGCCTGGGCTGGTCGCCGGCGACCAGCGGCGTGCGCTCGGCCGGCAACGGCCCGCTGATCCGCGCCCCCGCGATCGCGCTGTTCGCGCGCGATCCCGACCACCGGGTCGCCCTGGTGCGAGCGTCGACGCGCGTGACCCACACCGATCCGCGCGCCGAGGCCGCCGCGCAGGTGATCGCCGCGGCCGCCGAGCTCGCGGCCAGCGGCGCCCCGCTCGGCGCGCGCACCCTCGACGCGCTGGCGGTGGCCGAGCCGACCATCGCCCGCGTCCTCGACGGCGTCGCCGGCGCGCTCGACGATCCGCGGCGCCTGGCCGCGCTCGGGCTCGAGCGCGGGGCGAGTGGCTACGCGCCGCATACGCTCGCGGCCGTGCTGTGGGCCTGGCTGCGCCACCCCGGCGATCCCGGGCAGGCGATCGCCGCGGTGATCGCGCTCGGCGGCGACACCGACTCGACGGCGGCGCTGGTCGGCGCGCTGGCGGGCATCCGTCATGGCGCGGCCGGGCTCCCGCCGGCCTGGGTCGACGGCGTGTGGGACTGGCCGCGGTCGATCGCGTGGCTGCGTCGCCTGGCGCGGGCGGCCACCGCAGGCGAGGCGCTGCCGCGCGTGCCCTACCCGCTCGCGCTGGCGCGCAACCTGGTGTTCCTGTCGATCGCGGTCGGCCACGGCGTGCGCCACCTGCTGCCGCCGTACGGACGGCGACCGCGCGCTACCAGCCGCCCTGCACCTGGGCCATGAACTCGTACGGGTAGCCGAGCTCGAACCTGCTGGCGTCGTCGAGGCGCGCGATCGCCTCGGCCGACAGCTTCAGCTCGGCGGCCGGCAGGTTGTCGTCGAGCTGGGCGACGGTGCGGGCGCCGAAGATGACGCTGCACACCTGCGGCTTGTGCAGCAGCCAGGCCAGCGCGACCTGCGCCGGCGACGCGCCGACCTCGGCGCCGACGGCGTCGAGCGCGGCGAGGATCGCCCAGTTGCGCGGGTTGTCGTAGCGGCCGAAGCGGTCCTTCCACCGATCGAGGCGGGCGCCGGCCGGCGGCGGCGCGTCCTTGCGGTACTTGCCCGACAGGAAGCCGCCGGCGAGCGGCGACCACGGCAGGATGCCGAGGCCCCACTGCCGGCACAGCGGGACGTGCTCGCGCTCGAGGTCGCGCACGGCCAGGCTGTACTGGGCCTGCAGCGTCACCCACCGCGTCAGCCGCTCGGTCTTGGCCCGCCACAGGCTGTCGGCCAGCCGGTAGGCGGCGTAGTTCGACACGCCGAGGTACAGCACCTTGCCGGCGCGGACCAGATCGTCGAGCGCGCGCAGGGTCTCGTCCTCGGGCGTGCTCAGGTCCTGCATGTGGATCTGGTAGAGGTCGATGCGATCCGTGCGCAGCCGGCGCAGGCTGTCCTCGACGCAGCGGACGATGCGGAAGCGCGAGGCGCCGGCCTTGTTGGGCCCGTCGCCCATGGTGAAGCGGAACTTGGTCGCCAGCACCAGCTGATCGCGGCGCCCGGCGCCGGCGGCGAACCAGTTGCCGATCACCCGCTCCGACAGGCCGTCCTGGCCGTAGACGTCGGCGGTGTCGACGAAGTTGATGCCGGCGGCGACCGCGCGATCGAGGATCGCGTGCGCGGTCGCCTCGTCGGCGCTGACCTGGTGCATGAACGACTTCTCGTCGGCCTCGCCGAACGTCATCGCGCCCAGGCACAGGGCCGACACCTTCACGCCGCTCGCTCCGAGGTTCCGGTATTCCATGATGGGTCTCCTTGCCGCGCAGCCTACTCGATGGGCTCGACTCCGGAATCCCACCGGCCACCGCGCTGGTATCCTGCCTTGATGCAAACGATCGGGGCCGTCATCTTCGATCTCGATGGCACCCTGGTCGACAGCCTCGACGACATCGCAGCCGCCCTCGGCGGTGCGCTCGGCGACGCCGGGCTGCCGCCGCCGAGCCTCCCCGAGGTGCGGTCGTGGATCGGCGACGGCGCGCGCAGCCTGGTCGCCCGCGCGGTCGCCGGCCGCGCCGACGTCGATCGCGTGCTCGGCCACTTCCGCGACCGCTACCGGGCCCAGCCGATCGTCCATACCCGGCTGTACGACGGCCTCGCCGCGGCGCTCGACGCGCTGGCCCGGCCCGGCCGGTCGTTCGCGATCCTGTCCAACAAGCCCGACGAGCTGACCCGGCTCATCGCCGCGCGCCTGCTCGGCGCCTGGCCGTTCGCCGCGGTCAGCGGCCAGCGCGCCGGCGTCCCGCTCAAGCCCGACCCGACCGCGGCCCTGGCCACCGCCACCGCGCTCGGGGTCGCGCCGGCGCGCTGCGCGTTCGTGGGCGACTCGGCGATCGACGTGGCGACCGGCCGCGCCGCCGGCATGCGCGCGGTCGGGGTAACCTGGGGGTTCCGCCCGCGCGCCGAGCTGCTCGAGGCCGGGGCCGACGTGGTCGTCGACCACCCGGGCGAGCTGACCGCGGCGATCGAGTGACTGTCGCGACGCGAGGTTGCGACACCTGACGCGGTGCATCGCGGCATGGCCGTCACCATGACCAAACGATGACCGAGCGCTGGAGCCCTGCTTTCTCCGTCGGCGCTAGACCGAAGATATGCAGACCGCACGCGCCGCGCAGTCGCAGGGTTGGCGCTCGATCTACTTCAACGTGATGTCGATCCCCTACTGGGGCGTGCACGTGGCCGCGGTGGCCGGGGCGATCGCCCTCGGCTTCTCGTGGTCGGCCGTCGCCTGGGTGGTCGGCATGTACTACGCCCGGTTGTTCTTCGTCACCGGCGTGCTCCATCGCTATTTCTCGCACCGGACCTACAAGACCTCGCGGCCGATGCAGTTCCTGCTGGCGCTCGGCGCGGTCGCCGCCGGTCAGAAGGGCGCCTTGTGGTGGGCGGCGCACCACCGCCGCCATCATCAGGCGTCGGACACCGAGCTCGACATCCACTCGCCGTACCACGGCGGGTTCTGGTGGTCGCACATGGGCTGGATGATGTGCCGCGACTTCGAGGGCACCGACCTCGACAAGGTCAAGGACTTCGCCCGCTACCCCGAGCTGCGCGCGCTCGAGCGCACCTGGTTCGTGCTGCCGGTCGCGATCGGCGTCGCCAGCTACCTGCTCGGCGGCTGGTTCGGCCTGGTGTTCGCGTTCATGCTGCCGCAGATGCTGTCGTGGCACGGCACCTTCACGATCAACTCGCTGTCCCACGTCTGGGGCCGCCGGCGCTACGAGTCGGGCGACGACTCGCGCAACAACCCCGTGCTCGCGCTGCTCACCATGGGCGAGGGCTGGCACAACAACCACCACCACTACCAGTCGTCGGCGCGCCAGGGATTCTTCTGGTGGGAGGTCGACGTGACCTACTACATCCTGCGCGCGATGGCCGCGGTCGGCCTCATCTGGGACGTGCGTGGTGTGCCGGAGCACGTGCGCCTGGGCAAGCGCAAGCACGACGCCGCGCCGGCCGGCGAGCCGTCCGCGTCGATGGGCCTCGACCAGGCCGCCTGAGGCGACGAACGCGGGCCTCGCTTATGCGGGGCCCGCCCTAACCATCTTCCCCATCGCGGTGTTACGCTCGGACGCACCGCGTGAGCCAGCGCCACGACGACACTCCGACCCGGCCGACGCCGTTCGCGGTCGCCGACGTCGATGCCTTCCGCAAGGACCCTCGCGACGAGCGAAGGTTCGAGACCTTGCGGCGGTCGCTGCGCGACGGCGGCCAGGGCGAGGCGCTCGCCGAGGTGTGCGAGCTGCGGGCGCCGTTCGAGCCCAACCCGACCAAGGCCGCCGAGATCTGGGCGGAGGCCGGCGAGGCCCGCGCCGTCCATGGCCAGGTCGCCCTCGCCGAGCGCGACCTGCGCGCGGCGGTGGCGCTCGAGCCGGCCAGCGATCGCGCGTGCGCGCGCCTGGTCGAGATGTTCCTCGCCACCGGCAAGTACGCCGAGGCCGGCGACGTCCTCGAGGGTGAGCTCGGCGAGCTGTCGCGCCGCGCCGACTCGGCCTCCAAGCCGACGCCGCGCCCGACCCAGGCCGACAAGGCGGCGATGGCCCGGCGCGCCACCCGCCATCGCCTGGCCGCCCAGGTCTGGGACGAGCACCTCGGCCGCGTCGATCGCGCGCTCTACCACTGGCAGCAGGCGTGGCGGCTCGAGCCCGAGCGCACCGACGCGCTGGCCGCCGCCCGCACGCTCTACGCCTCGCTCGGCGACGACGCCATGGTCGCCAAGCTGTACCGCGCCGAGCTCGACGTGCTCGGCGACAAGGCGCCGGCGCCCGGCCGCGCCCAGCTGTGGCTCGCGCTCGGCAAGATCGAGCTGCGCCGCGGCGACGCGGCCGCCGCCGCCGCCGCGCTCGAGAAGGCGCTGCGCCTCGACGGCGAGCTGGCCCAGGCCCGCGAGGCGCTGGCCGAGGTCTACGCGTCGCCGACCTGGACCCAGGCCGCCGAGGATCCGGCGGCCGGCACCCGCAAGGCCGGCGCGATCTACATGGACCTCGGCAAGGCCGCGCTCGGCCGGGCCGAGACCGAGCAGGGCCTGGCGTTCCTGCGCCGCGCGGTCGGCGTCGATCCGTTCGACCCGGTCGCCACCACCCAGCTCGAGGAGGCGCTGCGCGCCGCCGGCAAGTGGGAGGAGCTCGAGCGCGTCCTGGCCCAGCGCATCGCGCTCACCGAGGACGAGGCCGAGCGGGTCGCGCTGCTGCAGCGCAAGATCGCCCTCCACGAGCGCGAGCGCCCCGATCGGGCCGCCCTGATCGCCGCGCTCACCGAGCTGACGCTCCACGAGCCGCCGCGCGGCGCGGCCGCGACCCGCCTGCGCCAGCTCCTGCGCGAGGACCAGCGCTGGTCGGAGCTGGCCGCGCTGGTCGAGCGCGACCTGGCCGGCCTCGCCGACGATCCGCGGGCGCAGGTGATCGAGATCCTCGATCTGGCCGCGCTCACCCGCGAGCACCTCGGCGACAAGGACAAGGCCGCCGAGCTGCTCCACCAGGCGCTGTCGCTCGATCCGAGCAACGAGGACGCGCTCGCCCGCTACGTCGAGCACTTCCGCGAGCGGCGCGACTTCCGCGGCCTGGCCGACCTGTACGAGTTCTCGCTCGAGAACGCCCGCGACGCCGGCGCGCCGCCGGCCGAGCTGGTCCGCCGGCTCGAGGAGATCGCCCAGATCTGCGAGCTGCGCCTCGGCGACGTGCCGCGCGCGCTCGACGCCTGGCGCCGCATCGAGGAGATCGAGCCGGGCAGCCCCAAGGCGCGCGAGGCGGTCCGCCGGCTGTCGGCGCGGGCCAAGATGTGGGAGCAGCTGGTCGCGGTGCTCGACGGCGAGGCCCAGGCCGCGGCGTCGTCGAGCGAGCGGGCCGGCACGCTGCGGCGGATCGCCCAGACCTACCGCGAGCGCCAGGTCGAGCCGCGCCGCGCGATCTCGCTGTACGAGGAGGTCCTCGACCTGTCGCCCGACGACGACGGCGCGCTCAAGGCCCTGACCGAGCTGTACGAGCGCGAGGGCGACGACGCCGGCCTGGCCCGCACCCTGCGCCGCCAGCTCGAGCTCGACGCCCGCCGGCTCGCCGACGACATGGCGGCCGCCGGCAAGCCGCCGACCGCGGCCCGCGAGTGGCCGGTCGGCAAGCGGGTCGAGCGCCTGACCATGCTGCGCCGGCTGGCCGCGATGTGCGAGACCCGGCTGGCCGACGCCGACGGCGTGGTGTTCGCGTGCGGCGGCATCCTCGAGATCCTGCCCGGCGACCGCGACGCGCTCGATCGCATGGAGCGCGTGCTCGAGCAGGCCGGCGACAAGGAGCGCCTCGAGCAGACGCTCGAGTACCACGCGGCATCGGCGACCGGGCCGGCCGAGCGAGCGCGGGTGCTGCGCCGGCTGGCCCGGATGGCGACCGAGGCCGGCGACGACGCCCGCGCGCTCGATCGCTGGGAGCAGGCGCTCAAGGCCGCGCCCACCGACGAGGAGATCCTCGCCGCGGTCGCCGACCTGTACGAGCGGGCGCAGCGGTGGGGCGAGCTGGCCAGCGTGCTCGAGCGGCTCGACGCCGTCCGCTATCCGTCGACCACGCCGCCGCCGGCGCCCGGCTCGACCGCCGCCGCGCTGCGCGCCCGCGACCTCGCCCGCTACGCCGCGGTCGTCGACGGCAAGCTCGGCGACGGCCAGCGGGCGATCAAGGCGTGGGAGCGGCTGCGCGAGGCGACCCCGCGCGACCGCGCCGCGCTCGACGCGCTGGCCCGCCTGTATCGCGGCGCGGCGCGCTACCGCGAGCTGGCCGAGCTGCTGTGGGTGCACGTCGAGGTGTTCGCGGTCGACGACGTCGCCCGCGCCACCGCCGCCGCGCGCGAGCGGGCGACCGTGCTGGCCGAGCGGCTGGGTGCGACCGAGGACGCGATCCGCCAGCTCGAGCGGCTGGTCTCCGAGCTCGATCCGACCGATCTCGACGCCCACACCATGCTGCGCCGCCTGCACGAGGTGCGCGGCGACTACCAGGCCGCCGTCAAGGTCGCCGAGCGCGAGCTGTACCTGGTCGGCGAGCCGCAGGCCAAGGTGGTCCGCGCCCTCGAGATCGGCGTGGTCTGCCGCGATCGCCTCGGCGATCCCGCGCGCGCGCTGCAGGCCTACGAGCGCGTCCTGGCCATCGATCCGCAGCACGACGAGGCGCTGGCCGCCGCCGCCGATCTGCACGAGCGGCTGGGCGACTACAAGAACGCCGCGCGGGTGCTCGAGCGCCGCCTGGCGCGGGCCGAGGACGTGCGTCAGCGCAAGGGCCTGCTGGCCCGGCTGGCCACCCTCACCGCCGAGAAGCTCGGCGACCACAAGGCCGGTTTCAAGCACTGGCGGCGCGCCCACGACGAGGCGCCCGACGCGACCACGCTGGCCGAGCTCAAGCGCGCCGCCGAGGCCTACGGCCTGTGGCGCGAGCTGGCCGAGGTGTGGAGCGACGAGCGCCGTCGCCTGCTCGCCGCCGGCGGCGGCGGGGTGCCGTCGGACGTCGACGCCTACGTGGCGGCCAGCCGCGAGCTGGCCACGGTATGCGAGCGCCGCCTGTCGGATCGGCCGCGCGCGATGACCGCGCTGCTCGAGGCGCTGGTGGTGGCGCCGCGCGACGGCGCGCTGCTGGCCGAGGCCGAGCGCCTGGCCGCCGAGGGCGATCAGCGCCCGCTGTGGAAGCAGCTCACCGACGGCTACGACGTCGCGCTGCGCGCGGCGACCACGGCCGGCCGGGTCGAGCTGCACCAGAAGAAGGCGCGCGTGCTCGACGAGCGCCTCGGCGAGCCCAAGCAGGCCGCGACCGAGCTGCTGGCCGCGTTCGCGTGGGCCCCCGATCGCGACGACCTGCGCACCGGCCTGTACCGGCTGGCCGAGAAGAACCGGACCTGGAGCGACGTGATCGCCGTCGAGGCGGCGCTGGCCGAGCGCGCCGACGGCGCCGATCGGCTGGCCGCGCTGCGCCGCCGCGCCCAGGTGATCGAGGAGCAGCTCAAGGATCTGCCGCGCGCGTTCCGCGGCCACCTGGTCGGCTTCCTGCTCGCGCCCGAGGATCCCGACACCCTCGCCCACCTGTGGCGGCTGGCCCGGGCGATCGGGCGCTACCGCGAGGTCGATCGCACGCCCAAGCCGGAGGCGGCGCCGGCGATCATCCACGACGGCCGCGGCGATCCGCGCGACGACGGCGCGGCGCCGGCCGGGCCGATGTTCGCGATGCGCAGCGCGCCGGTGCCGGTCGCGGTCGCGGCGTCGCCGAGCGGCCGGGTCCGCCGCGACTCGACCCAGGAGCTGGGCGACTCCGATCTGCGCCGCGGGGTGACCATCTCGCCGGTGATCGAGTCCGAGGACGACGACGACGCCTTCCGGGTCGGCGACTCGACCCAGCCCATCGACCTCGACGAGCTGCTGCCGGCGTCGGCCAGCTCCGGCCTCTATCCGGTGTCCAAGCGCCCGGTCACGGTCGTCCCGACCCGCGCCGAGCGCAACGACAAGACCATGGAGCTCGACATCTCCGATCTGGCCCCGGCCAGCGCGGTGATGAAGCCGGCGCCGCGCACCGGCGGTGGCCTGCCCGGGCTGCCCGGCCTGCCCGGTGTGTCCGGTTCCCGGACGAAGCTGCCGCCGCCGCCGCCCAAGGCGCCGCGCGGCTCGATGCGCGGCGCGCCGGTGACCGCGACCGGCCCGAGCGTGCCGCCGCCGGCCGCGC
>Ga0247822_10002212_pt1 | contig 12317 bp, 13 predicted proteins | sample 13C_Cellulose_Da_FD_192423 | JGI IMG/M metagenome (GOLD analysis project Ga0247822, IMG submission 192423) | Soil microbial communities from agricultural site in Penn Yan, New York, United States - 13C_Cellulose_Day30 | ecosystem: Environmental > Terrestrial > Soil > Agricultural land | place...
CACGGCGCCGGTGACCAACCTCGGCTTCTCGCTCTTCGATCCGCTCCTCTGATCCCCGATCGAACGGCGTGCTAGCGCGCCACGCTCTCTGATCGGCCGAGCGCGAGCGCCGCGATCACGACGAGCACGCCCGCACCCGCGAGCGTGTGGATCGCACCGACGCGGCTCGCGATCATGCCCTCGAGGAACGCACCGAGCGGCATGCCGCCGGTGTTCGCGATCGCGTACATCGACATCATGCGGCCGAGCAGCGCGGGCTCGACGATGGTCTGGATCAGCGTGTTGGTCGCGGCGAGCTGGATCATCAGCGCCATGCCGATCACGAAGACCAGCGGGGCGGCGAGCCAGGTCGTGGTCGCGAGCTCGAGCGAGATCATCGCGGCGCCGAGCAGGATCCGGCAGCGAAGCATCACCGGGCGCAGACCGTCGACGGAGGTGCGGTTCGCGAGATACAGCGCGCCGACGAGCGCCCCGCAGCCGCCCGAGGCCATCAACACGCCGAGCGTGTAGGGGCCATGGCCGACTTGCTCGGCGGCGACGGCGGGCAGCAGCTGTAGATATGCACCGCCGAGGACGTTGACGATCGCGAGCTGGACGAGCAGGTCGCGCATCACCGGCGTGTCGCGCACGTAGCGTAGCCCCGACGACAGCTCGGCGAGCACGTGACCGTTCTTGCGCGGCGCGGTCGGTCGCACGCGCATCGCGAAAAGCGACGCGACCACCGCGACGTAGCTCGCCGCATCGATGGCGAAGCACCACGCCTCCCCGACGAGCGCGACCACCACGGCTGCAGCGGCCGGGCCGCCGAGCTTGGCGATGTTGACCATCGCCGAGTTGAGCGCGATCGCGTTCGGCAGGTCCGCCGGGTCGTCGATCATCTCGCGTAGGAACACCTGCCGTGCGGGCATGTCGAACGCGTTGATCAGCCCCTGCACGGCGCCGAGCGCCATCAAGTGCCACACCGTCATCGCGTCCGAGAACGCGAACACCGCGAGCGTCGCCGACTGCACCCCCGCCGCGACCTGCGAGAGGATGATGACGCGGCGGCGGTTCCATCGGTCGACGAGCACGCCCGCGATCGGCGCGAAGATCGGCGTCGGTGCGTGACTCGCGAACGCGACGAGCCCGAGCATGAAGGCGGAGCCGGTCAGCCGGTACGCCATGAACACGGTCGCGAACTTCGTCAGCCACGTGCCGAACAAGGACGTGCCTTGTCCCGCGAAGAACAGCCGGTAGTTGCGGTGACGGAGCGCGCGACCGAGCGCCACAACTCAACATAGCGCCCGTCTGCGATCACGGCAGCTCTACGTTCGCGGCTTCGCGACGCATAGGCCACCTTCGCACGCGGCGACCTTCGGTTCGCACGCACTGCACTTCACACCGTACTCCGGCGGAGGACACGTCTGCTTCGCCTGCGCCTCGTCGAACGCGGCCATCGCCTTCGAGGCGATCGCCGCGTCGGGACATCCGCATTGGGAGCACGTGTTCGTGCGCACCACGATGCAGTCGGTGGCCGCGGTGCAGTCGCGTGCGAACCCCGCGGTCGCGGCGCTTCCGGTCGCGGCAGTCGCCGGGGAAGGTTGCGGTGGGGCCGACTTCTCGGACTTGCACGCGACGAGCGACAGCACGATCACGAGGGTACGCACGCGCGCAGTATGCCACCGCCTATGGCGCGACTTCGCGGATGTCGACCTCGTTGTCGCCGAGGATCGCCGCGTACTCCTCGGTGAACCGCCTCGCGTCGTCGAGCGATGGCACCTCGAGGATCGAGAACCCGGCGACCAGCTCCTTCGACTCGGCGAACGGGCCGTCGATCCAGTGGCGCTTGCCGCTGGTGACCTTGAAGCGAGCGGCGCGCTTGCTCGGCGAGAGCCGCGCCTCCGAGACGAGCACGCCGTCGCGCTTCCACTGATCGAGCACCGTACGGACCGCGTCGGGCAGGGCGGCGCCGGCCTCGAGCGCCGCGTCCGCCTTGACGAACAACAGATACCGGTACGGCGCGTTCGACGGCCGCGTCCCTCCGTGCAGGTCCCATCCCTCGACGACCGGCCCCACCTCGATCTCGCGGTTGCCCGCGGCGCGGCCGAGCTCGATGCCCAGCTCGATCGCACGATCGATGCCGGTCGTGGTCGAGATCATCGCGAAGCCCGCGAGCAGCTCGTTCCCACCCGCGTACGGGCCGCGCTCCACTACCGGCGCGCCACCAGCAAACGTGACCCGAGCACGGGCCGCGCTGCGGTGCAGACCCGCGCCGTCGAGGAAGATGCCTGCCTTGATCGACCTGCCGATCAGCCGGCCCATCTCGTGGATGATCGTCTCCGACGGGCGCTCGCCGGCTTCCATCACCGCGTCGACCTTGTGCATGACCATGAACCGCATGGGCAGCAGGATCGACACGCGCGGGCCGAAAACCAAGGGCCGGAGGCCTCGACCTTTCGCTCAGCGGCCGAGTTCGTACTCCGCGTGGGCCTCGAGGACGACGTCGACATCGAGCGTCCACGGTTTGCCAGGCAACTTCCCGACGATGTCGAGGTCGATGAGCAGCGATCCCGTACCGAGGTAGTCGCCCGCGTGCGGCTTCTTCTCGGGCTTCATCTCGATCCCCTGCCCGTGCGCACCGCAGTTGCCCTTGCAGCCATACAGCACGAGCGCGGGCAGCCCCGCATCGGGATCCGCGCTCGCGACCGCGAGCTGCAGCTGGTCGACGAAGCTCATGTCATCGACGCCGCTCGTCGCGCGCAGCTCGGCACCGGCGAACCGAATGTCCGCGCCGAGCTCGACGAGCTCCTCGAGCGCGCTGAGGTCATCGAACGTGAACCCGTGCTTCGATGCCCCCATCCCATTACCGCCGCCTTTCACCTCGACGTTGCGATAGGAGAGGCGCACTTCCTCGACGTCGAGCTGTACCTGGCATCCGGCCAGCAGGCTCGGGATGATCACGACTCTCCACATGATGTCCCTCATAGAAGATAGAGAATGACGCCCATGCGGCCCGACACGGTCCACATGGACACGTGCGAGTCGCCGATGGTGACGGTCACGTCCTCGTCCGAGGTCATCGCGGTCGTGCCACCGCCGAGGTCGCCAGCCAGCCGGCTCACGCCGAGGTGCACGTACAACGTCGCGCGCTTGCGACCGAGCTCGAGCCCGACGTGCCCGTTCGTGTACTCGTACCCCACGCGCTCGAACAGCGACGCCGTGGCCATCCCATCACCCACCACGCTCCTCACGAGCGACCGAGCATCTCCCTCGGGATACCTGCCGTGATCGATCGACAGCGTCGGCGTGACCCAGCTCCGAAACGGCACCAGCGTGACGCCAACGCGCTGGCCGGTGCTGACGAGGTTGTGCCCGACGCCGGCGTGTAGCCGCACCGCCCGCAGCGGACGATAGACCACGGACGCCGTCGCCCCATCCGGTGCGCCGACATCCGCCATCACGCCCACATCTGCGGCGGCCACCGACGCGCATACGCACGTCACGGCCGCCAACGTCGTCGAAAACAGCTTCACGCCGGGTGAGTCGGCTGCTCTCCTCTCGCGTTAAGGGCGATCTGCTGTTTGTCGTGCCGGTGCGCGACCCACGTGACGATGTCCTTGCTCGACACCACGCCGAGGAGGATGCCGGTCGTCGAGACGACGAGCACGTGGTGCAGATCCTCCTCGGTCATCATCATGGCCGCATCCGCGACGCTCGCGGCTTCGTGCAGCGTGAGTGCGAGCGGCATCATCACCTCCTCGGCCGTGCGCGCGGCGAGATCGATCGGCAACGGACTCCCGTTGGCCTCCGACCGCATGAACGCGTGGACCTGCTCGACGACGTCGAACTTCGTGATCACCCCGATCGGGCGCCGCTGGTCGTCGATCACCGGGATGCAGCCGAGGTGGTTGTCCACCATCAGCGCGATCACGGCCTCGATGTCGAGATCGGGCCGGGCGCACACCAGGTTGCGGCACATGACGTGCCGCAACTCCACCGATCCAGCGCTGGGAGGTTCCTCGACATCTCCCATCGCCTCGTAGATCCGACAGCATCTGGCCGCCGTGCTCGTACTTGTGGTCGTCATCGGGACCTCCCCGGTGCGAGTCCCAGCATGCGGCATACCCGGCGCTAACGCGCCGGTACCCCACGGGGCTGGGCGGCAAAACGCGAACGCTTTGCTGGCATCCGGGCGTGCGGCGCAATGAATGCACGGATTTCGGGTTGCTCGGAAAAACTCGTGGACGGTTTGCTCCGGGAGGACGAGGCCGCGTATGGAGTCTGCAATCACGTGCCTCCCGAGAGCCTTCGCGAAAACAGTGGCGCCCCGCGCCCTTCCGCCGCGTCCACCGTCCACCACGACCCACGGCCGACGCGGGCGCCCAGAGGTACCGTCGAGCTCCCCGAGATCGTCGGGTGGGGGCGTGAGGCTCCGTGGGCCGGCGCGCGCGTGTGGACGGCTTCGCGGTACGTCGGCCGCGAGCTGGTCCGCCTCGGCGTGCGCCACGCGTTCGGCGTGCTCGGCGGTGGGGTCGCGCCGATGGCGTCGGGGCTATGTCGCGAGATCGCACTCGTGCATACGCGGCACGAGGGTGGGGCCGTGTTCGCGGCGATCGAAGCGCACTTCGCCAGTGGACGGCCCACCGTCGTGGTCGTCACCACCGGCCCCGGCCTGTTCAACGCGCTGAATGGAATGATGGCGGCGCGTGCGGACGGCGCCAAGGTGCTGCTGATCTCCGGCGCGACCTCGCGCGATCGCCTCGGTCGCGGCGCGGTGCAGGAGTCGGGGCCATCGACGATGCCAGGGGTGCTCACGGAGAACGGAGCCCTGTTCGACCTCGCCGCACGTCCGGAGACCGTCGGCGAGCTCTCGCGCTTCCTGCAACAGCTCGCGAATGCGTGGTCGCGGCCGGGCGGCTGCGTCGCGCATCTCGCCGTGCCATGGTCGCTGCAGACGACGATCGTCGAGGAAGCGAGCCTGCCCGCGATCCAGCGCTGGGACCGCGCCGAGCTCGCCCCTTCGGCGGAGGCGCTCGATGACTGTCTCGCACGCTTGTCGCGCGGGCCGGCAGCGATGTGGATCGGGCACGGTGCGCGAGGGGCCGCGGACGCGATCGCGCGCTTCGCCGAGGCCGCGCAGCTACCCGTGATCGGGTCGCCGCGTGCCAAGGGCATCCTCGCCGAGGATCACCCCCTCTACGTCGGCACCAGCGGTGCCGGCGGCCACACCACCGTGCACGACCTGTTCGCCGAGCGCCGTCCGTGCACGGTGCTCGTGATCGGCACGCGGCTCGGCGAGGTGACGTCGTTCCTCGTGGACACCAGCACGCCATCGCGGGACTGGATCCACGTCGACATCGATCCGAGTGCGTTCGCGAGCGCGTTCCCCGACGTCCCCGGACTCGCGATCGCGTGTGACGCACGCACGTTCGTCACCGCCGTGCATGCGCGAGCCGAGGAGAGAGGCTGGTTCGCGTCCCGCACACCGAGCTCGCACCGATCGATCGGACGCCCACCGCGGCTCGAGCCGCGCGGCGAAGGCGACGTCCGCCCGGCGATGCTCATGCAGGTGCTCCAGGATCGCGTCATCGATGCCACCGACGCGATCATCATGAGCGAGTCGGGCAACGCCTTCACGTGGTGCAACCACGCGCTGCGGTTCGCGACGCCCGATCGCTATCGCACGAGCGCGGCCTGGGGCTCGATGGGGCACTTCACGTCGGGGCCGATCGGTGCGGCGCTCGCGAGCGGTCGCCGCGTGGTCAGCGTCGTCGGCGACGGGGCGATGCTCATGCAGAACGAGGTGTCGACCGCGGTGTCGTACGGGATCCGCGCGATCTGGATCGTCCTCAACGATGCCCAGCTCGGCCTCAACGAGCACGGCATGACCGCGCTCGGCATGCGCACGATCGAGACGCAGCTGCCGCGCACCGACTTCGTCGCGTACGCCCGCAGCCTCGGCGCGGCAGGTGTGCACGTCGCGACCGAGACCGAGCTCGCAGCGGCGCTCGATCACGCGCTCTCGCTCGAGGGGCCGGTCGTGATCGATGTTCGCATCGACCGCTCGGTGCCCTCGCCGATCCTGGTGCAGCGCGTCCAGTCACTCGCGACCGGAGCTCGGGCATGAGCACGCCGCGGATCTACGAAGGCCCCTTCGATCGCGAGCCGTGGCCCGCGAAGCTGCCGGCCACCGTCGTCGACGCGCGGGGCGAGCGGCGGATCCACGGCTACTGCGTACGCGGCGATCTCGCGCACGGACACGGCATCGCCGATCTGGCGTGGCTCGCCTTCCAGGGCGAGCTGCCGAGCCTCGCGGCGCGCGAAGCCCTGGAGACGGCGATCATCTATCTCGCTCCGGTGCACGTCGGCGAAGCGGGCTCGCACGCCGCGCTGCTCGCGCGCGTCGTTCGGGCGAAGCCCGCGGCGCTCGTCGCGGTGACTGCGACGGCGCTCGCCGAGCAAGGCCGCACCGAGCGCGAGGCGCTCGCACCCTGGCTCGCGTGGCTCGACGCGGGGGACGCCGGCGACGCCTCCGCGAGGCTCCCGGCGTGCGCGCTGGAGCCAGCTCCCTCGGCCGAGGCGATCGAGGATCAGCGCGAGCTCGCGGTGCGCACCGCCGCGTGGTTTGGTGCCGCCCGCGCGCTGCCCGCGACGCCGGTGCTGAGCCGCGCGGCTTGCGCTCACGCCCTCCTGCACCGGCTCGGGCTTCGTGATGCGCACGTCGTGGAGGCGCTCGCGGTGTGGGCGCGGCTGCTCGTCGCGGTCGCCGAGAGCGCGAGCCTGCCGGCCGGCGCGATCCAGGCGTACCCGGCGCGGCTGCCCGATTACCAGTACGTCGACCACGAGGGGCGGTCCGCGTGACGCGCCCGATCACCCACGCCGGGCACATCGCGTACGGCCGCAATCGCTTCTGCGGCGCGGACGTGTTCGACACGCTCGCGCGCACGGTCGTGACGCCGACCGATCTGCTGATGCGCGCGTTCGGCGCGCGCGCGCTCGACGACGCGGACCGCGAGGTCCTGCGCGCGGTCGCGCTCGCCTTGACGTCGCCCGACGCTCGCGTCTGGCCGCTCAAGCTGACCCGCGTCCTCGCGAGCCACGGAAACCCGTACGCGGGCTTCTACGGCGCTCAGCTCGCGAGCTTCACCGAGCTGATCGGGCCCAACGCCGGCGCCAGCGCGGCTCGTGCACTCGCGACGATCTCCGCCGAGGTCGACGACCCTGCGGATGTGGCCCACGTCGACGCGGTCATCGCCCGCTACCTCGAGCCGCGGCCGATCATCGGCGGCTTTGGGGTGCCGTTCCGTGAAGAAGACGAGCGCCTCGTCGAGCTGGAGCGGCTGCTCGCGGGGCATCCGATCACCATCCGCAAGCCGTGGCTCCTCTCCCACGCCTTGCGGCGCGCGCTGCTTCGACGCAGCGACCTGCGCCCCAACGTCGTCTCGCCGCTCGCCGCGATCGCCCTCGACCTCTCGATCGCCCCGCACCGCGCGGGCATGTTCATCTCGGTCATGATGACCCACACGTTCGCGGCGCACGCCCTCGAAGCGTGCGATCTCGATACCGAGCTGCTGCGCGAGATCGACGTCTCGCACATCGACTATCGCGGCCGCGCGCCGCGCCGATCGTCCGGGCCCCGGCGCTGACGCGGCTACTTCGTCGAGATCGTCAGCTCGCGCTTGAGGTCGTCGGGGATCCGGTCGAGCATCGCAGCGGTATCGTACGCGCCAGGTGGGATCGGACACTCGGCGTTCACCCCGCACACGGCGGTGCGGTAGCACTCGGGGCGCGCCGTGGTGTCGAGCACGTAGTCCTGGCCGCTGTACCGCGTGGGGATGCCGACCAGCGTGCCATTCGGCGTGAACACGCCGCCGCCGGAGTTGCCGCCGAGGATGTCGGCCCGGTAGCGATACGCCGAGTAGCGCGCGGGATCGAGGTGCTCGTAGATGCGCGCCGGCGTGATCTTCTGCGGGAGCCCCGAGGGATGGCCGATCTGGAAGCCGAGCGTGTTGTACGGGATGTCTTGCCCATCGTAGACGGCGGCGGGCGTGCGGTTGGGAACGGGACGGTCGAGCCGCAGGATCGCGTAGTCCTGTCGAGGCTGGCCGTTCTCCGGAATCTCGGCCGCGAGCACTTCCACGCACTGGAAGACGTCGCCCTTCGGCAGCACGCGGAGCACCCCGACGGGATCCGACGGGCTCGAGAACTCGTACGCGAAGTCGAACACCATGTACGTCGACTCGCACTTGTGTTGTGCGCCGGTGAGGCCGCTGATCGCGTTCATCACGCAGTGGCCCGAGGTGACGACGAGATCGGGCGCGATCAGCGTCGCCGAGCAGTACCCGACCTTGGGTTGGTTGGCGAACCGCTCGTCGGCACACACGCCACCCTGTGCGAGCGTCCGCGGCTCGAACAGCTCGTAGTTGCCATCCGGGCGTGGGTTGACCAGACCGCGCATGGCGAGCATGCCGGAGCTCCGCGCCAGTCGATACCGAAGCGTGCTGGTCGGCAGGAACTGATAGCGCTCCTTGCGATCGTCGCTGCCGTACACGTCGCCCTTCCCATCGACGTCATCGAGATCGTCGTCGACCTCCTCGGCGGGATCGATTGCGCAGGCAGCGGACATGACAGCGACAAGCACGAACGTGCTTCTTCCCAACATCGGCTGACGGGGACAGCAAGCTCCACGCCATGCCGGATCCTAGCGATATCAACCGCTTGCGATCGGCTACTCGACTAGCCGCCGGCTATCCGACCCCCCATGTTCATCGGTTGCGCTGCCATCGCCACAGCCCGAGCGCACCGAGGGAGGCGATCGCGAGCATCAGGCCGCGCCGCATCACGAGCTCGGTGTAGAGGCTGTGGTGGAGCTGCGGCGGGTGCGAGCCCTGACTCGCCGGTGGCGCGTCGACCGGCGCGAAGAGGTTGTCGCGTGGGGCAGGGCGGTTCGACAGCATGTGCTCGAACGCGCGATCGCCCTGCAGCAAGTAGCGATCGACGAGCGCCGGACTGAGCTGCTCCGCGAGCGCGAGCAGTCGGCCCGCCACGCCGACGTAGATCGCGCGCCGCGGATGGCGCGCCGCGAACACGATCGCGCGAGCGACGGCGGCCGGAGCGTAGACGGGCGGATACGGCCGGGCCGCCCGGCCGCGCTTCGAGCGCGCGTGGTCGTAGAACGGCGTGGCGATCGAGGACGGCAGGATCAGCGAGACCGAGATCCCGGGATGGTCACGCGCGAGCTCGACGCGGAGTGACTCGGTGAACGCGTCGAGGCCTGCTTTCGCCGCGCTGTACGTCGACATCAGCGGGAACGCGCGGGCCGCGAGCACCGAGCTGACGTTGATGATCGTGCCTTGACCACGCGTGCTCATGTGAGCGAGCGCTGCACGTGTGCCGTAGATCGCGCCGAGCAAGTCGACCTGGATCACCCGATCGATCTCGGCGGTGGTGAGCTCTTCGACGGTCGCGTACGTGGCGACCGCCGCGCCGTTGATCCAGGTATCGATGCGCCCGTAGCGCTCGACGGCGGTGCGCGCCAGGCGCTCGACCTGACTCGCATCACTGACGTCCGTCGGGACCGCGATCGCGTGCCCGACCTCGGGCTCCACGTCACGCACCGTCGCGTCGAGCGCCTCCACACCACGCGCCGCGAGCACGAGCCGAGCCCCGCGTCGCGCGAGCGCGAGCGCAGTCTCGCGACCGATGCCCGACGACGCCCCCGTGAGCACGACGACCTGATCGGCGATACGTGGCCGCCTCATCGTGCGTGCTCGGAGGCGGGACGACGCGACAGCGAGCTCGGTGAATTGAGATGAGCACCTTCGTCGACGCCCACGCCGAGGCGATCGACGAGCTCGCCGCCGAGCCACCCGGTGACGAGCGCGAGCGCGACGCCGAGACCGGAGAGCACGATCGCCGCCGCCTCGGGCACCGCCGGTGCGTCGTACCGAACGAACCAGCTCACCGCGAACAGGCCCACGACGATCACGTTCCCGATCCCGTGGAGTGCGCCGATGCGCTTCGCCCGCGTGCTCCTGGGAAGCGCGACCCAGTCGATCAACCCGAAGACGGCGGCCGCGAGGCCACCGATGAGGCCGCTCGCGATCATCCAGAAGCTGATGTCCGCGAACCGGCCGTTCCCGGTGGCAAGGAAGACGATGTCGAAGATGAACGACGTCGCCAGCAGTCCGAGCGGGAACACGATCAACATCTGATGGATCGAGTGTCCGAATAGCCTTGCTCTGCTCTCCATGAGGGGCTCCTCCACACGGACCGAGCAAGTTCGACACCGGCGGCCTCCGAGGAGGACCTACACGCCGTGGCGTGCTGGCTGCATGGTTCGGTCGTGCGCGATGACCTTCGTAAGTCTCGACGCCGGCGAGCTGCTCAGGCTGCTGGTCTCGATCGTTCTCTCCTGCGTGCTGTCGTTCCCGCTCGGCTGGGAACGGAAGCGCCATTCGCGGGCGGTGGTCGGGCTGCGCGTCTTCCCACTCGTCGCGGTCGGCGCCTGCGTCTACGTCTTCGTCGGTCAGTCGCTGTTCACGGGCGAGGCACGCGCCGAGCAGTCCGATGTGCTGCAGGGCCTGATGACCGGGATCGGGTTCGTCGGAGCAGGGGCGATCATCAAGCACTCGGGCGGTGTGAGCGGACTCGCGACCGCTGCCGCGATCTGGACGACCGGAGCGATCGGCGCGGCGGTCGCGTACGGCTTCTATGCGCTCGCGGTCGTGCTCGCTCTCGTGAACTTGTTCATCCTGGAGTCCACGCGGAAGCTCACACGCCAGGTCGAGGACGCGCTGGAGTCCGACGACGGGACATCCGGCTGAGGCGCGATGGCGAACCTAGCGGATACGCTGCGTCAACTGCTCGAGGCAGGCGTCGCGCTCGGCGCAGCGTACGTTCTCGCGCTGCCGCTCGGCTGGGAACGGACGAAACGAACCACCGCGGGCGTGGGGTTGCGGACGGTTCCTCTGGTCTCGGTGGGCGCCTGCGCGTACGTGCTGATCAGTCGCTACCTCTACGAGCAAGGGATCTACTCGATGGACGGTCTGGCGCGGACGCTGCGCGCGCTCATGACCGGGATCGGGTTCATCGGTGGCGGCGCGATCGTCAAGGACGTGCGCGACGTCCGCGGGATCGCCACCGGCGCCGCCGTGTGGAACACCGGCGCGATCGGCGCCTCGATCGCCTACGGCTCGTACGTGATCGCCCTCGTGCTCAGCCTGACGAGTCTGCTCGTTCTTTTCATCAGCCGACGACTGCAGCGCTACGGTGCACTTCCCGACGACGACGGCGCGTGACGCTATCCGCGCTGTTAGGGGACGATCATGGATCGCCCCATCATGCTCAATCAGCGCGCACCTGCTCTTCGAGCAGCTCGCCGGTCGTGAGCTCCGCTTCCTCGCCGAGCTGGAGCTCGACGCGCTCGATGCGACCGGAGAAGCGGAAGGGAAGCCGGTCCCGGTACCCGCCCCACACCGGCGACAGCGAGTCCTCGCCGACGTCGAGGCACTCGCCGAACCGCCCGCGCACCTGACGATCGATGCGGCCTTCACCGACGAGCGTGCGGTCGTGGAACAGCCGCACCGTCGCCGGCCCGCCGCGCGTCTGCGGATCGTCGCACACGAGCTCCATCCGCAGCTCGACGCGGCCTCGCGGCAACGGCTGCTCGGAGACGATGTCGTAGCGCGCGAGGTCGTACCAGTTGTAGTGGTAGCGCAGGCGGTCGTCGTCGACGAACAGGGACCAGCCCGCCCAGTCGCCGCCCATGCACACGAGCACGCCTTCGGCGCCAGCCTCGGGGATGTCGACGGTCACCGTGATCGAGTGATCGATGTTGTTCGTCCGGGGGGCGCTGCCCTCGGGGAGGCGCACCATGCCCGGATACAGCTGGATCACGGCGCGCCCCGCGAAGAACCCCGGACGCAGCGCGACGTCCGTCCGCTCCACGAACCGATCGTCGAGCGGTAGCACGTCATAGCGCGCGGCCTCGACGAGGAACAGATCCTGAAGCTCGCGCAGCAAGTCGGGATAGCGCTCCGCCAGGTCCTCGGCCTGGCTGAAGTCCTCGTCGATGTTGTAGAGCTCCCAGCGATCCTCGTCGAACGGAGCACCGCCGGCGGTCTGCCACGGCAGCCGGCCGTGACGGCAGCAGGCCATCCACCCGTCGCGGTAGATCGCGCGGTTCCCGAGCATCTCGAAGTACTGCGTGGCGTGTGGGCTCGGTGCGTCGGCGTGCTCGCGGTCGAACGTGTACGCCAGGCTCACGCCTTCGATCGGCTTCTGGGCGACGCCGTCGATCATCGACGGCTCGCCGATGCCGAGGACCTCGAGGATCG
>Ga0247822_10002213_pt1 | contig 12316 bp, 9 predicted proteins | sample 13C_Cellulose_Da_FD_192423 | JGI IMG/M metagenome (GOLD analysis project Ga0247822, IMG submission 192423) | Soil microbial communities from agricultural site in Penn Yan, New York, United States - 13C_Cellulose_Day30 | ecosystem: Environmental > Terrestrial > Soil > Agricultural land | place...
GCTCCTAAGTCACTGACCTGACATAATTTCCGGCTCCCGATGGCCTGCTGGCCGCGGGTCCTTGCCCCACCGCACCCCGCCGGCACCATCGCGGAGTGGTCGGGGGGCTGTCCCGCCCGGCGCGCACTCCGCATGCCGGGCCCACATCCGAAAGGTAAATAACGATGCGTCACTATGAAGTCGTGTTCCTGGTCCACCCGGACCAGAGCGAGCAGGTGCCGGCCATGATCGAGCGCTACAAGTCGCTGATCGAGACCGGCAACGGCAAGATCCACCGTCTGGAAGACTGGGGCCGCCGCCAGCTGGCGTACCCGATCCAGAACCTGGTGAAGGCCCACTACGTGCTGCTCAACATCGAAGCCGACCAGGCCGTCCTGAACGAACTGGTCGAGAGCTTCCGCTTCAACGATGCGGTGCTGCGCAACCTGGTCATCAAGCGCGATGGTCCGGATACCGAGCAGTCCCTGATCATGAAGAACAAGGACGAGAAGGGCGACAAGCCCGAGCGTGGCGAGCGCCGCCGCCGTGACGATGACGAAGGCGAGGCCAGCACCGAGGCTTCGACCGATTCCGACACCGCCGAAGCCGCCTGAGCACGCCATCTAGGAGCGCCACACCCATGTCCAAGTTCTTCCGCCGCCGCAAGTTCTGCAAGTTCACCGCCGAAGGCGTGAAAGAGATCGACTACAAGGATCTCAACACCCTGCGCCAGTACCTGACCGAGAACGGCAAGATCGTGCCGAGCCGCGTCACCGGTACCAAGTCCCGCTACCAGCGTCAGCTGTCCACCGCGGTCAAGCGCGCCCGTTTCCTGGCGCTGATCCCGTACACGGACAACCACGACGTGTAATCCAGGACCTCCCCTCGCGGGGAGGTTCTTCTTCCTACTGTCATTCGGACAGCCAATCGCTGCAGGCCAGGCCTGCTAACGAATACGGAGCAATACGATGGAACTGATTCTTCTGCAGAAAGTGACCAACCTGGGTGTCCTGGGTGACAAGGTCAGCGTGAAGCCGGGCTACGGCCGCAACTACCTGGTGCCGCAGGGCAAGGCCGTGCCGGCCACTGCCGCCAACGTCGCCGAGTTCGAAGCCAAGCGCGCCGACTACGAAGCCAAGGCCAAGGCCGTGCACGACGACGCCGAAGCCCGCGCCGCCAAGCTGGAAGGTGCCAGCGTCACGATCACCGCCAATGCCGCGACCGAGGGCAAGCTGTTCGGTTCGGTCGGTCCGCGCGACATCGCCGACGCGTTCACCGCCGCTGGCCTGCCGCTCGAGAAGAGCGAAGTCATCATGGGCGAAGGCGCGCTGCGCAACATCGGCGAGTACGAAATCGCCGTGAAGCTGCACGCCGACGTGCAGACGACGGTCAAGGTCGTGGTGCAGGCGGAAGCCTGATCCAGGCAGCGCATCATCCGTGATGCCGACAGACGGGCGCCGCAAGGCGCCCGTTCTGTTTCTGCCGTCCGCGCATGCCGACAGGTGGCCCGCGCCGTCGCAGCGGGTGAGACGGCAAAAGATCAGCCTGAAGATACTTATCCACAGGTTGTTCCGTCGCGTGCCCACAGGCCGGGCTCCTACGATGTCCGGTCCGGCCCCATTCCGACCTGGTTGTACTGTCCATGCCCGCACGTACCGGCTTCCGCACCGACCCGCACGACTCGCGCATCGAACAGCTGCGCGTTCCGCCGAACTCCATCGAGGCGGAACAGGCGGTGCTGGGCGGCCTGATGCTGGCGCCGGAAGCGTACGACCGCATCAACGACAAGCTCACGCCGAATGATTTCTACCGTCGCGACCATCAGCTGATCTATCGCGCCATCGGCGAACTCGCGGAACGGAACCGTCCGTTCGATGCGGTGACGCTGGGAGAGTGGTTCGAGTCGCAGGGGCACATGGAACTGGTCGCCGGCGGTGCCTACCTGGTGGAACTGGCCAGTACCACGCCGTCGGCGGCGAACATCACGGCCTATGCCGAGATCGTGCGCGACAAGGCAGTGATGCGCCAGCTCATCGAGGTCGGCACCGAGATCGTCAACGACGCCTTCCAGCCGGAGGGCAAGGAAAGCGACGAGATGCTGGCGGTCGCCGAACAGAAAGTGTTCGCGATCGCGGAGCAGGGCGCACGCGGACGCACCGACTTCGTGGCGATGAACGATGCGTTGAAGGATGCGTTCGAAGTCCTGCGCGTACGTTCGGAAAGCGGCGGCACCGTCACCGGCCTGCCGACCGGCTACACCGAGTTCGACATGATGACCGCGGGCCTGCAGCCCACCGACCTGGTGATCCTGGCGGCGCGTCCGGCGATGGGCAAGACCACGTTCGCGCTGAACATCGCCGAGTACGCGGCCATCAAGTCGAAGAAGGCCGTCGCGGTGTTCTCGATGGAAATGTCGGCCGGGCAGCTGGCGATGCGACTGATCTCGTCGGTCGGCCGCATCAATGCCACGCGACTTCGCACCGGTTCGCTGGAGGATGAGGACTGGAGCCGCGTCACCAGCGCGATCCGCATCCTCAAGGACCAGGCCAAGGTCTTCATCGACGACACGCCTGGCCTCTCGCCGGACGTGCTGCGTTCGAAGGCGCGCCGGTTGAAGCGGGAACACGACCTCGGCCTGATCGTCATCGACTACCTGCAGCTGATGTCCGTGCCGGGCAACAGCGAAAACCGCGCCACCGAGATTTCCGAGATCTCGCGGTCGCTGAAAGGACTGGCAAAGGAACTCAACGTGCCGGTGCTCGCGCTGTCGCAGCTCAACCGATCGCTGGAAACACGCACCGACAAGCGTCCGGTGATGGCGGACCTGCGCGAATCGGGCGCCATCGAGCAGGATGCCGACATGATCGTCTTCATCTACCGCGACGACTACTACAACAAGGAAACCTCGCCGGACAAAGGCCTGGCCGAGATCATCATCGGCAAGCAGCGTTCGGGTCCGACCGGCTCGTGCAAGCTGCGCTTCTTCGGCGAATACACCCGTTTCGACAACCTGAGCCACGACAGCATCGGCGCGTTCGAATGACCCCATCGATGTTCGCGGCGGTGCTTGTCGCGTAGTACGCTGCACGGGGCAGGACCGGTCCTCGGGGGAGCCGATACCAGGCATTGAAGGGCGCTGCGGGGCGCCCGGACGCGGTGCCCGGTGCGGCGGTGGTCCGGAACACGAATGGCCAGCGAGTAGATGTGCAGGGGAATCCAGTGGCCAGTGCGTCGGGCGCGGGCACAAGCAGGCGGTTGCGTGGCTGGCGGGCCGCATGGGCCGGTCTGGTGCTGCTTGCGTGCATGCAGGTGGCGTCGGCCCTCGAGATCCACCGCCAGCTGTCGCAGTTCCACCACACGGCCTGGAACGTCAAGGACGGTGCACCGGGTCAGATCACCGCATTGGCGCAGACCGCGGACGGCTATCTCTGGCTGGCCACCCAGATCGGCCTGTACCGCTTCGATGGCGTGCAGTTCGAGCGTTATGCGCCTCCGGCCGGCGAGTCGCTGCCCGCGACCAGTGTTTCGGCCCTGTATGCGCCTCCCGAGGGGGGGCTCTGGGTGGGTTTTCGCTACGGTGCCGTCAGCCACATCCACGCGGGCGGACTGGATCACTACGGTGAAGCACAAGGTCTGCCCAGCGGAACCGTCTTCGGTTTTGCCCGCGATGCCGATGGCCGGCTGTGGGCCGCCACCTTCACCGGGCTGGTCTATCTGGAACGGGGACGATGGCACGCGCTGGGGCCGGAATGGAAATTCCCCGGCCGGCAGGCGCGCACCGTGTTCAACGATGCGTCCGGCACGCTGTGGGTGGCGACCGAGCAAGGCGCCGCTTTTCTGCCGCGTGGAGCACGGGCTTTCCAGCGCGTGCAGGCACCGGTAGGCAGGATCAGCCAGTTTTCGCAGGCGCCGGACGGCGGCATCTGGATTGCCGAGGCCGACCGCGCCGTACGCGTACTGCCCCTGCCGGGAGTTCCGATGTCGACCGCGGCGCTGCCGCTGCCGCTGCCATCGGCCGGCCTGCTGTTCGACCGCGACGGTGCGCTGTGGGCCACCACCCTGGGCGACGGCGTCTACCGGCTGGCGGGCGAAGGGCAACCGCACTTCGAGAGCTATCGCCAGCGCGACGGCCTCAGTTCGGACTATGCGTTGCCGCTGCTGGAAGACCGCGAGGGCACGATCTGGGTAGGCAGTAGTCGCGGACTGGACCGTTTCCGCCATGCGAACGTAGTGCTGGCCCGTCTGCCAGACGGCGCGCACGACTTCGCCATCGTCGCCGATGACGGCGCAGCAGTGCTGGCGGGAAGCCGCAACCGGCCCCTGATGCGGCTGCGGGACGATACGCTCGAGACGTTGTCGCTGCCTCCGCCGCTGACCGCAGCCTACAGGGACGACGAAGGCGTGGTCTGGCTCGGTGGTCCCAAAGGACTGTGGACATTGCGTGACGGCAGGTTGGCGCCCGCGGCGCCCCTGCCGGTCAGCGCGTATTCGGGCGTGCAGGCGATCGCACGGACGACCGACGGCACGCTGTGGGTGTCGTTGAACACCCCAGGCATCCATCGCCTGCGCGACGGCCACTGGACCCATCTGCAGGAACTGGCGGGTACGCGCGATGGCTCGTCGCCGCTGAGCCTGCTGGCCGACCGGGAAGGTCAGCTGTGGATGGGCTTCGCGCACAACCGCATCGCGCGGATGCGGGAAGGCAGGCTGCAGGTATTCGGCCCCTCGAAGGGTCTGGACGTCGGCAACGTCAGTGCGCTGCATCAGGGGCGTTCCGGCATCTGGATCGGCGGCGAGCGGGGTCTTGCGCGTCTGCGCGGCGATCGCATCCAGAGCCTGCGCGCGCGCGCGGACAGCCCGTTCCGTGGCATTTCCGGCATCGTGGAGACGGCGGACGGTGATCTCTGGCTCAACGGTGCGCGAGGCATCGTGCGGGTGCCGGCCAGCGCCATCGAGGCGGTGCTCAAGGATTCGCCGCACGCTGCGTACGATCTCTTCGACTTCCTCGACGGACTTCCCGGCGTCCCCGCGCAGTTCCGACCCATCCCGACCGCGCTGCAGGCCGGGAATGGAAAGCTCTGGTTCGCCACCACCAGCGGCGTGGTGTCGATCGATCCGAAGGCCATCCAGCGCAATCCGTTGCCTCCGCCAGTGGCGATCCGCGCGCTGTCCGTCGACGGCCGGGACCATCGCCTGGAGGGCGGCCCGCTGTCGCTGCCTGCCGGCGCGCGCAACCTGCAGATCGGCTACACCGCGTTGAGCCTGGCCATCCCCGAGCGGGTCCGGTTCCGTTACCGGCTCGAAGGCTACGAGCAGGAATGGCAGGAGGCCGGCACGCGTCGCGTGGCGTACTACAACGATCCGGGGCCGGGGCACTACGTGTTCCGCGTGCTGGCGGCCAACAACGATGGGGTGTGGAACGAGACGGGCGCCAGCATCGCGTTCTCGATCGCGCCGCGGTACTACCAGACCCCATGGTTCGCCTTGCTGTGCGTCGCCCTGGTCGCCGGCCTGCTGTGGGTCGCCTACCTGATGCGTCTTCGCCGCGTATCCCGGCAGATCCATGACCGCCTGCAGGAGCGCCACCGCGAACGCGAGCGCATCGCCCGCGAGTTGCACGACACCCTGCTACAGAGCGTGCAGGGGCTGATCCTGCGCTTCCATGCGGTAGCAGGATCGCTGGGGGCGAGCGCACCCGGGCGGGACGCCCTGGAGTCCGTGCTGGAGCGCGCCGACGACGTGCTGGTGGAGGCGCGCGACCGTGTGCTCGACCTGCGCGCGACCCACCATGCGGGCGGACTGTCCGACGTGTTTGTCCGGATGGCGGCCGACCTGGCCAGCGATGCGGATGTTTCCTGCCGGGTGACGATGGAGGGACTGGCCGTGCCCCTGGATCCGATCGTGCAGGACGAACTGGTGCAGATCGGGCGCGAAGCGCTGGTCAACGCGTTCCGCCACGCGCATGCGGGGCACATCGAGGTCGTGATCGAACAGGCGACGGATGGCGTGCGCGTCCGCTTCATCGATGACGGTCGCGGCATCGAACCCGATGTACTGGCACGCGGAGGCAGGCACGGGCACTGGGGGCTGGCGGGCATGCGCGAACGCGCAGAGCGGCTGGGCGCGACGCTGGACGTCGCATCGCGACCGGGCGAGGGCACCTGCATCGACGTCCGTGTGCCGGCGGCGCTCGCCTACCGCGCGCGGTCACGCCGGTGGCAACGCTGGTTGCTGGGGCGCCATGACGGGAAGTACGGGCGCTGAAGCAGCGGGCATCCGCATTCGCACCGCTACAATCACCCCATGCCTGGACCCGACCACATCGAGGGAATGGACTTCGCGGCCTCGTTCCGTCCCGAAGCGAACGACCGTCCCACCCGCATCCGCGTGGACTTGGACGCGTTGAGCCACAACGTCCATGCGCTGCAGGTGCACGCGGGCGTGCCGGTGATGGGCATCGTCAAGGCCAATGCCTATGGGCACGGGCTGGTGCCCGTCGCACTGCACCTGCAGGCCGAGGGCATCGGGCAACTGGGCGTGGCGCTGGTGGAGGAGGGCATCGCGCTGCGGCGCGCGGGCGTGACGGTGCCGATCCTGGTGCTGGGCGGCATCCATGCACCGCAGGTCAGCCAGTTCCTGGCGTGCGATCTTGAGGTGACCGTCTCCTCCATTGCCAAGCTGCGCCAGGTGGAACTGGCGGCCGAATCGCTGGGACGTCGCGCGGTGATCCATCTGAAGGTGGACACCGGCATGGAGCGCATCGGCGTGCACAGTGAGAATGCCGGACCCTTCATCGAGGCCGCAGTCGCCTCACGCTGGTGCACCGTGAAGGGCGTCTATTCCCATCTGGCGTGTTCGGACGATCCCGCCTCGCCGATGACGCAGGGACAGCTCGCGCGCTTCCTCGACGCCTGCCGGCATTTCGAGCGCATCGGTGCGCCGATGCCGATCCGCCACCTGGCCAACTCAGGCGGCGTGCTGCATTTCCCTGAAACCTGCCTGGACATGGTGCGCCCGGGCATCGCGCTGTACGGCGTGATGCCCGATCCCGCCTCGCGCCCGACCGTGGCGTTGAAGCCAGCGTTGTCGCTGGTTTCGAAAGTGGTCTATTTCAAGGTGGTCGGCGCCGGGCGCACGGTCAGTTATGGCGCCACCTGGACGGCGCCGACCGATACCCGCATCGTCACCGTGCCGATCGGCTACGGCGACGGTTACCCGCGTTCGCTGTCATCGCGTGGCGAAGTGCTGGTGCGGGGTGCGCGCCATCCCATCGTCGGGCGCGTATGCATGGACCAGTTCATGGTGGACATCGGTCCCGGCGGCAGCGCCTACAACGAGGACGAAGTGGTGCTGATCGGCCGCCAGGGCGGCGATGGCATTACCTGCGAAGCCGTGGCGCTTGCAGCGGGCACCATCCCGTACGAGATCCTGACCGGGCTCAATGCCCGCATCCCGCGCGAATACATCGGCGGTGCATCCGGCATGGCGCCTGCGACGTAAGCAGGCGGACCCGTCTTCGAGAGTTTCCTGCATGCCCAACGCCCTCGTCTGGTTCCGCCACGACCTGCGCCTGGACGACAATCCGGCGCTGCAGGCCGCGCTGGATGAGGGCTTCACGCCACTGCCGGTGTACGTGCACGCGCCGGCAGAGGAAGGCGAATGGGTGCCCGGTGCCGCATCGCAGGCCTGGCTGGGCAGATCGCTGGCATCACTCGATGCCTCCCTGCGGCAGCGCGGTTCGCGCCTGCTGATCCGGCATGGACCCAGCCGACGCACGTTGCAGGATCTGATCGATGCATCCGGTGCCACCGCGGTTTTCTGGAACCGCAAGTACGAACCCGCCACGCAGCCACGCGATGCCGCGATCAAGCAGGCATTGCGTGACAACGGGCTGCGCGCGGAGAGCTTCAACGGCAGCCTGCTGATCGAGCCGTGGGACATCGCCACCCAGCAAGGCCAGCCCTACAAGGTATTCACGCCGTTCTGGCGCGCCGCGCAGACCCGGTTGCGCCTGCCCGCGCCGTGGACGGCGCCACCGCGGGTGCCGGCGGTGGATGACGCCATCACCGGCGTGCCGCTGGAGGCATTGGAACTCCGTCCACGCCCTTCGTGGGATATCGGGTTCTGGGAAGCATGGACCCCGGGCGAAGCGGGGGCTCGCGAAGCGCTTGAGGTCTTCATCGAGGGGGCACTCAACGGCTACCGCACCGATCGCGATCGCCCCGACCGAACCGGCACATCGCGACTGTCGCCGCACCTGCACTTCGGCGAGATCGCGCCGTGGCGGATCATGGCGGAGCTGGAGCGCGTTCGTTCGGCGGCCAACGGCGCCGACATGGAGGGTTACATCCGTGAGCTCGGCTGGCGTGAGTTCGCGCACCACCTCCTGCATCACTTCCCGCATACGACCACGCAGGACCTCAACCCGCGTTTCGCGCATTTCGACTGGGCGAAGGTGGACCCCGCCGCGCTCGAGGCCTGGCAGCGTGGCCGGACCGGTGTCCCGATCATCGATGCGGGCCTGCGCGAACTGTGGACGACCGGTTACATGCACAACCGCGTGCGCATGATCGTGGCCAGTTACCTGACCAAGCACCTGCGCTACCACTGGCTGCACGGCGCGCACTGGTTCTGGGACACGCTGGTCGATGCGGACCTGGCCAACAACACGCTGGGCTGGCAATGGACCGCCGGCACCGGGGCCGACGCCGCGCCGTACTTCCGCGTCTTCAATCCCGTCACCCAGGCGGAGAAGTTCGATCCCAGGGGCGAGTACATCGCGCGCTGGGTACCGGAACTGGCGCCGTTGCCGGTGCCGCTGCGCTTCGCGCCCTGGCAGAAACCGGACCTGCTGGCGCACGTGGCGCCAGACTATCCACGCGGACCCATCGTGGACCTCGCCGAGGGCCGCGACGGTGCGCTGGCGGCGTACCGCGACAGTGGTGGCTGAGATGCGTTGACGCCTTTCGGCGCCGCGTGCTTCACTCGGCGCGGGAGAGGAGGGCAAGCATGGCCACGAAGAAGGCGCCGGCAAAGCCGCGTCGCGAGCCGATGTCGCGGGTGGATACCGCCTGGTTGCGGATGTGTCGTCCGACCAATCCGATGATGATCACCGGCGTGCTGATGTTCGATGAGCCGATGTCGCTCGACCGGCTCAAGCAGGTGGTGAAGAAGCGCTTCCTCGCTTATCCGCGCTTCCTGCAGAAGGCCGTGGACACGCCGGCCGGTGCCTCGTGGGTGACCGATCCCGACTTCGACCTCGACTGGCATGTGCGCCTGTCCGCACTGCCGGGACGGCGCGATCCGGCGTCCGAGAAGAAGGCGCTGGAGCGCTTCACCAGCCAGATGGCCTCCACCCCGCTGGACAAGACCAAGCCGCTCTGGCAGTTCCACCTGATCGAGCGCTATGGCACGGGTTCGGCGCTGGTCGCACGCATCCACCACAGCTATGCCGACGGGATAGCGCTGGTGCAGGTGCTGCTGTCGTTGACCGATACCAGTCGCAAGCCGGACGCCGGCAAGGACCTGCGCTCGGCATGGCTGAAGAAGGACGGCGTGGAGGTCGTGCGCCGGGTCGGCGCGATCGACCGCTACATGCAGTTGGGCGGCAAGGTGCTGGGCAAGGGGATGGAGATGTACCGCGATCCCTCGCTGGCCACGGTGCTGGCGAAGGAGGGTGGCGAGATCGGGCGCGAACTGCTGCATGCGCTGTCGCTGTCGGACGACCCGCCCACACTGCTGCGCGGCAAGCTGGGCGTCAGCAAGCGGGTGGCCTGGGCCGAGCCGCTGGACCTGGAGGAAGTGAAAGCCGTCGGGCGCGCCTGCGACTGCACCGTCAACGATGTACTGATGGCGGCCGCAGCCGGCGCGCTGCGCAGCTACATGCTGGAGCGGGGCGAGCAGGTCGATGGCATCACCCTGCGCGCGACCGTGCCCGTGAACCTGCGACCGCTGGAGCACGCGCGCAAGCTGGGCAACCATTTCGGCCTGGTGTTCCTCGACCTGCCGGTCGGCGAAGACAACCCGGTCCGCCGGCTTGAGCGCGTGGCGGCATGCATGCGCGATCTCAAGAACTCACGCCAGGCCATCGTCGCGTTCGGGCTCCTGGCTGCGCTTGGCATGGCACCGTCGGCGGTCCAGGGCGTCGCGCTGGAGCTGTTCTCCCGCAAGGCCACGGCCGTGGCCACCAACGTGCCCGGTCCGCAGCAGCCGCTGTACATGGGCGGATCGCGACTGCGCGAGATGATGTTCTGGGTGCCGCAGACAGGTTCCATCGGCATCGGTGTCTCCATCCTCAGCTACAACGGCCGCGTGCACTTCGGATTGATCGCCGACGCCAAGCTGATTCCGGACCCGGACGCGGTGATCCGGCGTTTCGGCCCCGAGTTCGACAAGCTGCTGTACCTGTCGCTGATGGGCGACTGGGAGCGGACGCTGGATGCGCCGGCGGCGAGCGCATTGCTGTCCTGATCCCCGCCGCCACCTGAATGAACAGGGGAGAAATCGCGCGTTCTACACAGCGCGATGGTTAGGCTTGCGACCGTTCCGGGTATTCACCCGACGCCACAAGGAGGATCCATGAATACGATGCTGAAGACCGGCGCCCTGGCAGCGCTCACCGTCACCCTGCTGGGCGGTTGCGCCAGCTACACCGGCCAGACCAACGATCCCAACGACCCCAACCGCACCCGCACGGGCGCCCTGATCGGTGCCGGTATCGGTGCCGTGGCCGGCCTGCTGAGCGGCAGCGATGCCACCGAACGCCGCCAGCGTGCGCTGGTGGGTGCCGGTGTCGGCGGTTTGGCAGGTGGCTCCATCGGCGCCTACCAGGATCGCCAGGAAGCCGAGCTGCGCCGACAGACGGCGGGCACGGGCATCGACGTCAGCCGTGACGGCGACGTCATCAAGCTCAACCTGCCCGATGGCGTGACCTTCGACTTCGGCAAGGCCGACCTGAAGTCGCAGTTCTATCCCGCGCTCAACAACGTGGCGTCCACGCTGCGCGAGTACAACCAGACCATCGTGGAAGTCAGCGGCCACACCGACAGCATCGGTTCCGACGCGGTCAACCAGCGCCTGTCCGAGCAGCGTGCGGCCGCGGTCGGCAACTACCTGATCGGCCAGGGCCTGCAGCGTGAGCGCTTCGAGATCGTCGGCATGGGCAAGCGGTATCCGGTCGCCAGCAACGATACGGATGCGGGTCGTGCGATGAATCGCCGCGTCGAAGTCCGCGTGCTGCCCGTGCGCTCGTAAGCCATCGTCGCAGCGTGTCGGAAACGGGCCGCGCAAGCGGCCCGTTTTCTTTGTCTGTTCCGCCGGGTGCTGTCAACCCGTTTCCAGCGCCGCCATCCGTTGCCACAATCGGCATCCCACCCGGTCCATCGGGTTTTCCAGTACGGACGCAATGCAAGACCGCAATCTCCACATCGCCCAGCACATCGCCGCCACCATTGCCGCCGAGATCGGTGCACAGACCGCGCAGGCCAAGGCCGCCATCGCGCTGCTGGACGAAGGCGCCACGGTGCCCTTCATCGCCCGCTACCGCAAGGAAGTTACCGGCGGACTGGACGACATCCAGTTGCGCAACCTCGAAGTGCGCCTGACCTACCTGCGCGAACTCGAAGACCGCCGCGCCGCCGTGCTGGCCAGCATCGACGAGCAGGGCAAGCTGACCGACGCACTGCGCGCCGACATCGAAGCCGCCGACAGCAAGGCCCGCCTGGAAGACCTGTATCTGCCTTACAAGCCCAAGCGCCGCACGCGCGCGCAGATCGCCCGCGAGGCCGGACTCGAACCGCTGGCCGACGGCCTGCTCGCCGATCCGACCCAAGTGCCCGAAACCGCCGCCGCGGCGTATGTCGATGCAGACAAAGGCGTCGCCGACGCCAAGACCGCACTCGACGGCGCGCGCGCCATCCTGATGGAGCGCTGGGGCGAGGACGCCGCGCTGGTCGGCGAACTGCGCGCGTGGATGACCGAGGTCGGCGTGATCCGCGCGAAGGTGGCACAGGGCAAGGAGAACGAAGGCGCCAAATACCGCGACTACTTCGACCACGCCGAATCGCTGGCGAAGATTCCCTCGCACCGCCTGCTGGCGCTGTTCCGCGCGCGCCGCGAAGAGATCCTGCTGCTCGACCTCGACCCGGGCATGGAGGCCGAGGCCGGCCACCTGCAGGCCGAAGGCCGCGTGGCGGTGCATGCGGGTGTGTCCTCGCAGGGACGCGCAGCCGACAAGTGGCTGCTGGACGCCTGCCGCCTGACCTGGCGCGCCAAACTGCACATGCACCTGCTGCTGGACCTGTTCAACCAGGCGCGCGAGAAGGCCGAAGCCGAGGCC
>Ga0247822_10002215_pt1 | contig 12311 bp, 14 predicted proteins | sample 13C_Cellulose_Da_FD_192423 | JGI IMG/M metagenome (GOLD analysis project Ga0247822, IMG submission 192423) | Soil microbial communities from agricultural site in Penn Yan, New York, United States - 13C_Cellulose_Day30 | ecosystem: Environmental > Terrestrial > Soil > Agricultural land | place...
TCCTCCCACAGGCTCTGCCAGTGCGAGGGTCCGGAACTGCCCAGACCCGGGACCGTCAGGACGATCGGCGAATTCACGTCATGGGGCGAGAAAATGGACATGCCCGTTTCTCCAGATGACGACTCCATGCCGACAATCTTATTCCTATCTAACAGATAGGCAATAAACATTGCGTTGCGTGGCGCCAAGCCTGCGGCGAACCGAATGGATCGCCGCAGGGGAGGGGCGGGCGCGGCCGCGCCGTCCAGGTCAGGCGGGAGCCATGGTAAGGTCGTCGAGCCGGTCGTAGCTGACCGCCATGCCATGCTCCATGCCGGTCGCGAGCATCGCGGTGCGCGTCTCGGCGTCGGGCAGGGTCATGCGCATCGTCATCAGCGTTCCTGCGCCGTCCGCTTCAAAGCGCGTCTCGACATGGTTGTCGGGGGTCGGATCGGGCAGGTGCATCCGCTCGACATGGACGATGCGGCTGTGCGGGGTCAGCTCGACATACTCGCCGGTCAGGAAGAAGCCGTTACCGTTGCCATCGCTCCACTCGTAACGGATCTGGCCGCCTGGGCGCGCGTCGTTGATGCAGACCGGCATCGACCAGCCCTCGTCGCAGCCGAGCATCCATTGCTGGATCAGCTCCGGCTCGACATGCGCGCGATAGACGCGCTCGGGTGGCGCGGCGAAGCGGCGGGTGACCACGACATGCGTGTCGCCTTCGGTGCGGACATCAAGCTTGCTCATCATTCTTCTCCTTGGGGTCATCCATTGCAGCCAGGACCGCGTCGAGGCGGTCGTAATTTGCCGAAAGTGCCTTGCGCAGCATCGCCAGCCATTCCTCGATTCCGGTCAGGGCATCGGGGGCAAGCCGGCACGGCCGTTTCGTTCCCTCCACGCGCCGCGCGATCAGCCCCGCACCTTCGAGCACCTTGAGGTGCCGCGAGATCGCCGGCTGGCTCATCGCGAAGGGCCGGGCGAGTTCCATCACCGTCGCTTCGCCGGCCGCCAGCCGCGCCACGATCGCGCGGCGGGTCGGATCGGCAAGCGCCGCGAAGCTGGTGTCGAGATTGATCATAACTTCCTCACTATATAACTAATCAGTTATATAGTAGGGCATGACTTGTCAAGCTGGCGAGCGCGGCCTGCGGATCGCATGGGATGTTGGAGAGGTTGGCGCGCCCGGCAGGATTCGAACCTGCGGCCCCAAGCTTAGAAGTGTTGTGCTCGTCACTCTATCAATTTTCCAGCATTGACGGTTTTCCGGGATTGTTCTTCCCGCTGTTTCCTTGATGTTCCCGGCAGTTCCCGCTATCGTGATTGCTAGGTGCTTACTGGATGGCCATGGCAACGGGGAAGATCACGAAGCGAGCGGTTGATGCGGTCCAGCCTGGGCCGAGCGACGCGTTCCTGTGGGACGATGAACTTCGCGGGTTCGGCCTGAAGGTGACGCCATCCGGCAAGCGCAGCTATGTCTATCAGTATCGGATCGGCGGACGCGGTGCGAAGACCAAGCGCTGGACCATCGGATCCCACGGAAGCCCTTGGACCGCGACCACCGCCAGGGCAGAGGCAGAGCGGCTTGCGTTGCTGGTCGGTCAGGGCGTCGATCCCGTCGAAGCCGAGCGCGTGCGTCGCAAGCAGGCCGAAACGCTTGGCTTCAAGGATTACGTCGACACGTTCACCGACGCCTATCTCAAGACCGAGTGGGGCGATTCCTGGCCTTTGGCGAAGCGCCGGCTGGAAATGTATGCCGTCCCGCTGCTCAAGGATCGACCCCTGCCTGAGATCCGTGCGGGCGAGATCGTCGCTATATTCGACAAGGTGCGGGACAAGCCAGCCCTCGCCCGCAATCTGCATGCTGTGTTGAGGAAGCTCTTCAACTGGGCCGAGAAGCGGGACGACATTAATGTGTCGCCCATGCACAAGATCGACCCGCCCGCAGGCGCGAAGGCTCGGAAGCGCGTGCTCAACGATGACGAACTGCTGGCGTTGTGGCGCGCGACATACTCGCTGAACGATCCGTTCGGGCCATTCGTGCGCACGCTCGTCTGCACGCTGCAACGGCGAAGCGAAGTTGCCGGACTCGCTTGGCCGGAGCTGGCCCACAACGAACAACTGTGGCGTCTGCCGGGCGAGCGGGCAAAGAACGACGCCGATCACCTCGTGCCGCTCAACGCGCTGGCGACCGCCGAGCTGGACTTGCTGGGCTGGAAGCGGCGTGGCCTGCTGTTCACTACCACGGGCAAGACACCAATAAGCGGCTTTTCGCGCATGAAGGGCATTCTTGACGCGAAGATGCTGGTCGAACTGCAGCGCATCTACGACGAGCGCGCCGACCTAGCCGGCGAGCCCGCCGAGAAGGCAGTCATACCCGCGTGGCGGCTGCACGATATTCGACGGACGGGCACTACCCGCATGCAGGGCTTGGGCGTGCAGATCGAGGTGACCGAGAAGGTTATCAATCACCTCTCTGGCGAAACGGCAGGGATCAGGGGCGTCTACAACCTGTGGGAGTATCTCGACGAGAAACGCCGTGCGCTGGATGCGTGGGGCGGCTGGCTCGATAATCTGGTTTCTGGCCGCACGGCCGACAATGTCGTTCCGATCGCGGCTGCGCGAGCGTGAACAGGCGGGGCGGCTAGGGTAGCTCCCGAACGGCCGGTTTCCGCCTGGCCTGCCGCCTCGCTTCACAATGCGGACGCTCTGCGGAGGGCGCGTGTCGGATCAATTCTTGTCGATCCCCGATCAGATGATTGGGGCGACCTTATTTCCACAAGAAGCTGTGGACTGGCTCGCGTTTGGCCCGCCAGAGCAAGGTTTGCGGTCCAGCCTTTCGCTGGATGATCAGATCCTTTGCGCCCACACGGCGGCCGGCGCTCTGCTTATGGCGATGTGGGGTGGTGATCTGCCGGGCTACGTGCGCTCGCCGTCGGACGGGATTTGGTATCAGATCCCATCCCTCTATTGGGGCAGGCAGACATCCGAGAGCATGCAATCCGCTATGAAAAGGCCGGAGATACCGGACCGCTTGCCCGGGCAGCCGCGACCTCTCGATCCTCGATACGGGATCGAGGTGGCGACCTATCCGCACCGTCTCCCCGCGAACGATCTCGTTGGTCAGATCGTCGCATTTCGCAAAGCTGAGGTTGAGCGATACAGCGCGATCGCGAAGCCCGTTTCTCAGTGGAAGCTGAAGAAGTCCGAAGGGACATTGTGGTCGCTGTATGAAGCCGTGGCGTGGATCGCGACGGGTGACGATGCCTTCGCGAAGCAACAGGCCGACTTCTACGAGCGACACCCAATTCCGACGAACGCTGGGGCGGTAACTTGGCTCACCCTTCAGCAGGCCGTGGAAACGCGAGGACCTGGCGATCGGCTGATGAGCGTGGACGATGCACGTCAACGCCTTCGCGCCGCGTGTGAAGCCGGCAAGGTGTCAGCGACAGGCGTTGTCCTGATCTCGGAGAAACCCCGCAAGTTCGGTGAGCGGGAATCCATTCCAGCGGTCGACTTCGTCGGCGCCGAACTCTGGCCAGGAAAGGGCGGATCGCTGCATCGAATCATCCAAGGACTGGGCGAAGCCGGTCGTTGGTTCGAGCTGCGGTTCAGCGAAGCCGATGTCCGGGGCATCGCAGTCGCGTCGTCGCCGGTGGCTCAGCAGCCGCCACAGCCCTCGCCCTCGATCCAGCAAGCCACTGCTCCGCCCCAGCCCGTTCAGCGTTGGACCGAGGCAGAGATGACCCAGGCCATTAAAACTTGGGTGGCGCAAGCGTCTAGCCGCGATCGGGAAGCCGCATGGCGTGACCACTTCAAGGCGCTTAAGTCTGAACACGGCTGGGGCAACCAATCATTCCGCGATCACTGGCCAATTGCCAATAAGTCAGTCGGAAAGCCCGGCAGGCCTAATCCCGCGCAGTAATCCGCGTAGAAAGTCGGGCTATCCGCGCACGCGGAAATATCACGCGGATTTTTACCCCCCGAAATTCCCGCTCGTCCCCGCAATCCCGCTGGGGAGGAGCGACAAGATGCAGAAGCTGCTCAATACCGCGCAGGCCGCGCCCCTGATGGGGGTCGAGGCTAAGACGGCAGAGAATTGGAGAAGTTTGGGGTTCGGCCCGCGCTTCATCCGCGTAGGACGCCTGGTCAAGTATGACCCCGACGACATCGCCGCGTGGCGCGCCGAGCGCCGCGTCGGTAGCACGTCGCAGATGATCGCCGCGTGATCCGACATGGCGAACCGAAAGGCCGGCTCGCGCCATAAGCGAGCGCCCCGCCCCACCTGCGGGGTGGAACGGGGCACCGTGTGTCTGCTTGGCGGCGACGCACACGAGAATAATCGGGATGCGCTTCGCATTCAACGGGTGATTGCCATCTGTGGCGTATCGCCGTCAGTCGCGTCGATCATCGCGCCCTTCGCTTTTGGGGGTGCGGCATGATGCATCAAGCTCCCTTCACACGCGTTGCCGACGCAGCGTTCGCCCTGATCGAGGCGCATCGCGACGGTAAAACGAAGCTCACGCGCAAGGCGGGCAACTTCCTTGGCGAATGCGTGGTGGATGGCGAACAGCCGCTATCGCAGCGCCAGGGCGAGTGGATCTCCACCCTGCTCAATAAGGCCGGCCTCCCCGCCATCGATGGATTGGAGGCGCGCCATGGCTGACGATCGCTATCCGACCATACCCGGGCACCGCAACGTCGATACGTCGATCGAGGCGGCCGATCGCATCGCGCCATCCGCACCGTTGCTCGCAAGCCAAGTCCTGACGGCGGTAACCGCCGCCGGTCCGCGCGGCATAACGGTCGTCGAGATGGCAACGGCGCATAGCCTTGATCGGATGGGTATCCAGCCGCGCTTCAGCGAACTGCGCGCGCTGGGCAAGATCGCCGATAGCGGCATGCGCCGCCGCAACCCCTCGGGCGTCCGCGCGATCGTGTGGACCCTGCCGGAGCATGTCCTGCAGATTCAGCAGGGGCCGAACCAATGAGCTGCGCGGCTGAGAACATCACGCGTCACTTCGGTGGGGACTGGCACGGCAGCTATGGCTCGATGCCGACGCCTGGACATTCGCCTAAGGACCGGGGAACCACCGTCAAGATGGGTGACACCGGCGATGTCATCTTCTTCGCTCACAACGATCCGTCGATGGATTGGCGAGCGCTGAAGGACGAATGTCGTTCGCTTGGCCTGATCGCGGATCGCGAGCGCTCCGGCACCAGCGGCGGTGGCTGGCGCGAAACGGGCAGCTATACCTATCGGGACGCGTCCGGTGCGGTGCTCTACCGCACCGTCAGAAAGGAGAAGCCCGGCGCGGACAAGCGCTTCGAAGCACAGCGGCTCGAAGGACGGCAATGGATCAACGGGATGGGGAACGTCGAGCGCATCCCCTATCGCCTACCGGAACTGCTAGCGACCGATCCCGCCGAGCCGATCTTCTTCGTGGAGGGGGAGCGAAAAGCGGACAAGCTGGCGCGTTGGGGCATGTCGGCAACGGCGATTCCCTTCGGCGCCAAGGGGTGGCGTGACAGCTACAAGCAGCATTTTGCCGGTCGCCGTGTGATCGTTCTCCCCGATAATGACGGGCCGGGACGAGAGTTCGCGAACAGGCTGCAGGCGTCGCTGCGCGAGGTGGCGAATAGCGTCGTCGTGATCGACCTGCCGGGGCTGCCGCAGAAGGGCGATATCATCGACTGGACAGGCACGGCTGACGATCTTCGCCAGTTGGCCGACCGCGTTCTCAACGCGCCGTCTCCCATGTTCCCCCTGGCCGATCTGCTCGCATGGGATCGCATGTCGGCAAGCCCCAAGAGCTTCGTCATGGCCGGTTATGTGCCCGCGCGCGAATTGACGCTGGCAACCGGCAAGGGCGGCGCGAACAAGTCCACCTTCGGCCAGCAGCTCGCCACGTGCGTTGCGGCTGGCATCCCGATGCTTGGCGTCGATGTCGAGCAGTCGCCTTCGCTCTACATCACCGCCGAAGACGACGAGGATCGCCTACACTGGATGCAGCAGCATATCTGCCGCGCGCTCCGGGTGCATATGGGCGATCTCGCCGGCACGCTGCATCTCGCGAGCTTGCGCGGGCGGCTCGGTAATGAGCTCGCGACGTTCGATGGTGAAGGGAAGCTGCGACCATCGCCTTGCTTCGGACTGTTGAAGGCGACGATCGCGCAGACGGGGGCCAAGTTCGTCGTACTCGATAACGCGGCCCACCTGTTCGCCGGGAACGAGAACGATCGCGGCCAGGTGACGGCCTTCGTTAACCTGCTCTATTCGTTGTGCGTCGATCTCGGCGTGACGATCATCCTCGTGGCGCACTCGAACAAGGCGGGTGACAGCTATTCGGGGTCGACTGCTTGGCTCAATGCCGTGCGGTCGCAGATCGTGCTTGCTCGCCCCGAAGGCAGTCTAGATCCGGATGAGCGGGTGCTGTCGCTCGATAAGGCCAACTATGCCCGTCAGGGCGATGAGCTGCGCTTCCGTTGGCACGACTTCGCGCTGGTCCGCGACGAGGATCTGGCTAGCAACGAGCGGGCTGAGATCGCCAGCGCAGCGGCGTCGGCGGCAGCCAATGCCCGTTTCCTCGACCTGCTCGCCAAGGCGACCACCGAGAAGCGGAATGTGTCGGCCAGCCGCTCTGCCCGGAACTACGCACCGCGCGTGTTCGCCGGGATGACGGGAGCGAAAGGCATGAAGGCGGAAGCCTTCGAGGGCGCGATGGAGCGACTACTGCACCTCGGCCACATCACGGCAGAGGGTAACGTTTTCCAGCGCGCCAACCGCGCCTGGGTGTCCGGTATCGTGAAGACGGAAGTTGCACCAACCCCCGCACCAACCATGCACCAACCACCTGCACCAACCCGCACCGGACAACACCACCAACCCGCACCCGGCACACACCCCTATACTACGTATAGGGCGGGCGGGGCCTCGGCGGCCCCCGCGCCTGCCGAATACCGTAATGGCAACATGATCCTTGCTCCCGGTGAAACGGGTGACGAGCCGATCCACGGATGGGAAGACATGCGATGAGCGATGACGATCACGCCGAAGATGGCGCGAGCAAGCGCGAGAAGCTGGCGGCGACGGTTGCCGTCATGCCTGAGCTGCGACACGCCAAGGTGGCGGCACAGTATACATCGCGGACCACGCAATGGCCGCTCGATGAGATGTCGGTGGTTCACGCCTATCAGGATGTGACCCGCGAAGTCCGTGGCCACGATCTGGCAATGGCATCGAACATGCTCACGTCCCAAGCGCTGACCCTCGACGCGGTGTTCACCGATATGCTGAGCCGATCCAGCCTCAACTTGGGGCAATACCCAGAAGCGGCCGAGCGATACCTGCGCATGGCGTTGAAAGCCCAGGCGCAGAGCCGAGCGACGATCGAGGCGCTAACCCGCCTGCACCAGCCGCGCGAACAGATCGTGCGGCATGTGACCGTGCATGAGGGCGGCCAGGCGATCGTGGCCGATCAGTTTCACCATCACCAGCAGCAGCAACAGCCAGGACAGGGGGCGAACGAACAGCATGCCGAACAATCCCATGCACAAAGCCCATCAGTCGCCCCGCTGCCTGGCCCGGACCCGCTCGGGCACGCTGTGCCAATCCCCGGCCGTGCGCGGCAAGGCACGATGCAGGATGCACGGCGGGACCAATCCCGGTGCTCCGAAGGGGAACCGGAACGCATGGAAGCACGGCGTTAGATCGGCTGAGGTGAAACGCACAGCGGCGCTGATCCGCGCCTTGGCCCACTGCGGCTTGGCAACTGATTAGTTCGCTCCGGGCCGCCGGGAGTCAGCGCGACTGGTCGTTGAGGGTTCGCGTCGCTGCGTTCAGTTCCTTAGCAGCCGTATCCAACTCGAGCCGTAAGTAAGCGATCAGTGCCTGATTGCCGATACCCCAAGCAGCTTCATGTCGTCGCTCCGCTCGCTCGTGCTGATCGAAAGCTCTGATCCAGTCTTGATATGGTCCTGCATCAACGATGGCCATGTTTACCTCCTGCCGATGAGATGAGGGTATTTGTCCGGTAAGACAATTGTCTGGCAATCGTAATTTCTGCTTGGCGCTGTAGCGCCATGTGTTATGGTGTTCTCGACCAGCGCGGCTGAATTCCTTCACGCGCTCCACTGAATGGAGCGTTGTCGTGGAAGAGCTATCAAGCGCCGGGATTATCGCGCGGCTGGCCACCACTCTGCGCTTCCATCGACCACGAGGAAGCCAGCCTATGCGTTCGTCTGTCCAGAATGTCCCCGTCCAGTTTCGTGCTAATGTCAGGCTGATGACGGCCGCGCGAGCGAAAGCGGATCGCGAAGGGATGAGCCTGTCGGAGCTGATGCGATCCGCCCTGCGTCGGGAGATCGCTCATGCCGAATAAGGGTTCTGAACGTCACGGATCGGCTGCGCCAGTTATCGACCCGAATGCCGGCCTCGGCGCTGACGTGTCGGCCATTGTTGCCAACGCAGCTCGCGGGGATCTGGAAGCACAACGTCGCATCCGCCAGGCTTGGTCGAACAGCCTATACGGCGAGCCGCAGCATCCGAATGCTGACCTGCTCGCCGCCAGCGGACTTCTGGCGGCAAGGATGTGCGCCGCCAATGGCGACCACACCGACATCAACAAGCTCGCAATGCTGCTGCTCAATGCCGGCATCCGGTATAGCGACGGCGGCCGGCATGGCCTTGGATGGGAATGCGTTGCGGAATCCCTCGCCCTGTATCAGCGCATGTCCGACGCTGGCGATGAGGAAGCCACTGACGCAATCGACAAGCTAGTGCCAGCACTGCCCGCCGAAATGATCGAGCATGCTCGTCGCTATCTCAAGCAAGGGGAAGCGTGATGGCCATGCAACTGCGCCCGGCCACCCTTGTCCCGCCAGTGCAGCAACCGGGCTTTGGCCAAGCTAAACCGGGCTGGCTCGGCTTCGGTTCAGCGCCCACGAGCGTGTCGTTAATGCCGCAAGGCGGCTTTATTTGGCGTGACGGGCGACGCATGTCTGCTGAGGAGGTGGACTTCGAACGGCGGCGCAACGCCGCGATGATGCAGGCTGGATCCGACTTCTCGCCTATCCAGCATTGGACCCAAGGGCTGGCGCGGGTCGCGAACGGCCTGATCGGCGGCATGAATCAGCGTCACCTGGAAAAGCGCCTGGGCGAGCAGGCCGATGCCGATCGCCTTGTGATGGCCGATCTCATGAAGAATCCGGCATCCAATCGTATCGCGCAGATCCTGCTCGACCCGAACGCGCCGCCGGAAGCGCGCGAATACGCGAAGATGCAGTTCGACGTGCAGAATCGGAAGCCGGCCCAGCCGCATTATTTCGAAAGCAATGACGGCTCGCTCTGGCAGGTGAACCCGACGACGGGTCAACCCGAGTTGGTCCGCCAAGACCCGACGCCGAAGATGAACTTCATTCCGGACGGTCTCGGCGGGGGCAAGTGGGCTGCGGTGCCTGGAACAGGCGGAATCCCGCTCCCGACCGAAGAACCGGTGCCGGCAGCGCTGCCTACCGGACCTGTCGGCAAGCTCACTCCGATAACGGGAGGTGCGCCCTCGCAAGGGGGCGCAAACTTTCCGGGGCGCTAGCATCAATCCGGTATCTGACCTCGGCTCGCTCGGCTTTACGGCGACCAGCGGGTATCGCACGCCCGCGCATCAGGCGGCGCTCAAGGCGCAGGGGCTGACGAACACCACGCAAGGTTCGCACCAGACGCGCGATGGCATCGACTTCGGCGTCCCGCCTGGGTGGACGAAGCAGCGAGCCATCGCTGAGGTGAAGCGGCGCTATCCCGGCGCTCGGGTCATCGCCAGCAACGGCAACGCCATTCATGCGACCTTCCCCGGTTGGGGGCAGGCACCAGACATCAGCGGCTCTCAACGCCGCTATCCGGGGAAGTGACAATGCAGCAGGCACGCGATGAAGCAGGCAACATCTGGGAAGTTGACGCGCAGGGTAATGCCGTTCGCTTGATCCAGGCAGCGCCAGCCCGAACACAGTCCGGCGTGGTCGCGCCAAGCCCCACCCGCCTCGCTGATGAAGCGCGCAAGCGCGAGGATCAGGAATTCGAGCGCCAGCGCCTTGCGATGGAGCAGGAGCGGCTGCGGCTTGCGCAGGGGCAAGCGGCGCTTCAGTCGAAGGGTGAAACTCGCCAGGACGATTCCAAGTTCTTCACCAACACCAGTGGCCTGCGCAGCGACTTCAACGCTGAACCAGCCGTCAAATCCTACACCAAGGCGCTTCCCCGCTATATCAAGGGGCTGCAAAGCTCGCCTGATGCCGCTGGCGATCTGTCGCTGATCTACGCCTATGCCGGTATCCAAGACCCGGATAGCGTGGTGCGCGAGGGAGAGGCTGCAAGCGTTGCCAGCGGTGATACGCTATTCGGCCGGACTGTCGCGCGGCTGGAAAAAGAGCGTGGTGAAGGCGGGACGTTTCGACCCGAATATCGCGAACAACTGCGCCGGGAAATGCGTTCGGCGGTGGGCGCGCTCAACCGAGCCTATATCGACCAGCGTGTACGCTACAAGCAGACGGCGGATCGGTTCGGTGTCAATCCGCTCGACGTGGTTGGCGAGCATATCGGAAAGAGCTTTCAAGACGCCGAGGCCCGATTCCTGAAGCGCGACATCAAGGAACTCGACTATAACGGGAACGTGATCGGCGGCACTTCTGGCGAACCAAGCGGGGGGAGCTTTCGGCCCATCACGCCCACCTCGCTAGCGGAATATGGCGCGGGTGTAGGCAAACCGCAGGTTCAGCCCGACGGCAGCGTGAACGTCCTGCAGGCCGATGGCACAACCTCGACCTATTCCGATCAAGAGCTTTACCAGCGCGCGATGGCAGAGCAGCGGCTGGCTGCCCAGTATGGCAGGAATTCCGAACAATTTCGCGCCGCATATCGTCAGCAGTTCGGCGAGGACCCGCCGCTCGATGCGGGCGTCGTGACGGACGACCGGCCGAATAGCCCGTCGGATCTAGAACAGCGTCGCGACACGGCTTGGGGCGCAGCCGATGCCACCGTTCGCGGTGCGGCGGACATGGCGACGCTGGGCATCGCGGACCCACTGTCCGCGCTGATGCGCAGTGCGTTCAATGACAAGGGCTTTTCGGCCAATTGGGCAGACGAGCGCCGGATCAATGCCGCTGATGAGCAGGTAAACCCATGGTGGCGTATGGGTGGCCAGTTCGCGGGCGGATTGCCGACGGCATATCGCCTCGGTGCGCTGGGCGGTGCGGCCATCCCGAGCCGGCCGCTGCTCGGCACCGCATTAGGCGAAACTGCGGCGGGCAGCTTCTACGGTGGCATTTCCAACCCAGACGATCCGCTTCTCGGTGCGGTGAAGGGCGGAGCGATCTCGCTGGCCGGCAACCAGATCGGGCAGCGCGTTGTCGGGCCGCTCGTCGATCGCGCAGTGGCTCGCTTCAACGGTCAAGCCGATCCGGTCGTGCGTCAACTCGCACTCACCAGCGACAGGACGGACTTCAATCGGGTCGCCGGGTTGCTGGAGGACGCGAATCGCCTAAGCGTCCCTATGGCTCTTGCCGATACCGATCCTTCGTTCCGATCATTGGCCGGATCAGCGACGCGCATTGCGCCGGCAGGCCGAGAATATGCCGAACAGGTGATCGGCCCGCGCGGTCGCGGCCAAGCTGAGCGGGCTATCGCCGCAGTCGAGCGCGACTTTGCGCCAGCCGTGAACATGGGTGAGACCGGCGACGCGCTGATCGCGCAGGGGCGCTCGGCATCTAGTCCGCTATATGCGCAGGCCTATGGCACGCCGGTGCCGAGCACGCCCGAACTGGACACCATCCTGAACACTCCGGCAGGCCGTGCTGCTCTCGCCCGGGCGCGCACGATCGCGGCGAACGAACGTCGTGATCCAGCCGAGCTGGGTTTCGCAATGGACGCCGATGGCAACGTGGTGCTCAACCCGCAACCAACAGCGGGGATGGCGCAGCACCTTTTCGCTCGGCAGGAACTCGACCAAGCGCAGGAAGCCTATCGCGCAATCCGTGCTGGCGGCCCCGGTGATGCTGGCGAGGCGCTGGCGCGGGTCGAGGCGGCGCGGAATGGACTGCGGCAAGCCGAGGCGGCGTTGGCGGCAGCGCCAGACCCTTCCGCGCCTGCATCGGTTCGCGCCTACACCACGCAGACGCTTGACTATGTGAAGCGCGGCATGGACGACATCCTGGAGGGGTATCGTGATCCCGTAACTCGCCGCCTGCAATTGGATGAAGCAGGCCGCGCGATCAATGGCGTGCGGGCCGGCCTGATCCGCGAAGTCGATCGGCTCAATCCAACCTATGCCGAAGCTCGCGCTGCCTAT
>Ga0247822_10002216_pt1 | contig 12311 bp, 7 predicted proteins | sample 13C_Cellulose_Da_FD_192423 | JGI IMG/M metagenome (GOLD analysis project Ga0247822, IMG submission 192423) | Soil microbial communities from agricultural site in Penn Yan, New York, United States - 13C_Cellulose_Day30 | ecosystem: Environmental > Terrestrial > Soil > Agricultural land | place...
GTCGACGGCTGGACCGAGATCAGCGCCGTCTACCGCGCCCCCGCCCAGGCGACCCAGGCGATCATTGAGCTCCACACCCTCTGGTCGCCCAAGGCCCGCGTCGAGTGGAGCCGCATCTCGCTCGTGAAGACTGACCCGCCGGCCTCTCGGAAAGTCCGGCTGGCGGCGGTCCACTTCATCCCCAGCGGCAAGACCGCCAAGGCGAACTGCGAACAGTTCGCCCCCCTGATCGCCGACGCCGCCCGGCAGAAGGCGGACCTCATCGTCCTCGGTGAAGTCGTCAACGGCGTCGGGACCGGCCCTGCGGATCAGACCGCCGAACCGATCCCCGGCCCCAGCACAGACTACTTCGGTGAACTCGCCCGCCAGCACAAGACCCACATCGTCGTCGGCCTCTTCGAGAAGGCCGGGACGATCGTCTACAACTCTGCGGTCCTGATCGGGCCCGAGGGAAAGATCCTCGGCACCTACCGCAAGGTGACGCTCCCGCGGGAGGAGATCGAGCAGGGGGTCACGCCGGGGACCGAGTATCCGGTCTTCGACACCGCGCTCGGCAAGGTCGGGATGATGGTCTGCTACGACGGCTTCTATCCGGAGCCCGCGCGGGAGCTCTCGGCCAACGGCGCGGAGATCATCGCCTGGCCGGTCTGGGGCTGTAACCCGCTCCTCGCCGCCGCCCGGGCCTGCGAGAACCACGTCTACGTCGTCAGCAGCACCTACACGGACCGCAAGAGCGACTGGATGGTTTCGGCCGTCTTCGACCACACCGGCCACCAGCTCGCGACCGCCGAGACCTTCGGGACCGTCGCCGTTGCGGAAGTCGACCTCAGCCGCCCGACGCGGTGGCCGAGCCTCGGCGAGTTCCGCGCCATGATCCCCCGCCACCGGCCGCTGCCCGTCGCAACCGGAAAGTGAACCGGAAGCAGCAAAGCCTCTTATCTGTGTGCATCTGCGTTCATCTGTGGCTCTTTCTCGTCCTTCGATTCGACGATCGCGACGCAAGGCCTCAACTGACTCAAGACGATCCCTTCGGTAGCCGGAGCTGAAATTGCGACCCCGGTCCGGACTTGGGAGGGCAATCGAGCCGCCCCCCCATCGCCTCCGCCATCCGGCGGGCGATCGGCAGCCCCAGTCCCGTTCCAGCCGCTCCCGTGCGGCGAGCCTCTTCGGTTCGGACGAACGGCCGGAAGATCTCCTGCCGCTCGTCGTCCCGTACGCCGATCCCCTGGTCCTCGACGTCGATCGTGACCGAGGCGTCCTCCCCGGCGGCGCGAACAGTGACCGGCGTCCCCGGCTCGCTGTACTTGAAGGCGTTGCCGATCAGGTTGTCCACGATCTGCTGCACGTAGTCCGGCACCGCCCGGCAACGGAGGCCGCCGGCCGGCGGAATGATCTTGAGATCGCCAGAACGAGGAGAGGACTCCCAGCGCAATCCGGCGGCCGCGAGCTGTTCTCCCAGGTCGACCTCCTGGAGATCGGCTTCGGCGTCGCCAGTCGGCCGCGCCAGAAAGAGCATCGACTCGATGATCTTTGACAGATCGGCCGCCTGGTTCCGGACCGTCTCGAGCGTCTCCCGGTATTCCTCGGCCGACCTCGGGCGGCGGAGGGCGACATCCGCGTGTCCCCGCAGGACCGTGACCGGTGTGCGGAGCTGATGAGCCGCTTCCCCGGCGAACCGCCGCTGCCGCTCGTAGGCGTCGTAGAGCTGATCGAGCACGCCGTTGAACGTCTCGGCCAGGTCCGTCAGCTCGTCCCGCGACGGACCGACCGGCAGCCGCAGGTCGGTCGCCAGGGCATTGGTCTTCATCGTTCTCGCCGCGGAGGCCATCAGGCCGACCGGCGCCAGGGCCTTCCGGGTGAACCAGCGCCCCGCCAGCGCGGCGCCGGTCCAGCAGAGGACCGGCGCGGTGACGAGCAGCATCGCCAGCCAGGCCAGCGAGCGATGCAGATCATCCGTTGCGCGGGCGACGGTCACGATCAGCTCCGAACGTTCGAGGGGATCACGCAGCTCGCGGGCCTTGGGATGCGGCGCGGCGAGTCGGTATTGCAGGAACCGCCAGCGGCCATCGGGCGAGAGCCGCTCTGTCCCACGCCAGTCCCGGGCGAACTTCAGGATCGACTCGCTGTCGGCAGGGACGACCGTTGTCGGCGCGGCGGGGACCAGATTCCGCGAGGCATCCATCCGCTCGCCCGCTTCGTCGACAACGATCCACCGGACATCCTCGACGCCCGTCTCGACACCGAGCGTCACCGTATGGTCGGACGGCTCCCACTTCACGTCGTCGTCCTCGACCTCGACCGCGGCGACGAGCGTGTTGAGCGAGGCCCGAAGCTGCTCATCGAACTGTCGGTCCAGGTAGGACTTCGCGGTGAGAAACAGCAGGACCGAATAGGTGGCCAACAGGACCGCCAGCGCGCCGAGGAAGAACGCCGAGACCCGCGAGACGAGCGTCACGATTCCCCGCCCTCCGCCTCGTCGGTTGCGGCCGCATCCAGCAGATAGCCCCGGCCCCGGCGGGTCTGGATCAGCCGCGGGCCCCAGGCTTCGAGCTTGCGGCGGATCTCCTTGATGTGGACTTCGAGGGTGTTCGAGAGCCCGTCGTAGTTCTCGTCCCAGACGCTCTCGTAGATCCGGGTCCGCGACACGATCTTCCCGGCGTTCCGCATCAGGTAGACGAGAAGTGAAAACTCCTTCGCGGTCAGGTCGATCGGATGCCCCGCGCGGGTCACCTTCTGCGTCGCGAGGTCGATCCGGATGTCCTGGAAGGTCAGCGCCGCCTCTTCCATCTTGGCGGGCCGGCGGAGCAGGGCCCGGACGCGGGCCAGGAGCTCTTCGAAGGAGAACGGCTTGCAGAGGTAGTCGTCCGCTCCGGCGTCGAGGCCGGTGACGCGGTCGTGGATGCTGTCGCGGGCGGTCAGGAACAGGACGGGCGTCGCGCGGTCCTCTTCGCGGAATCGCCGCAGGATCTGGATGCCGTCTTCGCCGGGGAGCCACCAGTCGAGGAGGACGAGGTCCCACGGGCGGGACCGCAGCATCGCCGAGGCGGTCCGGCCGTCGGCGACGTGATCGACCGTGTAGCCTTCTTCCCGAAGGCCGCGGAGCAGGAAGTCGGCGATCCGCTGTTCATCCTCGACGACAAGCAGGTGGTGGCTCACTCAGGTCTCCTGTGACTCATGTCTCATTCTTCGAGGCGAAGCGGCGGGGCACAAGCGGTTGGCCGGTTCGTCTTCGGTCGATGGGGGACGACAGCCGGGCTCACGCGAACGTCCGGATGGCGAGGTCGGGCGTCCCGACCGTGCTGACGCACCACCGGACGATGACGACGACGAACGGGGCGAGCAGGATGGCGACGGCTGGCAGCCACAGGGCTCGTTCCTTCATGATGAGGCTCTTCAGGGCGATCCGCGTTTCCAAGTCGCCGGTCAGTATCGACAGGGGTCCTGAGATCTCACTGAAGCGAACCTGAAATCGGCTTTATCTTCGGCACGATGTCCGAAGCGTGTCCCCGCCGGCACGACTCCCATAGCTCAAACCCAATGTGCTACGGCCACTTGGGGTCAAGGGCCCAAAAAACAACACAGACCCCCTTGCCGCCGGAGGCGCTTCGATGAGGAACCGTGGTAAACAACGGACGTCCCCTTTGTGAAACCCGCGGGTTGATGAGGGGGGCACCCGGCACGGTGTCCGCGTCTGGACACGTACTCCTTCAGACATCTCCCGACGGCCAAGCCTCCGGCGGGCAAAGGGCCAGAAAACAACACAGGCCCCTCTGCACTCCCCACCAGGGGATCCCTGGACCCGGTGAAACAGCAACAACGGGTCGTGTACGAGACGCTCCGAACCCTTTCGATCGCACGATTGTGAAGACTATGCTCCTCACGGCTTCAATCTCGGGAATCCCATCGAGAGGAGACGCAATGCGTCTGGTCGTGTTGGCAGGTGTGCTCGCCGGACTTCTGGTCCCCGCTTCGAGTCCCGCTCAGGCCCCGACAGGAGACCTCCTCCCCGGAACACAAAAACTGGAACTCGTCGAACCGCTCGATGTCGTCATGGTCCGCGGTATCGGTGTCTATGCCGAACGCGAGATCGCCGCCGCCCGCACCCGCCGCCCCACCCTCTGGAAACGGGACTATAGCTCCCAGGCCGCCTACGAACAGAGCGTGAACCCCAACCGGCTTCGGTTCCGGGAGATCATCGGCGCCGTCGACGAACGGGTCGCCGGCGAACTCCAGATCTCCTTCAACCCCGCCCTCGGCACAAACAAGACCGACCCCATCGCCCTCCGCCGCGAAGTCCTCGAAGGAGTCGCCCTCGAGGGACTCGTCAGCGGGCAGGGCCCCTCGCACGTGATCCTGGTCCCCGATGCCGACTGGGTTCCCGAGCAGATGTACAGCGTCGCCCCCGGCATCCCGCAGGGGCTGCAACTCGCCCACCGCTTCCCCGGCGAGACCCACACGGTCTTCACGATGTCGGTCGTCGACCGCAAGGACACCTGGTCCGGGAACCCGGACATCCGCTACACGAACGAACCGCACCGCGAATACCTGTACCGCTCCGCCTTCGAGATGGGCCGGCACATCATCGGCTACGAGGTCCAGAAGATCCGTGGTCTCGTCGACGACCTCGACGCCGAGCGGCGGATGTCCAAAGAACCGCTGCCGATCACGGTCTGGGGAATCGGCGAAGGGGGACTCTTGGCCCTATACGCCGCGGCCCTCGATCCGCGGATCGACACCTGCGTCGTCTCCGGCTACTTCCAGGAGCGGGACGCGGTCTGGAAAGAGCCGATCTACCGCAACGTCTGGCGGCTCCTGACGGAGTTCTCCGATGCCGACGTCGCCAGCCTGATCGCCCCCCGCCGGCTCATCATCGAAGCGTGCGCCGTCCCGCAGGTCGCCGGCCCCCCGGCGCCGCACGACGGCCGCGGGAAACAGGCGGCCCCCGGCGTCATCGTCAACGCACCGCTCGCCAGCGTCGAGCGGGAATTCGCCCGGGCCAGGGAGCACTACGACAAGCTCGGCGTTCCGGACAACATCGTCCTCGTCCGCACCGCCGACGGCGCCGAAGCCCCCGGTTCGCCCGAGCTCCGCGAACTGCTGGGAGCGACCGCCGACGTGCCACAGAAGGGGGCTGTCGATCCGGCCGGCGAGGAGCAGCGGATCCGGCCGCTGATCGAGGCCCGTCAGAAGCGGCAGATCGCGGAGATCGACCGCTTCACCCAGCGGCTCCTGAATCACAGCGACAAGGAGCGGGCCAAGCTGTGGGACAAGGTCGACCGTTCCTCACCCGAGGCATGGGCCAGGACCGTCGAGCCGTACCGGACGCTCGTCTATGAGGAAGTCATCGGCCGGATCCCGGACGCGCCTCTCGCGCCGAACCCGCGGAGCCGGAAGGTGATCGACGAGCCGACGCACGTCGGCTACGAGGTGGTCCTGGACCTCTTCCCGGACGTGATCGCCGGCGGCATTCTCCTCCTGCCGAAGGATCTCAAGGAAGGGGAGAAGCGGCCCGTCGTCGTCTGCCAGCACGGCCTCGAAGGGGTGCCGATGGACACGATCGCGACCGACCCCAAACATCCCGGATACGGACCGTACAAGGGGTTCGCCACGCAGCTCGTGCGGCGCGGATTTGTGGTCTATGCCCCGCAGAATCCCTATCGCGGTCATGACGATTTCCGCGTCCTGCAGCGGAAGTCGAACGTCCTCGGCCGGAGCCTGTTCAGCTACATCATCCCGCAGCACCAGCAGACCCTGACCTGGCTGGCGACGCTGCCCTATGTCGACAAGGACCGGATCGGGTTCTACGGCCTCTCCTATGGCGGGAAGACGGCGGTCCGCGTTCCGCCGATGCTGCCCCCCTCGAAGGACCGGGTCGGCTACGCCCTCTCGATCTGCTCGGCGGACTTCAACGAATGGGTCCGGAAGAACACGTCGACGGACGACCGGTACAGCTATGTCTTCACGCCGGAGTACGAGATCTTCGAGTGGAACATGGGGCACCTCGCCAACTACGCCGAGCTGTCGAACCTCATGATCCCCCGGCCGTTCATGGTCGAGCGAGGCCACAACGACGGCGTCGCTCCGGACGAATGGGTTGCCTGGGAATTCTCGAAAGTCTTCCGGACCTACGACCAGATGGGGCTCGGCGACCGGGCCGAGATCGAAGTCTTCAACGGCCCCCACACGATCAACGGAAAGGGAACGTTCGAGTTCCTCGCCCGCCATCTGAAGTGGAAGCCCTGACGCCCGGCCCGCCGGATGGAGTGACGGTCGCAGGCCGGAAAAGAAAAGCAGACCGGTCCCGGCGGGAACGGTCTGCGGGTGAAAATCGATCGCGGGAGGGGGCGGTACCGCCAGTCCTCCCGTTTGTTTACAGCGATGTCCGGAGCGTCGCGCAGTCGAGAAGCCGCCACTCCATCTGCTCTTCTTCTTCCTCCTCGGACGCGACCGGGATCGCGACATTGCGATCGTCGAGTTCGTAAATGTCGTCTTCGACAAAGCGGAAGAACTGCTTGAACCACAGCATCTTCATGACCCGTTCCTGCGGGCCGACGAGCCGGATTCCGACCCCTGCTTCGTACCAGTCGTAGAGCATCCCGAAGAAGCCGCTCGGGACGTACTTGACGGTCCGCATGTCGATCCCGATGGCCGGGTGTTTCTCCCGCTTGATCAGGACAACCAGCGAGTCCCGGAGCAGAGACAGGTCGGCCCCGTCCCAGATCTCCATGTCCCCGATGTCGATGATCTGCCATTCGCCCGCAGTCGAGACCCGCAGCCCATGGGTGTGTTTACGTTCGGCCATCTCGTCAACAACTCCGCGTTTACGTCGATTCCGCCAGTGAACGATTCAAAAAGGCAAACCCCGCGCCGCGTTGCATTACGGCAACAGGCGCAGCGTCATATCCTCTGACCGCTTAGAAACTTCCGGCAGAAAGCCTCGATGCCTCGCGCACCCCGATGTTGCCGAATGGCGACGCCGGTGAGGCGATCACGAAACAGGTCTGTCGAAGACTAGGTCAGGCGTCCGGCGGGGACTTGAGGAAATGTCGAAAGGTCCGGTTGCGGAGTCGGGGCGGACTCTGACCTCTCTGAGAAATCCGACTGGCGCTATTGGCCGGTCCGAAGGAGGACGCACGACTCGCAGGGGTTAACGACTGCGCCAACTGCAAGGGATGCGATTGCGATTCTCTTTACGGAGTCGTAAGTCCTTCGGTTCCCTGCAATTTCCCGGGAGTTTCCGCGCCGATCAGAACAGAGGCTTTTCGTAATGCGAGTGAACCGCCTCTCCCCGCGTGGTGCTCCAACGAATCCCTCCGGATCGCCTATGTCCTCATCGTCCTGTCCGGCATCGACGACACCGACCACCTCGCGGGTGTGGATCGGCTTGGCGTGCGCGGCGGCCCTCGTGGCCGGAGGCGGACTCACGTGGTGGATGGAAGGGCGGGGGGACCGGCAGTTCGCCGGCTACCTGGAAGTCCGCAGCACTCAGATCTGCGCTACCCGCTCGGGACTCGTGACCCGGCGGCTCGCTGCCGAGGGGATGGAAGTCACTCTCCGCAAGCCGATCGTCGAACTCTCCGACCCGATCCTCGAAGAGAAGATCGAAGACCAGACCGAGATCGTCGCCAGCCTGGAAGAGACCCTCAAGCAGGCGGTCGCCCAGGCTGAGGTCGAGTTCGACTGGCGGGAGAAGGAACTCCACGCCCAGATCTGCGACGCCCGGCTCAAGTCGGCGGACTTCCTCAAGGAGAAGTTCAACCACGAGCTCCGCAAGAACATGCTGGCGGACGTCCTCGCGACGAACGAGACGGCCCTCTGGGACGACAACGATCCGTTCTACCGTTCGATCATCCTCGAGCCCCGCATGCCCGAGATGGAGCGGATCAACACCGCCCTCCGGCTGGAGACCGCCTCGAACGCCGCCGACGTCTCGGCCGCCCAGGTCGAGATCTGCGACCGCCAGATCCAGCAGCTCCAGAAAGTGACGAACGACCTCCCCGCGCGGATCCGCCGCAAGGTCGGCGTCGACGCCTCGGAAGCGAACCTGGCCCGCGCCAAGGAGACGCTCACCCGCCTCACCGCCCGCCGCGAGCAGCTCACGATCGTCTCGCCGGCAATCGGCCGCGTCGGCGTCTATCGCGTCAGCGAAGGGGACCGGGTCGAGCCCGGGATGCCGATCGTCGAGCTCCTCGACAACGCGAAGCGGTTCCTCAAGGTGGAAGTCCCCTCGACCTCGATCGCCGACTTCACGATCCAGCGGAACGTCCGCCTGACGTTCCCCGGCAACGTCGCCTGCGAAGGCCGGATCTACAGCATCGCTCCCCAGGCCTCGCCCCGGGCCGATGGCTCGATGAGCGATCCGGTGATCATCGCCTACGTCGAACCCGCCGGCCTCCCCTGGCCCGAGCTGCCGGTCGGAGCCCGCGTCGGCGTCCAGCTGTCGCGGTAGCCCTACGGGCGGCCTCTCGTCTCCGCGCGAGCCTTACCTCTTCCAGCTCATGACGCCGGCATCTGCCACGCCTTGATCGCTTCGATCGGCCAGATCAGCATCAGGATGTTCAGGATCAATCCGTCGCGGATCCAGAGAGCCAGGACGATCTCGGTGACCACAAAGAGCGCGATCGACCACCGCCAGCCGATCCGCTGCGCGATCCAGAAACCGGCGAGGCAGGAGAGCAGGTCGCCGATCGAATTCAGGACCGTGTCCCCCAGGTAGCCTTGCGCCGCGGTCTCCTGCCGATATCGCTCGATGATGAACGGGGAGTTCTCCCACACTTCCCAGAGCGCTTCCAGGACCGCGGTGGCCAGCGATCGCCACCAGACCGACCACCGCGCGGCGACGAGCCGGAGGATCCACCAGAACCCGACTCCGTGCAGGAGATGCGTGAAGGCGTAAGGGTCCACGAGGTGCTGCGAGTTGTGGGCGCCCCACACGTCGCTCGACCACAGGTTCCACCGTCTGCAGGCGCACCACCACATTCGGTCTTCCAGCCGCAGGGCCGCGATCATGGCGATCGCCACGGCGGCGTGGAGCCACAGGGACCAGGATCCGCGAACGGTCGACTGTCCTTCGCTGCTGGCAGGCAAGGCTCGCTCCTGGATTGGCCGGGGATGGCATCCGCAGCCAGTGAGTGTACTCCAGAACGGCCGGGAGTCCGGAGACCGTCGCTTCGCCGCCGCAAAGGTGCCTCCTCTCCGTCCGTGCTCTACAATCGGGCTCGCCTCGCGGGAAACAGCTTGTTGGAGTCTGTGGAATGCTGCTGCGCTGGTGTCTCGTCTTCTCCCTCTGCGCCTTCGCTTCGGGACGCCAGTCCCTCCGGGCGGCCGAACCGGTGAAAGGGCCGATCGAACCGGAAGCCTCGCTCCAGTACCTGGAAGTCGACCCCGGCCTGACGGTCGAACTCGTCGCCGCGGAGCCCGATGTCGTCGACCCGGTTGCCGCCGCCTTCGATGAACACGGCCAGCTCTGGGTCGTCGAAATGACCGACTACCCGAACGGCCCGCCCGAAGGGGGACCGCCTCTCTCGCGGATCCGCGTCCTGTCACCGCTCAAAGACCAGCCGGGCCGGTTCGGCAACGCCCGGACCTTTGCGGACAAGCTTCTGTTCGCCAACGGCCTCCTGCACTGGCAGGGGGGGGTGATCGTCACGATGGATGCCGGCATCCACTACCTCAAGGACGAAGACGGCGACGGCATTGCGGACCGGAAGGAGGCCTGGTTCACCGGCTTCGTGAAAGGGAACCCGCAGCTCCGCTGCAACCACCCGACGCTGGGGCTCGACGGCAGGATCTACGTCGCCAACGGCCTGCGGGGAGGCTCGATCGCGGCCAACAAGGAGAAGTGGGGCAAGGAGTCCGCCCCGATCTCGATCAGCGGGATGGATTTCTGCTTCGATCCCTACACCGGCGAAGGGGAAGCGGTTTCGGGGCTCGGCCAGTTCGGTCTCGCCTTCGACGACTACGGCAACCGCTTCGTCTGCAGCAACCGAAACCCCTGCCGTCACATCGTCCTGGAAGACCGGGACATCAAGCGGAACCCCAACCTCGTTGTGACGTCGGTCATGGAAGAGGTTTCCGCTCCCGCCGAGAAATCGCACATCTATGCCATCAGCCGTCCCTGGACCACGTCGACGCAGCATGCCGGCCAGTTCACCGCGGCGTGCGGCCTGTCGATCTTCCGCGGCGATGCTCTCCCGGCCGCCTACTACGGCAACTCGTTCACCTGCGAGCCGACCGCCAACGTGGTCCATCGCGACGTTCTGGAACCGTGCGGCGCCACGTTCCGGGCGGTCGAGTCGACGGAGCAGCGGGAGTTCCTCGCCTCGCGGGACGAATGGTTCCGCCCCGTCTACACGTTCTCGGGGCCGGACGGCGCCCTGTATGTGTGCGACATGTACCGGGCGGTCATCGAGCATCCGGAGTACATGCCCGAGGAACTCAAGACCCGGCCCGACCTGACGCTGGGGAACGACCGCGGCCGGATCTACCGCGTCGTCGACACACGGGTCGTGAAGGCCCGCAAGCCGGGCAGCCGCGAGCCGGTCCTCAATCATCCCAGCGCCTGGCAGCGGGAGACGGCGCATCGGCAGATCGTGGAGAAGAGCCAGTCGATCGACCCCGCCTCGCTGCGGCTGATCGCCCTCGTCGACGATGTCATCCCCGCACGGCTCCCCGCCCTCGCGCTCCTGGCCGCTTCGGGATCGCTGCAGAAGAGCGACCTGCGTTCGGTGTTCCGGCTGAACAAGCCCGCCGTCCGGGCCTACGCGGCCAGGATCGCCGCGAAGTCTTTTGCCGATGACCCGGAGATCCACTCTCTGCTGATCGCGACCCCTCCGGCCGACTTGGACGGCGCCACGCGGATGAGCGTCGCGCTCGCTCTCGGGGCCTACCCGATCGATGACGCCTCCCTCGACTGGATGGCCGCGGCGCTGGCCGCCGCTCCGGACGACGCCTGGCTGACGACCGCCATTGCCACCTCGGTCCCGAAGGACGGTGCGAAGCTGGCCCTTCGCTACTGGAAGCACGCCTCCGAAAGCGGCGCAGACGTATCAGCCGACGAGAAGCGGCAGATCCGCGACCTCTTCTCGCTGGCGGCGACGCAGGCGGATCGGGAAGCGCTCAAGACGCTCGTACAACAGGTCGCCGAGACCGCCGCTCGCCAGGACAAATCCGAGCGGCCTCCGGTCGCACTCGAGGGAGTCGCTCGCGGTCTCAAGACGCGGGGCGAACGGATCGCGCCGCTTCTTGGCGAACTGCCGCCTGAGAGTGCCAAGGTCATTCGCAGCCTGTTCGAGGAGGCGGGCACGGTCGCGCAGTCTGACGCAGCGCCGCTGGCCCGCCGGATCGACGCGCTGAAGCTCGTCGGCTTCGCCCCGCCGGAGATGATCGCCCCGGCCGTCAGTCCGCTGCTCGTCGCGTCCGAGAACGGTCTCGTCGCTGCAGCGATCGAAGCCCTCGGGGCGAGTGATGATGCCAAGGTGCCCGAGCTGCTGCTGACCGACTACGGCCGCCGCTCGCCCGCACTGCGGTCCGTGATTCTCGGCCAGCTCCTGACGTCCGAGCCGCGGGTCACCGCGCTGGTCACGGCGATGGAAGCGGGAACCGTCTCGCTTCGTGAACTCGATAGCGGCCGGCTCACGGTCCTGCAGCGGCAGAAGGCTCCGGCGCTCAAGGAGCGGATTGCGAAGCTGGTTCAGGCGGCCGCGCCGGCGGACCGATCGCAGGTGCTGGCGGAGTATCAGCCGGTCCTCAAGATGAAGGGGGACCCGCTTGTGGGGCGGGAGGTGTTTGCCAAGAACTGTGTGACCTGCCACAAGATCGGTGATCTGGGCGTCAACGTGGCTCCGGACATTGCCGATTCCCGGGTGAAGACGCCGGTGCAGTTGTTGACCGACATCCTCGATCCCAACAAGGCGATCGACAACAACTACTTCAGTTACACGGTGATTGACCAGTCGGGGCAGATCTATACGGGGATCCTGTCGGCTGAGACTGCGTCGTCGGTGACTCTGAAGCAGCCGGAGAACAAGACGGTGTCGATTCTGCGTTCCGACATTGACGAGATCCGTTCGAACGGTGTTTCGCTGATGCCGGTGGGCTTGGAGAAGTCGATTCCGCCGGAGCGGATGGCCGATTTGATTTCGTTCATCAAGAACTGGCGTTATCTGGACGGTCAGGTCCCGAAGGACGTCATCCGATGACGAGCGGCGCGCCGTCCACCGGGTCCAGGGGCACCCTGGTGGGGAGTGCAGAGGGGCAACGCCCCTTTGCCCGCCGGAGGCCTGGCCGTCGGGAGATGCCTGAAGGAGCGC
>Ga0247822_10002221_pt1 | contig 12302 bp, 8 predicted proteins | sample 13C_Cellulose_Da_FD_192423 | JGI IMG/M metagenome (GOLD analysis project Ga0247822, IMG submission 192423) | Soil microbial communities from agricultural site in Penn Yan, New York, United States - 13C_Cellulose_Day30 | ecosystem: Environmental > Terrestrial > Soil > Agricultural land | place...
GGCCTGCATGATGTGCTCGGGCACGATGCGCGAATCCGCGCACGAGATCATCAAAGCTTTGGGGCTTTGCCCGTCGCTTGCGAGCTGCCCATAAAGTGCGCTCTGGTTCGGAAATACCTGCTTCTCGAACGAAAAGACGCGGCCGATGAGATCGTTCACGGGGATGACTCCTTGACTGGCGCCCAAGGGGAAGGCGCCAAGTCAAATTAGCCGTCCGGTTTTGCTGCGTTGCAGCGGTTTTGTAATGAAGTGTTTAAATCTGTAAGGAAATGTTTCTGCCGCGTTGCAGCAGTTTACACGACCTTATCGTCTTGGCGCATGACGCGGCAGATCAAGCTCGGCACACAGCCCGCCACTGGGGCGGTTGGCCAACCGCAGCACCCCGCCCTCGCGCAGCGCAAAGCGGTGAGCGATCGGAATGCCGAGGCCCAAGCCATATGTGTCGCGGCTGCGTGCCAGATCGAGCCTTACAAAGGGTTCGAGCACATGGAGCAGCTCCTCCTCCGGGATCCCGCAGCCATTGTCCTCGACACGCACGGTGATCCGCTCGCCCGCCACCTCAAGGCTGACTTGGGCGCCATCGGCATATTTGATCGCGTTCTCAACAAGATTACCGACCGCGCGTTTGAGCGCGCCCGGGCGAAGCGTCGCCTCAAGGTGATCCGGGCCGCTATAGGTAGCGGGATACCCCATATCGGTCGCATCATCGACAATGGTCTGGACGAGTATGGCGACATCGGTCTGGGCGGGTTTTTCGGGGTCGCTATCGCCGCCGTAGAAGGCGAGCAGCGAGGCGACCATCGCCTCCATTTCGTCCACATCCTTGGCGATCGCGGCGCGCAACACCGGATCCTCGATCCCCTCGGCGCGAAGCTGAAGGCGCGCCAGCGGCGTTCGCAGGTCATGCCCGACTGAGGCCAGCGCCTCGGTGCGATCGACGATCAGCTGGTGAATCCGTGCCTGCATTCCGTTGAAGGCGCGCACCACCCGACGAATCTCGAACACGCCCATCTCGGCGAGTTCGACCCGCTCCCCCTGCCCGATACGCTCGGCCGCACCGGCGAGCATCCGCATCGGCGCAAGCACGCGGCGCAGCAGCAGCCCGCCGATCAGGATCAGCGCGACCGCGGGGATCAGTGCGAGGAGGAAGCGGTTGAAGCGCAGCTTGGCGGGATGGACGAGCTGGGTCGCCTTGAACTCAAGCCAGCTGCCGTCATCGAGTCCGAGCTGGCCCATGACGATGCCGCTGCGGCCGGGCGATTTCAGATGCAGGTGCAGCTTGCTGCCCGCCAGCGCGGGTTCCAGATCGACGATCTGCGCGCGCATCTCACCCAGCTCGGCTGCCAGCGGCACTGTCGGAACGCGCGTCGGGTGCCATTTGACGATGAACGCCTCGCTCGACAGCCGTTCGGCGAGTTCGGCGCGCTGCACGCGCGGCTGCGCATTCATCAGGCGGCTGGCGATGGCCAGCTTCTCGGCGACGCGGTGGGCCTCGTCCTCACGCACGCGGATCTGCCCCGCGCGCTCGTAGAGCAGCGTGCTGACCGCGAATTCGATCGCGATCGCGAGCAGCAGGATCGCGAAGACACGGCCCAGCAGCCCGAACGAAAGCCGCGTTCTGTCGGTCACTGGCGCGTGACTTCGGCGCTGAACATGTAGCCGACGCCGCGCACCGTGACGATCGGGGCGCTGGAATCTTTGTGGGAAAGCTTGCGCCGGAGTCGGCTCACGAGCACGTCGATACTGCGGTCAGACGCATCGCCCAGCCGCGTTCGCGAAAGTTCGATGAGCCGTTCGCGCGCGACGACGCGCTGGGGGTTCTCGAGGAAGCTCGACAGCAGGTCGAACTCGGCCCCGGTAAGATCGATCACCGCACCCGACGGCGACAACAATTCCCTGCGCGGGAAGTTGACCGTCCAGCCGGCAAAGCGCGCGAGGCCATGCCCCCCATCACCGTGGCGCCGATCCAGCCGGCCGCGACGCAGCACCGCGCGCACGCGGGCGATCAGTTCGCGCGCGCTGAACGGCTTGGCGAGATAATCGTCGGCGCCAAGTTCGAGTCCGACGACGCGATCGGTTTCATTGCCCTTAGCGCTGATAAAGATGATCGGAACATCGCTGCGCTGGCGCAGCTGACGGCACAGGTCCAGCCCGTTGGTGCCAGGGAGCATCACGTCAAGCAGCACGAGATCGATCGGCCCCGCGTCGAACGCCACCCACATCTCGGGTGCCGACGCCGCGGGGCGTGCCTGATAACCGTTCTGCTGGAGCGCACGCGCGGTCAGCGTACGCAGTGCGGGGTCATCTTCGACGAGCAGGATTACAGGAGCAGTCATCAACCAAAATCTGTAACGAACCGGGCGCGCCCATCATGAGCTTACGCAACGAACGGGCGGCCGGCGCCTCACCTAGGATGTGCACCGCCGAAGCGCCAGTGCGCGCACGGTCCGGAAACATTTTATCACATAATATGCGTGGCCGCGCCGCTGTTCGCATTTGCCGATCTGATGAGAGCGCAACCGCGACCGAACCTTCGAGCTCCGGCGCAAGCGAACAGGGAGCGGTTCCGGCGAGTCGCCGCAATCAACGACTTCGGCAAGAGCTACTCGCTGAAGGGGGTCGCGGGGTTGCGCATGGCGTTTGACGACCCGCGAACCAACCGGAGGCTGGTCACCCGCTAAGGACGGGGCTGCCGGTCTCCGCGAAAGCGTCGCTTACGCCAGCGTCCTGACGCGTTCGGCGATGCGGCGAAGGTCTTCCACGAACTTCGCATATTCCTCTTCCCTGCGGTCGCGGACGCGCAGCAGGTAGCTCGGATGGACGGTGACCCACGCCTCGCCCCCGTCCGGCATCTGCCGCGCCTCGCCGCGCAGCGCCGAAACCGCCATCGCCCTGCCGAACAATGACCGGGCCGCGGTAGCGCCGAGCGCAACCGTGATCGCTGGGCGGATCAGCGCCAGTTCGCGTTCGAGCCACCAGCGACAGGCCTCGATCTCGCCCGCGTTCGGCTTGTCATGGATGCGCCGCTTGCCCCGCCGCTCGAACTTGAAATGCTTCACCGCATTGGTGACATAGGTACGCGACCGGTCGATCCCCGCCTCGGCCAGCGCCCGGTCGAAAAGCTGCCCCGCCGGCCCCACGAACGGCTTGCCGGCGAGATCCTCCTGATCGCCCGGCTGCTCGCCCACGAAGACGATGCTCTCCCTCAGAGGTCCCTCGCCGAAGACGGTCTGCGTGGCATGCTTGTGGAGCTCGCAGCGCGTGCAGCGCAACGCCTCCGCACGCAGCGATTCCCAGCTTTTCGTCACATTGCCCCCCGTCATCCCGGCGGCCGATGTCGCGACCATCTCCCTCTCTCGCGTTTGAGCGCCCGCGATCAGGCCCCGCACCAACGCGGTCTCCGGCATGTTTCTCCAGTATTTCTTCGGCATTTCCTTCAGCATCGCGCCGATCTTCACGCGCGCCGGATTGAAGATGGAGGCGTAATAGGTCTTCCAGACCTCTTCCACCGGATCGTTATCGGGCGCCCCGCCCCTTTCGGCGCCGGGACCTTCCGACAACGCCTCGCCATCCCAGTGCAGCGAGCCTTCCGGCGTCAGGATCGACCAGCGCATGCCGGCGAAACGGCGGACGAAGAACCCGGCATTGGCGCGCAGGATATGATGCTCGGGCTCGAACCACGCGACATAGCGCGGCGCCTCGCCGGCGCTAACCTGGCGAAACCGCAGGAAGGCGCGCATCTTGTGCATGTCGCGCCGGACCGATCGCGCCATCCCCGCGAGGCGGCCCAGTAGCGGATCGGCGCCGTCCTCCATCGCTCCCGGCATCCGGCGCAGGCGGCAGAGCAAGGCGAACAGCAATGAGAAGCGCTCGGGATCGCGGTGGCAGATCACGGCTTGCGCAAGATCGACGAACGGGCGCGGGACGGAAAAGGCGCCTTCGACCGCGGGATGCACCGGCACGGGCGGCGCGCCGAACAAATCGGCTTCGCCTTCGACCTGCCAAAGCACCTCTTCGGGCGCGACACCGGCCAGGACAAAAGTACGCGCCGCGCTTCGCCAGCCGTCGAAATCGTCGTGCGAGGCTAGACGGACCGTGCGGATCGTCCTGTCAGCGGACGGCTTAAGCACCGAACAGCTCCAGTTGAGCGGGTTTGAGCCTGCGCGGCGCCAGCAGCGCATCGGCCAGCGCGGTGGGGCGCCAGTCGGCCGCGATCAGGAAGGGCCGCAGCCGCGAGATCGAAACGGTCAGACGCGCGACATCGTCGAGCCGCAGCCGGCGATGCCGCCGCGCGGCGATGATGCCGTCCACCGCACGCACGCCGAGACCGGGGATCCTCAGCAGCGCCTCACGCGGCGCCCGATTGACGTCGAGCGGGAAGAAATCGCGGTGCTTGAGCGCCCAGGCATGTTTGGGATCGATATCGAGCGGCAGATTGCCTCCCGCGTCCGCCGAGCTCGCCACTTCACGGCTGGAAAAGCCATAGAAGCGCATCATCCAGTCCGCCTGATAGAGCCGGTGCTCACGCATCAGCGGCGGTCGGACGAGCGGCAGCACCGCGCTCGCGTCCGGGATCGGTGAGAAGGCCGAATAATAGACGCGGCGCAGGCGGTAGCGGTCGTACAGGGTCGCCGCGCGCGCCACGATCGCGGAATCGGTGGCCGCGTCGGCACCGACGATCATCTGAGTCGACTGGCCTGCGGGAGCGAAATCAGGTGCGGACTTGAAGCGCGACTTCGCGTCAGCACGGTCGAGAATCGCCGCGTTCATCTCGCCCATCGCGCCCTCGATCCGTCCCGCGCTCTTCTCCGGCGCCAGCCGCTCCAAACCCGCGACGGTCGGCAGCTCGACATTGATCGACAATCGGTCGGCATGGAGCCCCGCCCGGCGCAGAAGGTCGGGATCGGCATCCGGAATGGTCTTCAGATGGATGTAACCTCGAAAGTCGTGATCCTCGCGCAGCGACCGCGCGACCTCGACGATCTGCTCCATCGTATAGTCGGGCGAGCGGATGATGCCCGACGACAGGAACAACCCCTCGATATAATTGCGCCGGTAGAAGGCGAGCGTCAGGCGAACCACCTCCCGCGCCGTGAACCGCGCGCGACGGACGTTCGAACTCTTGCGGTTGATGCAATAGTGGCAGTCGAAGATGCAGCTGTTCGTCAGCAGGATCTTGAGCAGGCTGATGCACCGTCCGTCCGGTGCATAGGCATGGCAGATGCCCATGCCCTCGGTCGATCCGATCCCCTTGCCGCCCGCGCTGTCGCGCTTGCTCGTTCCGGACGACGCGCACGACGCGTCATATTTTGCGGCATCGGCCAGAATCGCAAGCTTCTGCCGGACATCGAGCTGAGACATTTGTTCATTATATGTTCCGCAACTTCCCGTGTCGATACAGTATGTTGCCTGCGGAGCTCAAAACACCGGGCCGTGTAACGGGCGGGATTGTCGCCAATATCCCGCCGCCTATTCGCGCTCCATGGCCTGCGCGATGGCTTCGGCAAGGCGAGCCTGATTGAACGGCTTGCTCAAGCGCACCGTATCGCGCCCGGGCGTTTCGACGCCTTCGCCATAGCCGCTGGCGATGATCACCGGGGTGCCGGGCCGGACATGGTCGATGGCCGCGATCAGATCGACCCCGGTCATGTTCGGCATCGCCTGATCGGTGACCACCAAGTCGATACCGTCATGCTCCCGGAAGGCCCTGAGGGCCTCGGCCGCCGAGTCCGCCTCGATCACCTCATGCCCCAAATCCTCGAGCAACGCTGCGGTATTGATGAGGACGAGCGCATCGTCGTCCACCGCCAGGATGTTGAGGCGGGCGGTGTGCCGGGGGCCGTCCTCGATTGCGGCGGGCTCCGCCACCGTGACGGGCTGATCCTCCGCCACAGGCAGCCAGAGCACCGCGCTCGTGCCCTCGCCTACCCTGCTCAGCAATTCGAACGTGCCGCCGATCTGCTGCGCCATGCCATGCACCATCGGCAAGCCCAGTCCCGTGCCCTTCCCGACACCCTTCGTGGTGAAGAACGGCTCGGTGGCCCGCCGCAGCGTATCAGCATCCATTCCGGTACCGCTGTCCTTCACTACCAGCCTCACGAAGCTGCCGGCGGGAAGCGTGGCGGCGGTGTTGTCCACCACGCCCTCACGCGTCGCGGAAATCAGGATCGGGCCGCCCGCTGGCATCGCGTCGCGCGCATTCACGATGAGGTTGAGCAGCGCCATCTCGAGCTGGTTCGAATCCGCGCGCACCGCCGGGAGCTTGAGCGGGAAGCTGGTCGAGATCGGCCATTCCGGGCCGATGGAGCGCTGCACCAGATCGCTCATGCCCGAAAGCAGTTGCGAGAGGTCGACCCGGTCGACCTTCAAATCCTGACGCCGCGCGAAGGCAAGCATGCGCTGCGTAAGCGTCGCACCGCGCTGAGCACCCTCGACGGCGTTGTCGAGCAGGCGCCGCGACAGGGGGTCGTCGGGCAGCCGTCGGCCCAGCAAGTCGAGACTGCTCAGCACCGCCATCAGCAGATTGTTGAAGTCGTGCGCAACACCGCCGGTCAGCTGGCCGATCGCGTCCATTTTCTGCGACTGGAACAGCGCTTCACGAGCGACTTCCAGTTCGCGCTGCGTCTGCTCGCGCTCGGTAATGTCGCGGGTGATCTTGGCGAAGCCGATCGGCCGCCCCGCATCGTCGCGGATCGCGTCGATCACGACGCTGGCGCGGAAGCGCTCGCCATTCTTGCGCACGCGCCAGCCCTCGGCGATGAACCGCCCCTCGCTGCGTGCGGTCTCGAGCGCGCGGGCGGGTTCGTCGCGCTCGCGATCCTCCGCGGAATAGAATTGCGAGAAATGCGCACCGATGATCTCCTCGGGCTCATAGCCCTTGATCCGGCGCGCGCCCTCGTTCCAGCTCGAGACATGGCCTTCCAGATCGATCATGTAGATCGCGTAGTCGGTGACGCCCTGAACGAGGTGGCGGAACTGCTCCTCGCTATCGCTCAGCTTCTCCTCGACCAGACGCCGTTCGGTCACGTCGCGACCATAGGCGAACACCAGCCCGTCCTCGAGTGTCGTGTGCCATTCGATGCGATGATAGCTGCCGTCGGTCGCCCTCAGGCGATTCTCGTAATTCGTCAGTTCACGCGCGCCAAGCGCGCCGGCCAGCGCCTCCTGGCTGGCGGCGATGTCGTCCGGGTGCATGAAATCGGTGAACGGACGCCCGGCCACCGCCTCGACCGGATGTCCCAGAATTCGGGTCCATGACGGACTGACCGACCGGAACACACCTTTGGCATCGACCGCGACCATCAGGTCGCGCGACACGCTCCACATCCGGTCGCCGCGCCGCCGCTCGGCCTGCAACGCGGCAACGCTGGCAAGCGCGCCGCCGATCTGGCCGGCGATCAGCCGCGCGACGTTTAGGATGTCGGCATCGTCGCCGCGATAGGGGTTGAGCGCCAGAATGAGCGCGCCCGCCTCCGCTCCCCCGGTCACACCCGGAATCGCGATCGCGATCGCCTCTTCCGGCGCGCGATCCCACTCACCCGCCGGCCAGTCCACGCCCGCGGGTAAAGCGATGATCTCACCGGTCTCGCGGAGTTGTGCCGGAAGGTTGGGAGCCACCCATTCGAACAGCGACGCATCATCCCCGACCGTCGCATCGCCGGCAAGGCGAAGTGCGATGAACGGAAAATCACGGCGGTTGGTGGCGAATGCGTCCCGCACCGCGGCGAGAACCGCGTCATGACCGGTCGCCCCGGCCAGCGACAGGCCGAGCTGACGCAAGGTCTCCAGCCGCCGCTCCCCGATGACTCGCGCAGTCTCCTCGTTGACCACGCAGAGGAGTCCCCCAACGCTGCCGTCGGCATCGTGAAGCGGGCTGTAGGAGAAGCTGTGATAGGTCTCTTCGGGAAATCCGCTGCGCTCAAGCAGGAGAAGCAGCGCCTTGTTCCACGTCGCCTCGCCCGCACGGACCAGGTCGACCTGGTCGGCCACGTCGTCATACACCTCCGACCACACCTCGCGGAACGGCCGGCCCAGCATCACAGGGTGCTTGATGCCCAGCGTCGGGATATAGGCATCATTGTAGAAGAACCGCAGATCCGGCCCCCAGCCAAGCCACATCTCGAACCGCGTGGTCAGCAGCATCCGCAGCGGAATCTTGAGCGCGTCCGGCCAATGCCGGGGATCGCCGAGTGGCGTCTCCTCCCATGCGTGTTCGCGCATGATGCGCGCCATCTCGCTTGTGCCAGGAAAAATGTCGGCCGTTCCCTCACCCATGCCCGGTGCATCTCCCTCCTGGAATCCTTCCCTAACGCCTGCATATTCAATTGGATGCGCCTTGTCGCGCGGCCAACGTCGATTCAATGTCGCCCGAACCCCGTTGGCAATCGCGCGGATAGCGCGTAGGGGCGCCCGCGGACGCCGGGAGAAATCCGGCTGTCCATTGATCGCGCTGGTGCCCCGTAAGGGGCTTAATATGGGAATGCGGTGCGGATGGGGCTTCCTATCCAAATCCGCGGCTGTCCCTGCAACTGTAAGCGGCGAGCGAGACGCGCTGGCTTCCCTTCGAGGAAGCGGCCACTGGACCAAGGTCCGGGAAGGCTGCGCATCGAGCGACGACCCGTGAGCCAGGAGACCTGCCGGCGCGGGTCGCTCTTGCCGTGGTCCAGGGAATGGCCAGGGCACGGTTTCTCTCCGTCTGAGCGACGAACCATGCGGCCGGGGCCGCACGGTCACGCTTGTGCGGGTGCCTCCAGCGTCCGCCCGCACGCGCGTGCCGGCCGTTCGTCAGACACGGCAGGTCCCGCCATCCAGTTGCTCGACGCGGGGGGATTAGATGTGAAGTATCGTTATTTGACCATCCTGCTGGCCGGCGCCGCCGCCACGCCGGCGTTCGCGCAGGATCAGGCACCCGGCGATGACGTGGTGATCAGCGCCAGCCGCGTGCCGCTCACCGCGCGTGAGGTCGGCAGCGCCGTCTCCGTGATCACCGCCGAAGACCTTCAGCGCGAGCAGGCCTTTTTCGCCAAGGACGTGTTCCAGGACCTCGCCGGCGTCCAGATCAGCTCCGACCGCCCCGGCGACGCCAACAGCGTCAGCATCCGCGGATCGGACAATGATCAGGTGCTGTTCCTGATCGACGGCATCGAGCTGGGCGACCCCAGCTCGACCAGCACCCAGTACCAGACCGATCATCTGACCACCGCCGATATCGCACGGATCGAGGTACTGCGTGGCAACCAGAGCTCGCTCTATGGCTCCGACGCGATCGGCGGCGTGGTGAACATCATCACCCGGCGCGCGAAGGAAGACGGCTTCCTGTTCAGCGCTCAGGGCGAATATGGCTCGTACGAGACGCGCAGCGGCGCGGCCTCGATCCTCGGCAAGAAGGGCGCGCTCGACTTCCGCCTCACCGCCAGCGGCTATCGCCACGACGGACCCTCGCTCGCCGATCCGGCGACCGGCACCTCGGTCGAGGAAGACGAATATTGGCGCTACGGCTTCAGCGGCCGCGTCGGCCTCGCCGCCACGTCCAACCTCGATCTCCAGCTGATCGGCTTCTGGCAGGACGCACATTCGGATCTCGACGCCACCAACGGCGACAGCCTCGACACCGTGCGCAAGAAGGAATGGGCCTATGCCGGCCAGGCAAGCTTCCGCAGCGACGACAGCGCGCTGCGCGCCAGCGCGACCGCCAGCCGCTATGTCGCCCAGCGCCGCTATTTCGGCACCTGGAACCGCGCCGACGGCGATCTGTACGAAGGCACGAAGGACGTGCTCGCGCTCAATGCCAGCTACGACAAGGGCGGCATCGCCGGCATCGCGGTCGGCGGCAACTATGAAGAAGAATATACCGACCAGTTGACCAACTTCTCGGGCGTGTTCGACGCGAAGATCACGACCAAGTCGGCCTTTGCCGAACTGGCGCTGCGCCCTGCCCGCGGCCTGACGATCACCGGCGCCGCGCGTATCGACGACAACAGCCGCTTCGGATCGTTCGACACCTATCGCGTCACCGGCGCCTATGTCGTCGAGAACGCGATCGCCGGCGGCGACGTCAAGCTGCGCGCCAGCTATGGTTCGGGCGCCAAGGCGCCGGGCCTCTACCAGCTCTTCGACCCGAGCTACGGCAATGCCGACCTCAAGGTCGAGACGAGCGAGGGCGGCGATGTCGGCATCGACTTCAACTTCGGGTCGAAGCTGTCGGCGCAATTCTCCTATTTCTTCGCCAAGACCCGCAACGAGATCGTGTTCGACGGCGCGCGCCCGCCGTTCGGCGGCTATGCCCAGTTCGGCAAGACGCGGAAGTCGGGGATCGAGATCGCGGTCGATGTACGCCCGCTGGAATGGCTCACGATCCGCCAGAGCTACACCTATCTGGAAGCCGAGCAGGATGCGGCCGAGAACGGCGTGTGGTCCGATCTCAAACGTCCGAAGCATTCGGGCAGTACCTCGATCACGCTGACCCCGATCGAGCGCCTCTCGATCAGCGCCCGCGCGCGCTATCGCGATCGCAATGGCTCCAGCAGCTTCTCACCCGCGACCAAGGGCTATGAGGTGGTCGACCTGCTCGCGTCCTACGGGATCACCGACAATGTCGAGGTCTATGGCCGCGTCACCAACCTGTTCGACAAGCAGTATCAGATGGCTTTCGGCAAGAACGCACTGGGCCGCAGCGCCTATGGCGGTATCCGCCTGAACTTCTGATCCGTTCGGGGAGGCGGCTTGGATCGCCTCCCCTTTCTCATTCTCGGAGCAATACGATGAAGCCCCGGACCGACGCAGAACACAATGAGCGGATGAAGAAGATCCAGGCGGCTCAGCAGAAGAAGATCGCGACAAAGACGGTCGAGAAGGGTCTGTTGATCGTCCATACCGGCAACGGCAAGGGCAAGTCGTCCTCCGCATTCGGCATGGCCGCGCGATCGATCGGGCACGGGATGAAGGTCGGCATCGTCCAGTTCGTGAAGGGTACGATCGACACCGGGGAGAAACGCTTCTTCGACCGTTTCCCCGACGAGATCGAGTTCAGGCGGATGGGCGAAGGCTTCACTTGGGACACGCAGGATCGCGCGCGCGACATCGCCGCGGCGCGCGCCGGGTGGGAAGAGGTCAAGCGGATGATCGCCGACCCCGCCTATGCGCTGGTCATCGCCGACGAGCTCAACATCGTCCTGCGCTACGACTATCTGCCGGTCGAGGAAGTGCTGGAGGCGGTCAATGCCCGCGCGCCGATGAAGCATGTCGTCATCACCGGCCGCAACGCGCCGCAGGCGCTGATCGACGCCGCCGACCTCGTCACCGAGATGACCGAGGTGAAGCATCCCTTCCGCACGCAGAATGTGCGCGCGCAGAAGGGCATCGAATTCTAGTGCCTGCGCGCGGCCAGCTCGACGATGCCGCGTGCCGCCAGCACATAGGCGGGGCCGCCGCATACCGTCCACGCCTGAGGGATCGAGATGCGCGGGATGCCACGCAGCGCGGGGTGATGGAGCATCTCCGTCCCCTGATCCGTGATGCGGTCGGTCGCGCTTTCGACGATCAGATAGTCAGGCCGGGCCGCGACCATTTCCTCGAGGCTGATCTGCGACAGCGGCGGCTTGCCGAGCTTGGCGGCGAGATTGACGAGACCGGCGCGCGTCATCAGGTCGTCGATCAGCGTTTCCGTGCCGGTCATGAAACCACGCCGCTGGTAATAGGCCGCGACCTTGCCGCCCCGGAGCTTGCCGAGCTTCGCGAGATCCGCCTCCATCCGGCGGATCAGCGCCTCGCCGCGCGCGGGATGGCCGACGGCGGCCGCGACGGTACGGATCTGCTCGACGATCGTGCCGTAGCTCTCGGCATAGCCCAGATCGAGCGTGCGGTACTTTTCCGGTCCCAGCGGGCGCAGCATCGCGTGGCGGCTGGCGGGCATGCCGATAATCAGGTCGGGGCGCAGCGCGTACAGCTGCTCGGCCGATTCCCTGAGCAAGGTGATGCCCTGCGCCTGTGTCGCCGCGGCCGACATCTCGGTGTCGCGCGCGTTGCGGGTCAGCGCGGCGATCTGCGAGCGATCCGCCAGCGCGAGCAACAGCTGATCGGTGCACAGGTTGAGCGAAACGATCCGTTGTGGTCGAACGGGCGCGGCCACCGGCTGCGGGGCGACCGGCGCAGCGGAGGCGCCGAGCGTGAACAGGGAAATGACCGCAAGATGGAGAAGACGCCGCATGATGCCGCCGTTCCTAGCCCGGTTCGCGCGCCGGGCAAGCGGTTCGTGACGCGATGACTCGCGGCGCATCCTTCCGCCTCAACGGCCTGTTGCTTGC
>Ga0247822_10002222_pt1 | contig 12302 bp, 19 predicted proteins | sample 13C_Cellulose_Da_FD_192423 | JGI IMG/M metagenome (GOLD analysis project Ga0247822, IMG submission 192423) | Soil microbial communities from agricultural site in Penn Yan, New York, United States - 13C_Cellulose_Day30 | ecosystem: Environmental > Terrestrial > Soil > Agricultural land | place...
GTCCCCGGAGGTCCGCGGGTCTGGTGCGGCGGCGTCGAACGAGAGGATCCGAGAGAGAAGCCGGGCTCCGATCGCGGTGGCGCCCCCCCGGCCTGACTCGTCTCACAGGCCATGTCGCGGGGGAAGAGCCGCAGTCGCCGCTCAGCTTCGGCGGTTTGAACCTGATCTATTCCTGCCGTTATCTTCCGGTCACAGCGGCGACCCTTTGGGCTTCAGGTACGGGCGTCCTCCAACGGCGGATGCACGACGATTCTCTGGCAGTTCGATTGTCGTTGGGGCACTTTCGGGGTGAGGCTGGATATGGAGCAGGACTCGCTCGGACCGAGAGCACCATCTCGACGGTTTCGGATGCTGGTCTCCGAATACATCACACTTCGAGAGATCGGCGTAAAGCCGATCGCTGTGACCCTTGTCGCCCCTTCGGTAGCAGGCGATGTTGAGTTCCTGGCGGTCGCCAAACTCGCCTCTCGAGAAGGAGACACAGTGACGATCACTCCGCGAGGCACGGAGCTGTTGAAGGCGACGCCATACAGCTGGAGCCGGGTGGTGGTCAGTTTCGATGCTGAGGGCTTAAGCTGGTGAATATGCCCGCTCCCGGCACCGCTTGAAGTCTGGGTCTACGCTCCGGAAGTTGCCGTAGAGCCACCGCCGTGCGCCGCCGAGGAGGTCTCCCGCTCGTAACAGACGTAAATGACGTGGTCGACACTACCGTGGGGCTGTCGCGGCGTGGCTTTGTTCGCGGGCACGCACGTTGCAGGTGGCAGTGACATCAATCGGAGGTTGTCCCATGCTGCCGTCAACTGTCGAACGGGTTCCCCAAAACACATCCGAAGCGGTCAATGAACAGATTCGGCGCCGCACTGAGGAGTCCATCGCGAGAACGATCGGTTCTGGGCCAGCGGCCATCGAACGGAGGTTGCGGGAGCTGGATGAGGAATGGGACACAGAGCGGCTTCTGGAAGCGAACGCGTCATCGATCATGCTGGTCGGTCTCGTTCTTGGAACGACTGCCAATCGGAAGTTCCTGTTGCTGCCTGCGGCGGTCGCCGCATTCTTGCTCATGCATGCCCTTCAAGGCTGGTGCCCTCCATTGCCGATGCTTCGCCGGCTTGGTGTCCGCACCCAACCTGAAATTGAATACGAGCGATACTCGTTGAAGGCGTGGCGGGGAGACTTTCGGAGAATGTCCTCAGGTGAGACGAACGTGCCCTCACCAGCGAACTCTGCGACGTGAAGCTGATAGAGCTTACCGGGGCAGACCGTCCGGTTGGCCGAAGTCCGGCGGGCTCCACTTTTCCGCCCAAATCAACCTGATGATTTGAAGGCGGCGACGCACGTAGACTTGGGTGACGCCGAGAATGCCGGCGATGTCGATCACATCGAGCCCCTCTAGACCCAGGATCGCTACTCTCTTCAGCGTCGGATCCTCGAGGACCGCTAGTCTCGCTTCGTAGTCATCCGGAAGCCCGCTCATCTCACACCACTTGCCACGCCTTCATCCGCTCCCACGCCGTGCGTTCGCCTGCCGGTACGCTATCGCCTTGTCCGCCACGGAGCGACTGGTTGCCGTCGCTGCGATGCTCACTTCCGCCGCTTGGGGCGGGTACTCTTCTTCAGTTCTCTCTCGTAAATCTTCAGCGTCGCGTGGTGCCCGATGGCCAGGCTGAATGACTTCTCCGAGGCCGTCGTCAGGTACGCCCAAGAAAAGATGTTCTCCCACCGCCGCCCCTCAGCGTACGTTCCCTCGTGAACGACTTTGCAGTCAGGTCCAAACTGAGATTCGCAGAGGTGGAGTATCGCCGGCTGGAACTCTTTCGCGACGCTCCATTCCACTGAAGCCATCGTCTGATGACCAAACTGCAATTTGAGGGCGTAGCACGGCGAGGTGCCCACCGTCAGTCCGGGGTTGTTGACAAACCAGGACGAAAAGCCCTTTCTCTCTGGACGGTAGCTGACTCGGTCCGCCGCATTCCCGAGAACGGCGAGAGCCTCTGGTCGAGTTGTCTTCCCCGGGATCAGCCGCTCATCGAGATAGTACAGATCGTCGAAGTCGAACATTGCGCCCCGCTGGTGTCCGAAACCTTTTTGGATACTGCCACGCCCCGAATCACTTGGCGAGTCCTGCCGCCCGTTCGTAGCACCGCCTGAAGTCAGGATCTATCGCTGCCGCAGCGAGGTTCCGCCCCTCGGCGGTCGGCCGGTTCCTCCGCAGCAGGACCAGCACGATGTCGCAGATCGCCGGCGGGTATCGTTCGAGCTCGCGCTGAAAGTGCTCCTCGATGGAGTTCAGCCGCTCCGGCCAGCCATACGCTCCGCCGCCGCTCCACGAGTCCATCACGCCAACGGAGTAGAGCAGGCGGTATTGCTCGTCCTGCAGGTGGCCGTGCGAGCCTGGACCGAATACGAACAGCCATGCGGCTCGCCCGGTGCGGTCACCGATCATCCCCCGCCATTCCGCCTCGGTTGATGGAGGATCGCTTCGGAGTTCACCGTAGAGCCAACGGCGGGCGCCACGGGCCAGGTAGTGGAGGTTGTCAAAAGTCAGGAAGGGCATCGCTGGCGGATTTAGAATTCTCACTCTGCAAAATGATCCAGCCGACGGGAACAAGTGAAGCGGACCAGCTCTACACTCGCTTGACCGTCGATCGGACGAAGGACGATAGACACGGCGGCGACACAGAGCCACAAATTGTGGTTTGAGCGTGAGGGAGCCGATTGTCCGAACCCACGACCGCCGCTCGGTTCGTCTAGGACTTCATCGGGCGCGCCCGCAGCTGGGGGACGCCGGAGCATGTCGTCATGCGGGCCCTGCGAGACGCTTTACGCTCTTGCGAAGTCGCGGCCGACTGATTGCGGTACTGCCAGTAGCGGCCCGCACGGCTCGCCAGTCGACCTTCCCTTCGCGACCCTGTCCGAAACCTCGCGATGTCCTGCACGGCCAGCAAGTCGCGTTGCATTCGTGACGTGGCGGGAGCAGACTGCTGAGGGGCCAGACGTCAGCATCAGGGAATGGCAGGGCCCGGCAAAAATCATGGATGCTTCGCGAGGTGGCGCACGTGTCGGGGAAATCGCGACTCTCGTTTCCAGCCCTATTTCTCACCGCCACGGTGATAGCCTCACGTCTGTTGGGGGAAGACCGCACCATCAAGCGGGTCGAGGAGCTACTGATGGCGACGGGCGCTGACAGCCCGCAGAGCAGGCTCGTCACCACTGTTTTTGGAGGCATGAGTGAGTCTGAGCTCGCAGATTTGGTCGTCGCCTCATCCAGCATGTCCATTCGCTTACGGGCCGCAGAGGAACTCGCCCTTCACAGGGGTGATACGCATCCGTGCGACTCCTTCGTGGAATTGGTTGATGCGGCCTTGGGAGTGCCATCGCCGCGGCGATTCAAGTATTCCGTCCTGAATGCGAGGGTGTTCCAAGGTCAAGTTGTTCCGAAGTACGGATATCGTCCGTCCTTCGGAGCTGCTGAGGGGGCCGGATGGAAGATGCAGGTGCCCAATGCTGGCGTTCTAACGGTAAAGATCGGTCCGAACCGCCATGCGATCAAGGTCCCTGACAGCGGCGTTGTGGTGGCGGCCGCAGAGGTCGACAAGGCGATCGTCTGCGTTGTGTTTGACAGGTCTCTGGCTACGGATCCGTTGCTGATGGCAATTGCGAAGGAATCCGGCGCTGAGATGTGGCGGTGCCGAGCTCGAGGGGCCGGACACCGAGGGGATCGCGACCCGATGATCCCGCATCACCTGGAGCTCGTCCAGGACGGAGAACGGGTGTACCTCTACGGCGTCTCTGAAACGAACGTGTACATCGAGTGCTACTCCGTCTCGGAAGGAGCGGTCGTCGGGAGGTATCGAACCCGGATGATGCCGAGCGAGAACGTCGGTCAGTAGCCAGGTCCAACCGCACGCTCGCGGAACGCTTTACGCCCCGGCGCCTGCAAGGCAGACTGACAGGCAGGAGACATTGACCATGCTCATGACGCACGAAGGGAATCGCTCGGCTTGGATCGCCGTGGCTGTCGCGGCGTTGGCGTGCATGGTTGCCTATGCCAGCTGGCGGATTTCCCCACTGAGGCCGATCGATACCTCAGACTCCCCGCCTGCTCGCCCGACGCACACCGACAATCCAAGGCCGACTCTGACTGACTCGTGAAGTGGTGCGGTCGATGGGGCACAGACTGACCAGGATGCGATTGCCGGTCGCGCCCCGCATGGATGCCGGGCGCTTCCTTTACAGCCCAAAACGAAAACACTCGGCTGGAGCGACCCAACCGAGTGCAGGCGCCAGTGGCTGCCGGACCATCTGGCACTTCGAACATCAGCTATGCACGCCACGTGCCGTAGCATGCTAAGCGTCGTGCGGAAGACCCAGAGGTGTATGCCCGAGGGGCAATCGCATTACGCCCGCTCACTACACGTCTTGAAGTGTGGCTCCTGGGCAATCACGGCCCGGATCACTCATCGATCGTCGGTCTGCGATGCGTGCCGGACATCAGACCGGAGACCCTATGATCGGGGGCCTTTCCCGTTGTTCGTCCCGGGTTTTCTCCGATCCGGGTCGGTTCGGCGTCGACAGTAGCATGTCGTCTGTCACGGGGAGCGGACAACATGCGAGAGATCCTGACTTACGCGATCACCGGCGTCATCACGCTAGCGGCGACGCTCTGGTGGGGCGCAGCTTTCGTAGGGCTGATAGATGTCACGCGGAAGGCCACCAGGGAAGAAGGAACAGTTCCTGGCCCTCTAATCCTGGCCTGGGCGTTCTTGGTGGTGTGCATCGCCCTCGGCCTCCAGCGGGGCTGCGCTCGCTGACCTACGGCTCACTTCTCACCTCGCGGCCGCTGGTGCATACTCTGGGCGGCACAGGCCAAGGACGGCTGGTTGCGGTCCCCGCATGGACCGCGGGACGGTTCTTGTGGAGGTCGTATGGACCCACAATACATCCCTGTCGACGAGCTCGTTCCCGGCAAGTGGTACGCGGTCAAGTACGATCCCTCTCATCTCCCGGATCGCAGGAAGGGAGACGTCGGAGTCTCGACTCTCCTTCGCTTTGCGATTGCGGGTCCGTTTGAGTCGGAAGCCGCGGCAGCGGAGTGGTTCGACGAGCACCAGGCATTTGGGGGCGAACATGCCCACGTCCGGCAGGTGCCGTCACGTCGTCCGGAGAACAAAGATGCCCGGTGATACGACCGAACCAGCGGTTTGCCGACCTGCCAAGAATCGACCGTACACCGGGCGTGGGGATCTGGTGACCACGATGCGTCCCGTTCAAGTGAAACGCCCAGGACGGGAGCTGGCCTCGGGCTAGCGGCCGCTCAACCGTCCATGGGCTTTCGGCTACCGACATCCTGGGAAGCCGACTTCGTTGGATGGAGCCCGGGGAACGGATTGAGTGCGAGGCCTCTCAACACCCGCTCCTCTACCAGCCCCCGGCCGATGATCTCTATCGACGTTTCGATGTCCCGAACCAGATGCATGATTTTCGTATCCGAAGCAGGCGGTTTGGGGCGCTTTACCTATCGCGGTCGGTGGCGCAGACTGACCTTGTGATCGGCGATGCAAGGCCGGCTGCAGACTCCGCATGGAGCGCAGGGTGTTCTGTCATAGGACGCGATTGCGAGGGCTCGCATGTGCAACCGCTTCGATGGCGTGACGGTTCGCCAGCATCAAGATCTGATGGCGGTTCTTGGCTTGGAGTTGTCATTCTCCGACTCACAGACGGATCTACTCAGCCGCGGCTTCCTTCAAGGGGATGCGGAGGCTTGGTTCCGGCCCGGAACGCGTTTCGTCCGGCCAAGCGAGCTACTGCGCGGAGCCAAGACTGTCGAAACCTGCGGCTGTGGCTGCAGTGAGACCAATGCCGCAGTCCTCCGGACGAGGTTGCGAGGGCAGAGCCGGAATGCAATTGAGCAGGCCCATTTACTCTTGAGCGAGTCCAAGCTTCTCGTGGAGCGAGCTCATCGCCTCTGCTGGGACCTGGAACAACGCTGCTTTCGCGGTTATTGAACACGTCGGGAAAAATACCCGGGAGCGGGAACAGGAGTGAGGCGGGCCAGCACTACACCCACCGCTCAACCGCCCCCGGGCGACAGAAGTATCGGCGGTGGCACCCGCGGGAATCTCCTGATGGACGCCCGCCCCCGTTCAACCGAACTGACGGCAAAGTCGGAAGCGCCAAGAACAACGCCCGGAGACGCCAGCAGGAGCGCGCCGGCATTCGTCTCATCCTCCTCGCCATCATCCCCGGGCTAAGCCAGTCTAACAGGATGGCCACCACAAGCATTCCGCGTGGTGCTTTGAAGGGTCGCTCGGCCGAGAGTTCGCGGCGGCTTACCGGCCTCGACAATGCGAGGTCGGTTGAATCAAGATGCGGCCCGACGCAGCTGAGTGCGTCTTCCGCAACCCGGTATCAAGGGGCCTTGACGATGCGAGCTGTTCTGTCGATGGCGGTCGCTCTTTTCTTTGCTGGTGAGATCACCGCATTCGCTGCTGACGACGTCAAGGATCAGTTTGCCGCCGGATCCGTTTGGAACGGGGAGCTCCGTGTGGCTGGTAAGGAGGAAGCGGGCAAGGCGATCCTCACCGTCAGTGAGCGAATGGGCGAGTCGTTCAAGGGCGAGTTCCTCGCCAAGAGTCCCGCAGGCAAGGTCGTTACGTTCCAGGTCAGCGGGACAGCGACGAACAAGGCGTCCGGCGCCGTAATCTTCGAGACGGAGAAACAGGGCGTCTCGCAGCTGAAGATGCGGGGCAAACTCACGAACAACGCCGTCAATCTCGTGTTCGTCGGCACGAGTCCGTTCGGCGGCAAGGGCGGTGGGGCGATCGTGCTGACTCCCAAACTCTAGTTGGAAGTCAATCTGAAGTAGATCAAAGCCCGGGGACAGGAGCGGCTGTGAGGCAACCCTGATTCGCGGCTGCTCAACGATCTCCGGCCTGGCTTGTCCGCAGAACACTCGGCCAGGCTGAAATCCTGACCGAGCGGGAGCATCAGCGGTTGCGGACGCTGACACACCGCGGCGGGATGGATGCAAACGAAGTGTCGCGGCATTCCAGGGATGCTCTGGGAGTTGCTCGGGGGATCGCCCCAGCAACGGGGTTCACTCTTCGCCCTACCATCCCTTGCGTAAACAGCGTTGGACGGCCGTCGCCGGCCTGCCGGCGTCCATCCATTGGCGGCGAGCGTCTCAGTCGGCCATCGATAGCATCTCGAAGCAGCAGGCGTAGATACAGGTCTCTGCCATCTCTATCTGCCGCCCGTGGACAACTCTTCCTCTGACGCTCAGACGAGACAGGGGCTCCGTCCTCGTCTTTACACTTGAACTTCACGACTTTCCAGTCCGCCACCGGCCGCGGCTTTCGACGGTCGGAGATATAGACGTTGAACTTGGAGTCCGTCTTGTCACGCTTCTTGTCTGTCATTCGAGATCCTGTCGTGGTACCGCTCACACGCGGCCAGATCCACCGCACCGCTCGCAAGCCTCCTTGAAGACATCTCGTCCGGTGCCTCGGCAGCGAACACACTTTCCCGGTCCGACGATGAACAAGTATCGCGCGGGCGACTGCGACACACACCGAAGTTTCTCATGACAGATTTCGAAGTCGTGGGCGAGGCATAGGACAGGGAGCAGTGGCTCGGCGAGGTGGTAGAACACTCCTGGTAGTTCCTCGAAGTACGCTCTCCAAAGATCCCCGTCTGATTCAGACACTATGGTTGTCAGCTCTCGCGACCCCGGCTCCACCAGATCCCAGTCTTGAACCCTATCCGCAAATGCAGCGAACCGCTCGTCCTTCCGCTCCATGCCGAACAGCGTGACTGTCACGCAACCGTCCGGTGAGAGAGCGGAGATATCGACCGACTCAATCCCACGGGAGGCGCACCAGTCGCACAGAGCCGTGACCTCGAACGCGTCGTTCGTCCTCGCGATGATCTGCGGCATGACGTCAGCCCACCCCTAATCACCCTTTTCTCACTTATCTCCAAGGCACGCTCAGAAAATGTCCCGCAGGTCCTGCTCTCCGGCCGGCGCCTGCAGTCGATGCTTCCGCCGATGATCTGGCTTCGGCCCCATCCAGTCATATCCCGAACTCGTCAGGCCGTCTGCCTCACCCGGAGCATCACAGCTGTGAACGCGTTGACTGCCTCAATGGCTCTCGCGGTTTCGGCCCGGAGGGCATCATCCTCCGGAAAGTGCAGGACGTCCATCTGCTTCGTGATCTGCTGCAGGTAGTCCTGGAACGTGACCGTTCGGTCGTGGATCTACTCGTACTGCTCGGCCGTCAGTTTGTCGCTGTCCATGTCGCCGCTCTCCCGAAATGGTGATTGGCGAATGTGAACGCGTGTCCAGTATTGTGTCCTGAGCCGTTACGCCCCACCAGTAGATAATCGCGACTGACGACTCTCGCCGGATCGCTCTCTCCAGAGGTCCGTAGATCACAAGCGTCTTGGCCCGTTTCGTCTGACCGATCGGCCGGGGGATGAGCCCTTCTGACACCCCCACGATTCGAACATCGCCGCGAAGTGAACATTGCACCTCGGCTCCCGAGCGGAAGCGAGGTGTCTTGTAGGGCCCGAAGAGAAGCTCAGTACGCACTGCGTCGCTCATCCATTTTTCATTCGGGAGCCACGAGTCTGTCGACTGCTGCGTCGTGTCGCCCTCACCGAGCCCTGGGGCGTATTGCCGTTGCTCATTGAGCTGTACCCGTTCCCGAACGAGTTACCCATCACGGCCATTCCATTCCCGACGAAGGTCGCCTTGGAGGCGTACCCGTTCCCTGCGACGTCACCCGGTGGGGCATAACCTCCCCCGCTCCATGATCCGCCCGAGCAAAGGCACGCATCACCAGACGATGTAAACCCATTACCGACATCGAATTGACCGAAGGCAGGCTCCGCAGAAAATGTCGCAGCACAGGCCGCTGCAAAGAGAACGATTTTTGGAATCATGTTCAGCCCCTTGGGAAGAGATGTGGCCACTGTAGGCAAACTATAGCGCCCCGTCAGCGTTGTCACGTGCGAAGAACGTTGAGAGGGGCCGCGCAAGCAAGAGACCCCGTAACGATCTGTCGTCAGTCAGGGGCTCTCAGAGAATCACGTTCCGGGATAGTTCTCTCGCTTATCTCGTGCGCATCAAAGATGGGGCCGCATCGGTTCGAACCGCTGGGCACTCCCAATCCGCGATCGATCTGGCGATTCTGGTCAGCGAGGGCCGTCTGAAGAAAGTTCTCGGGATCTGGCGGCCGGAGGCGATGCGCAAGCCGGGCTGCGCTCGGAAGACAGCGGAGCGGACACCCTCATTCTTCAGCGATTCGAAGCAAACGCAACTCTCTGTGGAAGAGCAGGATGACGGTGGCGTGGGCCACTCCGTCGCTGTCACTCAGCATCGAGCAAGTGGCAAAACATTCTTGCCGCCTGGCCAATGACGCGCTGTTGCTTCTTAGAGGTTCGCGTAACGGAGACCAGTGCCGCGGCGTCCTTTTCGTCGTCTTGCTCCGGGCCCTCAGACTGGATACCGAATGGAACCTTTGGATTGATCTGGACAGGCTGTCGTCGAAGCAGTTTCTGAAGGGAGATCGCGGGATGTGTGCCCACGAACAGATGTTCGCTCGCGATCACGAGCACACAGTCAGAGGCCACAATGCCGAAGAACATGCCTACGACGAGGCAAAGTTCCGCCATCGGAAGGGAGTGCCCGAACCCTCTCAACGTCATTCGAAGCCCGCCTGAGCGAATTGGTTGTTCAAGTTCGGAAGATAGGGCGGTCGCCCCTCTGCCGTAAGACTCGAAACAGCGCCTTCATTCGGTATTTACCCGCCTCCCCTCTCCCTTCCTCGGAGGCCGACTGGCATTGCGTGCGATATGGAATCGCGGGTGCTTCCCGGAGGGAAACGTGTTTCCGCCTACGCCGGCGAGGTGAGGGACACGTAGGTAGTTACACGTCTTTTTGCGATTCATACGCCATTCAGTTTCTTGGGGGCACTGTTAGGCCCGGTGTCGGCGACCCGAACAAAGAATGTTACGGCAGCGACAACCGCGATCCCGGACAGGAACAAGAAGCCGTAGTCATATCCTCCGGCATCGACGATCAGGCCGGTCAGATAGTTGCTCGCCGCCGCTCCAAGGCCGATGGCAGTCGCCACCATCCCCTGCGCGAAGTTGAACCGGCCGGTCCCCCGTGTCAGGTCCGCCATCATGAGCACCGAGACGACGCCGAAAATGCCGGCCCCGACCCCGTCCAAGATTTGATTCGCGATGAGCAGCGGTGTGGCGTCGGTCAGCGTGTAGATCAGGCCCCGGATGGGAAGGATTGCGAATCCCAGAAGGAATACCCGTCGGCGGGAGAGAGTCGCCTTCACACTCGCCAGCAGTGCGACAGGAACCATCGTCACCTGAGCGACGATGATGCACACCGCCATCAGAGTCGCCGCGCTCTCCGGCGACTTGTGACCAACCTTCTGGCCTACCAGAGGCAGCATGGCCGCGTTGGCGAAATGAAAGAGCACCACTGCGACAGAGAACCAGAGGATTCGGGAGTCGGTCAAAAGTCGTCGAAGCGGGACGATTGCGCAGTGGCCGTCGGGACTGTCGGCCCCGCGGGCGAGTTGATGGTCGACGTCCCTCTCTCGAATCTGAAGCACGCTGATCGCACTGGCGATCGCCATGACCGCGACGCCGTAGAAGATCCCCATCGATCCGCAGCACCAATTGGCGGCGGCCGCAATAGCGGCCGACGTGACATTCCCGGCATGGAAGCAGGCTTCGTTTCGTCCGAGCCGTGACGCAAGCCGCTCGCGACCGACCAATCCCAGACTAATGGCGGCCAGGGCGGGAGGGATCACAGCGACGGTCACACCGGTGAGTATCTGAAGGCTGTAGACCGCAGTCCGGGAGCCTGCGGAATAGAGCGAGACGGACGCCAGGGCGACAACGAGCGCCGCCGCGGCGACGGCCAGCCGCTTTCGCCTCGTGCTGTCGATCCAGAGGCCGACAAGTGTTTGGGTCGCGACTGTTCCGACGAGGAGCATCGCCAGCGCAAGCCCCGCCTCGGATGATGACCATCCCCGGCGGCTCGTCAGATCGATGACGAGAAACGGGCCCAGTCCATCGGCAACGTCCGCGAGAAAGAACGCCGTCACGTCGAGAGCCCGATCGCTCCAGCGTCTCCCACCAATCGCCGTCACTGGAACGGACGGGGGACAGTCCGACAAGATTTCCGACATGATCCAACTCCCGGTCAACGGTGAGAGAAGGGAGAGGACGGCCTACGACCTGAAGACGAAAAACACGGCGCCGCACAGGCAAAGTCCTGCCCACGCGAAGTTCCAGTTGACCGGTCGATTCATGTAGTACACCGAGAATGGGACGAACACGGACAACGTGACCACCTCCTGCAGGATCTTGAGCTGTCCGAGGCTCAGGCGGTGGGCATCGCCATAGCGGTTCGCAGGAACCTGCACGAGGTACTCGAAGAAGGCGATCAGCCAGCTCACAAGAACCGCGACATACCACGGGCGATCAGCCAGATCCTTCAGGTGGCCATACCAGGCGAAGGTCATGAAAACGTTGGAGATCGCCAACAATGTGACGACGGTTGGAATCACCAGTGGAGGCATGGCGTGGTTCGCAAGGCAGGCCGCGGGATCGGAATGCCCCAGGGTTGGCAGCAATCCTTAAACGACGATGAGAGCGACCGTCGTGGCGAACACCCGTCGAGCGATCAGGTCATTGCGGAGGTTGGAAGGAGGACCGTCATCGTGGTCCCGTTCCCCGGCGTCGATTGGAGGGCGACTGTTCCTCCATGGGCCTCGACAATCTCCCGTACGATGCTGAGGCCCAGACCGGTCCCCGTCTCCCCATGCTGCGTTCGGGCCGAATCGCCGCGAGTGAAGCGGTCGAACACAGTCGCCTGACTCGCGAAAGGGATACCCGGGCCGCGATCCTCAACAGTCAGGGCAACCTTGACGGAGCTGTCCTCACATTGCCGCGGCTCGACGGAGACCAGGACCTCTCCTCCCAGATGGTTGTAGCGGATGGCGTTGGTCAGCAGATTCGTCACCACCTGTCCGAGCTGTCCCGCATCTCCGAGCGAGCGACTGGGGGCAAGGTTTGTGTTGACCTGGACCTTTCGCTCTTGTGCCAGTGGCCTCAGGAGGTCGACGACGTCACGCGTGATCTGAGCCAGGTCGATCGGGTCGCGTCGTGCCAGCAACTGGCCACCGTCGGCTCGACTCAACAGCAGCAGGTCGTCGACTAATCTCTTCATGCGTCTCGCCGCATCCCGGCACGTTCCGAGGGCGCCCTGGTAG
>Ga0247822_10002223_pt1 | contig 12300 bp, 9 predicted proteins | sample 13C_Cellulose_Da_FD_192423 | JGI IMG/M metagenome (GOLD analysis project Ga0247822, IMG submission 192423) | Soil microbial communities from agricultural site in Penn Yan, New York, United States - 13C_Cellulose_Day30 | ecosystem: Environmental > Terrestrial > Soil > Agricultural land | place...
AGGATGAGCGCGGTATCGAAGCTGGAGCTGATGCGATCCAGCACGCTACGGTACACCTCGCCGAATTTGGCCACGCCATCCGGCCCTTCGACACAATCATTCATGCCGACATTGATCGAGACGACTTTCGGACTGTATTGCAGCACGCTCCAGTCGAGATCGTCCGCGATATGCGTGATGCGCCAGCCGCTCACGCCGGTGGTGATCACCGCGTCGCGAACACGGCGTTTTTCCCAGCGCACCCGCTCGGCGAAGTGCTCGGGATAATCTCGGTAGCCGAACGTGTGGTAGGCGCCGTGGGTGATGCTATCGCCGGCGAAGAGCCACTTGATGGGGGCGGATTCGTCGGCGAGTAACTGGGCGATCTTTTCCGGGCTGTTCGGCGCGAGGCTCATTTCGAGAGAGTAATGGTGTTGATTTGGGAGACACCGTCGACCACCGCCCAGAAGGCGACGAAGACATCATCATTCGACAGCTTGATGATGGATGGCGCGCCGAATTTCAAGGTCGCAAAGTGCTGGCGGATTTTATCGGGATCGGAGGATGCGCCCGTAGCCGCGCCCCAGAGCAGCTCGCTCTCGTGGTTCACCCAGGTCTCGCCTTCCAACGTGGAGACGGTGCCCCAGAGGCCGGGTTGATCGACGCGACGATAGACGCTTAAGATGCGCCCGCCTGGCAGGACGACACTGCTAAGAGTCTGCCCGAGGATCTCCATCGACTGTGGCGCGCTCCACTGCGAGCCGTCCGCATTTCCGACGGCGAAGTGGTTCGGCAGATCTTTGCCGGCCTCGAGATCGTGGACCCACGCGACCGAGAGGAGGCGGTCATCGGGGAGCGGGACGATCTTGGACTCCCAGTAGATATTGCGATCATTAGGGAACGAAGGCATCCACTCGGGCCAGGTCTGGCCGCCGTCTTTGGAAACAAAGGCGCCGGTGCGGAAGCGATCGACGGTGACAGGCTGTCCGGCGACCGGCCAGGTCGAGGTCGGCCAGAGATAGGTGCCGTCCTTGAGGAAGGTGTAGCCGGAGCATATTTCGAATGATGTGTCCGGAATGGGAGGAGCCACGATTTCCGGTCCCTGCCAGGTCGCGCCGCGATCCGTCGAGCGGTACACCTCGATGGTCATGGGCATCATGCCGATCGTTTTGCCCTCGGTGATGCCTTCGTCATAGGGCGCACGTTTGTGGCGGGTGACGATGACGGAGAGGCTGCCGTCGGGGAGCAGGTTGAGACGGCCGGCGGCGGAGGAGCTTAGGTCCTGCGGTGGCTCGGTCACGGTCGACTTCTGCGCCCAACTCTCGCCGCCATCGGTGGACTCGAAGTACACGAGGTGCATGTTCGGCGCTTCGAACGCCTCGGCGATCACGACGGTCGCTCCGAGGTGTTTTTCATCGAAGGCCACCACGGACGGAAAATACGCGTGGATGCTACGGACGTGAGGTTTCGGATTGCGGAAGATGATGCCATGCCGCGCGGAACGATAGCCCGCCAGAGAAGTCGTTTCAGCCATGAGCCCAACGTATCGCCACCTTGGGAGGAGACAATAAGAGGTCATGTGGTAAAAAAAAATGACCGGATGGCATCGACAAGACACGCGATTTTTGTCATTTACACTTTTAGTGATGCTCGACCCTTTGCCTCGCCAGTCTCTCGCTCAGCGGGCGGCCCGTTGGCTGACCGAGGCGATTGCGAAGGGGGAGTGGACGGAGGTGTTGCCCGGCGAAAGAGCCCTCTGCCATCGCCTGGAAGTCAGTCGGCCCGTCCTGCGTGAGGCGCTCCAGCATTTGGAGAATACCGGGGTGATCTCCTGCGAACCCAATCGGGCGTGGCGAATACTGACCTCGACCCAAAATGCTGGTCGTATGAAAACGAAGGTCATCTTTCTCGTCGGTAGCGAACATCTCATGGAGAAGAACTACAACGAGCCTCTGCTCGCGCTCACGAGCGAGACTTTGTCGAAGCACGGGATCGAGACCGACATCCGCACACAAACCTCCGCCCGCCCGCTCCTGGAAAAGACGAATCCGGCGCGCGATACGCTCTGGGTGCTGGTGGCCGTGTCGGAGCCTACGCAGCGGTGGTTTTTCGAAAGGCACATCCCGGCCATCGTGGCGGGATCGACGTATCCCGGCATCGCTCTTTCGTCGTTGGATACGGATCACAAGGCGGTCGCCCGGCATGCGGTTGGCCAGTTTCTGCGACAGGGACACCGTCGCATCGGGCTCATCATTCCAGATCGTCCGCGCGCCGGTGATGTCGATACGGAGGAAGGTTTTCTGGAGGGACTGCGTCAATCCCAGCATCAGGACATCGTCTCCATAATCATTCGATGCCGCGCTGATCCGGAGGAGCTTTCGCGAAAGCTCAAGCGCTTGCTCTTAGCTAAAGACGCACCGACCGCCTTGCTCAGCTGCCGCGCTCATCTCGCGTTGACGGCGCTGACCTTTGCTCACTCCATCGGGAGGCACGTGCCCACCGACCTCTCACTGATCTCGCGCGATTTCGCGCCGTTCCTGTCTTTCTCCCTGCCTGCGATTGCTAACTACGAGCACTGCCAGGTGACCTATGCGCGTCTGCTCTCGCGGATGATCATGGAGCCTCCGCTGACGCAGGTCGTGAAGCGGTTGCTGCCTAAGTTTATCGCAGGTCAGTCGATCGGGCTGCTCTCTTCGGCCTGATCAGGCGATCTCGCCGGTGAAAACGCCGAGCCGGGCTTCCTTGGTGCGGAGGATGTGGCACCGCATGACCTCCTCGGCCTTCACGGGGTCTCGCTCCCGGATGGACTCGACGATCTCGGCATGGGTCGGCACGGGACGATCTTTGAGCTCGCGGTAGAGAATGGTGTGCTGGGCCATGGCGAAGGTGAACTCGATGAGCCGCTGCTGCTTTAAGGTCGTGGCCAGGCGTCCGTTGCCGCTGATGCGGGCGATGGCGAGGTGAAACTCCAGGTCTTTATGAGCGAGCTCCAGCACGGCTTTTTCGTCTCCCCCGGCGAAGCGTCGGTTCAAAATGTCTACCTGCTTGGCCAGGGCGTTGAGGCCTTTGAAATCGCGGTCATGGGCGCGGACGGCGGCCTGACGAGCGGCGAGCGTTTCCAAAGCCGCGCGGATATCCATCACGTCGCAAAATTCACTGACGGAAATCTCGCGCAGGAAGGTCCCGCTGCGAGGAACCCGTGCGACCAGTCCGGCCATCTCCAGATGCTCCAAGGCGGATCGCACGATGGCGCGCGAGACTTGCAGCGTCTCGGCCAGGCTCGACTCGCCGATCCGGCGATGCAGAACGATCTGACCCGAGCGGATGAGGCTGACGATCTGTCCTGCGCAGTCGAGCACCCGATCCGGCGGAGGTGAGTCGGAGGTTCTTTTTGCAGACATGTTTCTCTCCCATAACACATTGGGCGGGTCTCGCCAATTGCGCAGATTTTTAGAAAAACAAATCCAGTTGCCAATAAACAGAGTTGACCTAAACTGACATTCAGTTTCTACAACTGGATTTCAGGAATTCACGAAACACTTCGTATGCTCACGTCTACCAGTCTGCCGTACACCGACACCAAGCCTCAGGGCGCGGCCGATTTCTATCTCTGCATCAACGCGACTTTTCGGTTCATCCGGAAGCGTTTAGGCGTGGAAGGGCTGCGCCGTTACTGGAGTGAGATCGGTGCGCAATACTATCGCCCCGTTACCGAGATCTGGAAGGCGGGAGGTCTTCCGGCTGTCGCACGCTACTGGCGTGACTTCTTCGATGCGGAGCCTGGCTCCGAGGTGGAGGTCGTGACGACATCGGAGGAGGTGGTTGTCGATGTACGGACTTGTCCGGCGATCGCGCACCTGCGCGCTGGTGGGAGAGAAATCGAAGCGGACTTTTGTCAGCATTGCTATTTTGTCAGCGAAGAAATCGCTTCCGGCGCCGGACTCACCGTGCGCGTCGAAGGCGGCGCCGGGCGGTGTACGCAGCGATTCTTTGCTCCGACTGCGGAAACTTCACCTCAGGATCTTCAACGCATCCATCTTTGCTCATGATTGGTTGTTACGACTTTTGCGGCCACTACGAGTGGACGTTCGGCTGGCTCGAAAAAAATGGCGGCTTGCCTCTCGTGCGCGACTATTGGGATCAGGCGGTCAGCCGCGATTCCCAGACCCACGCACGGAATCTCATCGTCCCCGAGGGCTTTGAGGGCATGCGTAAATATTGGCTACATACCTTGGAGGAGGAGGCCGCAGGCTACGCTTTCACCCATGACGACTCCACCTTTAGGATCGACATGTATGAGTGCCCGTCGAAAGGCTTCCTCATTAAGAACAATCTCGTCCAGTACTCGGACTACTGTGATCACTGTATCGGCTGGATCGGCTCGCTCATGAAGGATGCGGGGTTCGTGATCGACCACGAGCACAACCACTGTGGCCAGTGCTGGTGGGAAATGCGCAAAGAAGACGATACCTCCGGGCCATCCGAACCGGGGACCTTCGCCGGGAAAAAAGACGTCCGTGTCCGAGAGGGCTGGGCGCAGCCGGGTACAGAGCGCTTCACCCGGGCTACGGACGACACGACAAAAACCGTCGTTCCGCTTGAAGAGCAGAACCCGGAGAAGGGCGCCTAAGTCTCGGGCGCCCGTTCCTCGACTTAGTTTTCCACCGCGGCCCGATTAGGCCGTGGCAGCGAGTTCCGGTGTCGTGGTGACCTCCACTAAGTGTTCGCTGAACTCGTGCCTCCCTGGTTGGAGTTCGTGCGTGGAGGTGTGGAGGTGCACTGTACCGGAGCAGTTCCAGGGGATCTGGATGATGGCTGTCAGGCACTCGTCGGTCCGCTGCCAGGCGATGCTGGCTTCGCCCCAGGAGGTCTGCAGCGATGCGCTGGCGTGGGTGAGGAGATCCGTGCGCGGGATGCGGATTTCGAAATGAGGCGTGCTGCCGGAGGCATCGGATATCGTGAGTCCCGCTACCCAGCGATAGAGCCAGGAGCCGATTGACCCGAGCATCGGGTGATTGTGAGAATTCATGCCGCCGCCGGTGAGATACTCCCAGCGTTCCCACAACGTCGTGGCCCCGCTTTCCAGCATGAAACCCCAACTGGGGTAGGTCGTCTGCGTGGCGACGCGGAAGGCGGTCGCGAAATGTCCCTCCCGAGCTAAGACCTCGAGGAGATACTTAGAGCAGAGATTCCCTGTGGTGAGATGGTGATCGTGCGCCTCGACATCGCGCACGAGGGCCGCCGTGACGAGTGCGCGTTTTGCCTTGGGCACGAGATCCAGGTAGAGAGCGAGAGAGTTGCAGGCTTGATTGCCTGACCCATAGCCGACGTCGTCCCCGCTCCAGAATGCGTCGTGAAAGGATTCGCGAATCTGGGTGGAGAGCTTTGCATAAATCTCCGCATTTTCCGCGTGGCCGATCCTCCGCGAAAAGCGCACGAAGAGCATGGTCGCGTAGTAGTAAAAGGCCGTGGATACTAATGGCCCGGGCGTATTAGCGGCGAGTGGGCTAACATAGCCCTCGAAGCGCAAAGACTCATTTTCGGGCGGGGCCCAATCTCCGTAATGGCTGTAGGAGACGATGTGACCTGCTGATCGCGAGGTCAGGAAATCCACCCATCGGCGAAAGCCTTCGTAGTGAGGCTCCAGCACGCTGCTGTCTTTATAGTGCTGATCCAGGAGATGGGGAATCAAAAGGTAGCAGACGCTCACGGGATCAGCGGGTTGCGCTCCCCAGTGAAATGGCGCCGTATCGCTAAGAGCACCGTTTTGCGGATCCTGCGCCTGTGCGATATCGGAGACGAATTTTCTCAAAAAGCGGTCGCTCTCGAAGTTATAGATGAGCTCCTCGGATCGTGCGGCGAGGTCATTAAGCCAACCCATGCGTTCGTCGCGCTGCGGGCAGTCCGTCGGGAGTCCGTGCAGATTGCTCTCTTCCGTCCACCGCACGAGGTGATGGATGCGGTTGAGGAGTGCGTCGCTGCAATCGAACTCTCCGCGGAAGGCTAACGCGGTTCGCACCACGCAGGAGGTGAGGGAGTCGCGGGATGGGACGCCGGGCCATCCTTCGACCTGCACGTATCGATATCCGTGATAGGTGAAGCGCGGCTCCCAGCATTCTTCCTCGCCGCCCTTTAGGATATAGGAATCGGTGGCGGTGGCCCCGCGCAGATTGGTCTGATTGACCGTGCCGTCTTCCTTAAGCACCTCGGCATGGCGAAGCGTGATGGTGTCTCCCGCCGTGCCTCGAACTTTTAACCGGCACCAGCCCGCGTGGTTTTGTCCGAAATCAAAAACATACACTCCGTCGCGCGGTGAATGAATCGACGTGGGCGGCAGCGTTTTGACGACCTTGATCGGCTCCATCATCTGCGCGACCATCCGGCCACTGGGCGGCCTGACGAAACAGGCTTGGATCCAGATTTGCGAGCGATCCGTCTCACCGGCCGGATCGTAGACCGTCGTGGTCCATCCGATTCGCTCACGGCGAGCGTCGTATGTTTCGCCGTCGAAAATGCTGTTGGAAATAATCGGCCCCCGCGCCGCGATCCAGACGGGAGTCGTTACGTCGCGGTACGGCGTGACGATCGTGCGTGTCCCATCGGCGGCCTCGACCTCGAGTTGCGCGAGAAAGATGGCCTTGGTGTGCCAGCCTGCACCGACGATCGACGCGATGACATTTTCTCCCACCTGCAAGTGCGGAGTCACATCGAAAGTCTGGTACGGCACGGTCTGCGAAATATCCGTGTAAGCCGGCTCTAATACAGCGTCCCCCTGGCGCTGGCCGTTAATATAAGTCTCATAGTATCCCAGCCCGCTCACATAGAGGCGAGCCTTGACCGGTGGCTCTTCCAAATGAAAGGCGACGCGAAAATAAGTGGCCTGGCAGCCCTCTCGACCCGGCATGCCGATCCACCGCGCGCGCCAGTCCTCCTTCTCCAACAGTCCCATCTCAAAGGTCGCGACATCACTATATTCGCCGACGTTTTCATCCTGATCCCAACTGCGGACCTTCCAGAAATAAGTCGCCCGGCTCTCCAATGGCAGACCATCATAGGCGACCTGAGCGCTCTGACTGGAGGTGATCCGACCGGAGTTCCACTGATCGCCCTCATCGCGCGCCAGCTTCTGCGCAGACGTTGCCACGAGGATTTGATAGCTGGTTTGCGAGAGGCTGTTGCCCCCGGAGATCATGCGCCAAGACAGGCGAGGCTGCCGACTGTCGATGCCGAGCGGGTTATTGCATTGCTCGCAGAGCAGTACGCTCGGCCTGTTTTCTTTCCGCGAGGTATTAAGGTCGGAGATCGGCGCGAGATCAGTCTTCATGGTAAATGGGAAAAATCGTACCGACCGAGACCTCTTTCGCAACAGGAAGATTAAGCACTTGTTGCATAACCCAGAAAATCCTCCTATATCGTGCGCGGTAACAGGAGCGCCTTCCCATGGACAAAAAATTCATCGCTTCACAAAACGATGTCGCCCGCGCGGCCAATGTTTCTCGCTCGACCGTATCCCGAGCTTTGACGAATCACCCGGGGCTTCCCGCCGAGACGAAGCAGCGCATCCTGGATATCGCTAATAAGCTGGGGTATCGAAAAAATGCGGTCGTCTCGATGCTCAGTGCCCAGATCAGGTCGAGCCGGCTACGTAAGGTCGAGTCCACGCTCGCGTATGTCACGACCTTGAGTTCGCCCCGTATTCACGAGGTCAATCCGACCTACTACCAATTCTTTCTCGGCGCAAAAAAGCGAGCGGAGGAGTTGGGCTACGGTCTCGATACGATCTGGCGCAAGGAGGGGGCCATGACGGCGGATCGTGCGACGAAAATCATCACGACTCGGGGCATTCGTGGATTGATCTTGGCCCCGCGCCCGAATGCGCTCGCCCATATTCTCCTCCAGTGGGATAAGTTCGCGGCGGTTTGCATCGGCCACCCGCTTCCAGCGCCCAAGGTCCATTTTTCCGGGGCATGGCACTACGATCTTGTTAGCAAGGCCTTGCGCATGATCACCAAACATGGCTACCGCAAGGTGGGCTTTGCCATCGCTCCAGATTCGGACAAATATTCGCAATATTCGTTTTCCGCCCGCTACCATCTTTTCCAAAGCACTTTGACGGCTGCGCACCGGATGCCCCTGCTTTACCGCCCATTTAGCAAGGACCGCTATGATCTGGAGAGGTTTGAACGCTGGTTTTTTAAGAATCGCCCGGAGGTGATTTTATGCACCGGTCCCCTTGTTTTGAACTGGCTGGCCACTCTCGGAGTGGCGGTGCCGGACGACGTAGCCATCGTGGATCTCTGTCTCGCGAACGAGGACGGGTCGACAGCAGGTGTGTTCGAGCGTCCCGAGGTAATTGCGGCCGCTGCGGTGGATCTTGTTGTAGAGCAGCTACATAGCAATGTTTTGGGCCCGCCTGCCCACCCTAAATCGGTGCTGACCGAGGGTGTTTGGGTGGAAGGAGCGACCCTTCCTCGCAGAAAGTAAGGACAGCCACCAGCTTGGCTCGGGATATGCTTAGTCAAAGCCTGTCTGTAGGCCGGAAAACACCGGGAGAAGGGTCCGCATAGTCGTCGTGCAACAAGTGCACGAAGCCCCCGTTGTATTGTGGCGGAAATCGCGAATAAGTAGCGATCGTTAGTCGATCTTCACCACAACAACCTATGAAATCCAAATTACTGTTCCCCACGTTGATCGCGCTTCTTTCCTTCGGCTCGGGTCTTACCGCCTCAGCGGCCCCGATCATCGTGCCCTTAGCGAGTCGGGCGAATGACATGGCCGCGGCCTTTCTGGGGAGCCCCGCGACTTTTAAGACAGGCGACACCTTTAATCCGTTGTCGATCGGTAATGTTAATACTCTGCCGACTCGGCAGCAAGGCGTCCTAAAGTTTGACATCAGCACGTTCGCCAGCGAACCCGCGAGCAGCGTGAAGCTGAATCTCAAGGTGGACTATTTGGTCGATAACACGCCGACGCATTTGTTTCCGGTCCAGACGATCAACGTCTATGCCTTAAACTACGATCTGACCGCGGCGGCCTTCACCTATGCGGCCTTGGATACCTCGAATGTCACGCTGCTCGGGTCGTTCTCGGTCTCGGCCACGGGAAACATCAGCTTCGACTTGACCGCCGGTTTTGCGGCAGCTCAGGCTAATGACTTTAATTTCCTGTCCCTGCGCTTTGAAAATCAGACCGTGCTGAACGGACCCTTCGGAAATGCTGCTTTTGTGGGCTTCAGTGTGGTTACGCCCAACATAGAGGTCACTGCCGTACCGGAACCCTCCACCTATGCTTTGTTAGGAATCGCTTTGTTTGCGTTGGTTGGACTCGCCAAGCGCAAAGGTTTGAATGAGATTGGGAAATGAGAAAAAAATCACTTTGTCTTTTGGGAGTTCTGGCCTTGACCTGCGGCTCGGCCGCCCTCGCGGATGAGGAGGTTTTGGTCAAGCTAAGGGGAGTGGAAGACTATGGCTCCGGCCCCTCCGTGCTGGATAATCTCTACGCTCCCGGAGGAGTCGCCCAGGTCGGCCTGTATTTGGGAAATCCGAATAACCTCGTCCGACGGGATCGGGTCCTTCTCAAGTACGACATCAAGCCTCTGCTCCTCTCCGCCGACCGGATTAAAAGCGCCGAACTCGTCTTCTACATCGACTACATCACCGGTCCCGAGCAAACCCGCGAAATGAGGATCCAGCACTTCTCCGCTCCCGTGGAGACGCTGGCCGGACCTGCGGTGAACAGCGCGGACGTCGAGGAGGTGTCTGTGGTGGAGGTCTCGGAAAACGAGGCGGTGAATGGTGGCAGCGGCGCGACCGCCGGTCAGCCTAAGGAGATCGATGTCACGCAAGCCCTGAAAACCTCGCTGGCCCGGGGTGATACTTCCTGCGTGTTTCGGTTCGAAGACGTCCTAGTGGAGAAGACCGGCCCGGCTCCCGAGCCTGCCGGGATCATCATTGTGCGTAGTGAAGCTAAGTTACCTGTCTTGCGAGTTGTTCTTAACGATTAGTATTTTTCCTGAATTTGTATGTTTCCTCAGACTGTATTTCGAAAATTCTTAGGCTGCCTGGCCATCTCGATCGGCCTTTCTCCCGCCGTGTTCGGGGCGTTCGTCATTGAGAAAAAAGGCGCGCCCGGAGCGATCGTGCTCGCCCCGGATGCACCGGACTCCGTCCAACTAGCCGCCACGGAGTTGCAGACCTATCTGCGCCGCGTGACGGGGACGGAGATTCCCATTCAGAATACAGCGGACGCCAAAAGCGCCTACACGATCTATCTCGGGAACACGGATTTCGCTCGGGAAAAAGGGGTCGAGACGAAGGACATGGCCCCCGATGGCTTCCGGATCCTCGCTGATGAGAACTGGATGATCATCGCGGGTAAGGACTACACGGGGAAGCCTCAGACGGGTTATGACAACCCATATCGCATCAACGAGAGCTACAATACAAATCTGAAGATCAGCGCCTTCGGTGACACCGGTACGCAGCAGGGGGTGTATCACTTTCTCCGCGAAGCCGCCGGCATCCGCTGGTATATGCCCGGTCCGCTCGGAGAGATCGTCCCTGAGAAGGAGAAGATCGAAGTCGGTCGCCTAGACATTAGCAAGCACCCGGAGTTCCAGCAGCGGTATGCCTATTTCTGCTTCTTCTCCTCTTCGGACGAGGACGCCCTCTGGTATAAGCGCGTGGGCTACGGCACGCCCTTCCCTGTGCAGATTTCCCACTCGTTCGGAAAGTTCTTTCTGAAGTACAAGGACACCAACCCGGAGTATTTCGCCATCATCGACGGCACCCCTGATTTTACGAACCGCTCGACCGTCATGGGCGAGGGAAATTATAATTTAACGAACCCGGGTCTCATTAAGCAGGCGGTCAAGGACCTCACCGAGTACCTCGACAAAAACCCGAACCAGAAGATCGTTCCTCTCTCTCCGAACGACGGCCTGTTGCGGATCAGCGAAGACCCGGAGTCGCAGGCGCAACTCGACCTCTCCATGGGAGAGGGCGGTAAGTTTTCGAACTATATCTGGGGCTTTGTGAACAAAGTCGCCATCGAGGTCGCCAAGACCCACCCGGATCGCTTGGTCGGCTGTATCGCCTATGGAGCCTACGGAGAGCCTCCTTCTAATATCGAGAAACTCTCGCCGAATGTCGCCGTGGTCATCTGCAAGCTGCGCCGTGGCAATAACGATCAGGAGTATCGCGAGCGCCAAAGGGCGATGGTGGACGAGTGGGCCAAAAAGGCGGACACTGTCTATACGTGGGAATACTATTGCGAAATGCTCTTCAACCCAGGCTGGCGGGGCTTCCCGGTCTTCTTCCCGCAGATCGTGCAGGATGATCTCTCATACCTCCAGGGGAAGGTGCGCGGCGAGTTCCTCGAGGCCGAAAGCTGGACCTATGATCAATATGCGAATCCCGCCGAGATCCGGATCAACTACCCCGGCCTCCAGCATCCGCTTCTCTATGTGACAGCCCAGATGCTCTGGGATCCGAATCAGGATCTCAAGGCGCTCATGGATGAGTATTACCCGCTCTTTTATGGCCCGGCCGCCGATGCGATGCGCGGCTTCTGGGAGACGACGGAGAAAGCCTGGATGGCTCGCGGCGCGAACGACAGTCCGTCCTCCGTCTATAAGAAGAATACCCTTCAGGAATTGCTCGCCTATCTCGAGAAGGCTAAGTCGGCGACCGAACCCGACTCGGACTATCGCAAGAGAGTCGAGATGATCGAGAAGGAATTCACGCCGGCCGCCCTGCTGGGACAGCGTCTCTCCGAGATCAAGGCGCGATCTGCCCAAGTCCCGCCCATGGCGGAGGGCGAGGCTGTCGATGGCGCGTTATCCGGCCCCGCATGGACGGATGCAGCTCTCCTCCCTCTGATCGACCGCGGGTATGAGACCGGTGTGCCCGCGACGCATGTGCGGATGGGCTGGAGCCCGGAGGCTCTGAAGGTGGCCATCACTTCCTTCGAGCCGGCCATGAAGAACCTGAAAACCGCCGTCACTCTGGAAAATCAACAGCCCGACTCTCGCGTATGGGAGGACGACTCCATCGAGTTCTTCATCCAACCCAAGGGCGGCCCGACCGTCTTCCATTGGGTGATCAATGCTGCCGGTGTGGTCTTCGATGAGGCTAACTCCTCCAACACCTGGTCCGGTGGCGATCCGACCTGGAACGGCGACGCAAAGGTCGCGGTGAAGCAGGGCAAGGAAAGCTGGACCATCGAGATGAGCATTCCCTGGAAGAGCCTCGGTGTCACCGACCCGAAGGCTGGCCTCGAACTCATCACTAATGTCTATCGCAACCGCTATACCACGGGGAA
>Ga0247822_10002224_pt1 | contig 12299 bp, 8 predicted proteins | sample 13C_Cellulose_Da_FD_192423 | JGI IMG/M metagenome (GOLD analysis project Ga0247822, IMG submission 192423) | Soil microbial communities from agricultural site in Penn Yan, New York, United States - 13C_Cellulose_Day30 | ecosystem: Environmental > Terrestrial > Soil > Agricultural land | place...
GACCTCGAGGTCACGGGCGAGATCGAGGGGTCGTGGTCCTGGGGCGAGCGCGTCGGCGCCCGGGTGCGGCGCCTCCGCTCGGCCTGGCGCATCGGCCGGCTGCGCGTGGCGCTCCCGGTCCTGGCCCACGAGGTCGTCGTGCGGGCGGACCGCGACCTCGAGCAGGTGCCGCCGTTCGAGGACCTGGCGACCCGCCAGCTCGTCGCGCTGATCGGCCGCGGGCAGGAGGCGCTGCGGAGCCTGCACGCCCACGAGATCCTCATGGGCCTGGTGGCCGACCCGTCCTCGTCGGCGTTCACCGGGGCATCGGTGGCGCTGCGCGTGCTGACCGAGGCCCGCCGCGACGGCCTCGACGACGACGAGATCGTGCGGCGGGCGCCCGTGGTCCTCGCCCTCGTGGCCCCTCGGGTGGGGTCCACCATCGAGCTGCCCGAGGCATCGACCGCCGCGGACCTGCGGCCCGAAGCACCCGACGCGGCCGTCGTGCAGGTGCACCGCGAGGCCCTGCGGCTGCGCGTCCGCTGGATGCAGGAGCTGCTCGGGCAGGCCGCCTACGAGATCGGCCGGCGCCTCGTCGCCCGGGGCGAGCTCGACGATCCCGGCCAGATCCGCCACCTCACGCTCGACGACCTCGCCGCCACCGCGTCGTGGCAGACCACGATCGAGCGGGGCGCCCGGTGGACCATCCGCACCCGCGAGGCCGAGGCCCACGGGCCGGTGCCGTCGTCGCTGCCCGCCCAGTTCCAGCTCAGCGACACGGGGCAGCCGGTCCCCGTGATCGAACCGGGGGAGTCCGGCGGCGGCACGGGGGCCGGTGGCGGCGTCGCCCGGGGGATCGTCACCCACGACGCCGACGACCCGCCCGAGGGCGCGGTCCTGGTGGTGGCCGCGCTCACGCCCCAGCTCGGACCCAAGCTCCCGCGGCTCGCCGGCATCGTGGCCGAGACCGGGAGCGTGCTCTCGCACCTCGCCATCCTCGCCCGGGAGTCCGGGGTGGCGACCGTGGTCGGGCACCGGGGCGCGCTGACCGAGCTGCCCGAGGGCACCGCCGTGTCGGTCGACGGGGGGACGGGTCGGGTCACGAAGGAGGCCGCGCCATGAAGAAGGTCAGCTGGACCATCGCCGCCGCGACGATGGTGGTGGCCGGGGCCTACACCGTCATCTCGCTCGCCCGCTGGGAGTGGACGCGCGCCCAGTTCTTCGGGCTCGTGTTCCTCGCCGCCGAGCTCGCCCTCATCGGCGGCACGGTGCTGGCGAAGCTGGCGAGGATCGAGCGGAAGATCGACCTCGCCGAGCCGAAGCACGTCGCGCCGGACCCGTCGCCGGCCACGCTCGCCATCGTGCGCGAGGCCGGGCACGAGCACGACCGCTTCCCGTGGCTGCAGGTCAGCGCCACCGACGTCGTCACGCGCACCAACGTGTTCATCACGCTCGTGGTGGGCGGCGGCGTGCTCCTGTCGGGCGGCGCGTGGGTCCTCGACAAGCTCGGCTCGCGCACCGTCGACCCGGGCCGGGAGTCGCAGCTGGCGTCGGAGCTCGACGCCATCGCCTACCCCGACGGGCTGATCGTCGACGACATGGTGGCGCGGGCCCGCTCCCGGCCGGACGTGGAGGACGACCGGCTCACCGACTTCCTCCTCCCGCGGTCGTGAGCGCCAAGCGGGCCCTGGCCCTGCTGTGCGCGGTCCTCGTGATCGGCGGCGGCGTGGTGGCGCTGCGGCGCGCGACGCAGTCGACCCACTACCCGCAGGACCCCGACTCGTCGGTGCGCGTCGTGGTCGAGGCCCGCAGCAACCGGGCCGAGCCCAACCACGACCTCGAGGAGCTGACCGAGGCGCACCTCTGGTACTGCCGGCTCGAGATCGGGTCCGATCCCGTCGGCGAGGTCCAGCGGGTGTCCGACGACCCGCCGCGCTTCGCGATCGTGCTGCGCCCGTCGCTCGACTCCACCGACCGGAAGCAGTACGAGGGCTGCCTCGAGGACTGGTCGCTCGACCACCAGCTGCTGCACGTCGTGTCGATGACCGCGGAAGCCGGCCCGGAGGAGGGCGCATGAGCACGGTGGAACAGACCCGTCCCGCGGTGTCGCTGCTGCACCGGGACCCGCCGCTCACCCCGATCCGGTTCTTCCAGACCCGGCGCACGGTGTTCCTCGTGGTGGTGGGCGTGCTCGCCGTGCTCACCACCCTCGCCGCCATCGACGGCGGCCGGATCCTCCTGCACGTCGACGAGCCCGTGACCCGCTGGGTCGCCGAGCACCGCACGCCGTGGCTCACCGACCTCTTCAACGGGATCAGCCACTTCGGCGACAACGCGGTCGTGTTCCCGCTCGCGCTGCTGCTCGCCGCGTGGACGTGGCCGCGCTGCCGGTACCTCGCCGTCGCGCTCGTCCTCGCCGCCCTGATGCGGCCCGGCCTCGAGTACCTGCTGAAGGGGGCCGTCGACCGGCCCCGGCCGAACATCGACCCGCTCGGCACCTTCCACGGTCCCTCGCACCCGAGCGGCCACCCGCTCGCCGCGGCCTCGCTGTGGGGGCTGGTCCCTGCCGTCGTCGCCCTCCACGTCCACAGCCGGACGCTCTGGTGGACGGCGGTGGGGTTGGCGTCGGCCATCGTCACCGGGGTCGCCCTCGCCCGGGTCTACAAGGGCGCGCACTACCTCACCGACGTGACCGCGTCGCTCGCCTGGGCCGGCCTGTACCTGGCGCTGGTCCAGGGCTTCTTCGACCGCTTCCACGGGTCGAAGGACTGCCGCCACCCGCAGCACGAGGTGCAGACCGAGGAACCGGTTCCCGCGGCGTTCGGGGTCGAGCTCCCGTAGCCTCCCGGCGATGTGGATCCAGCGGATCGGGATCACCTGCTCGTCGGGGCAGGGGACCACCCAGCCCATCGAGAAGGTCGGCCGGCGCTACGTCGACGGCGTGGCCGCGGCCGGGGGCCTGCCGGTGGTCCTGCCGTCGCTCGACCCGGTGCACGCCTCGGCGGCCGTCGCCGGCATCGACGGGCTGGTGCTCACCGGCGGCGGCGACATCGACCCGATCCACTACGGCGCCGTCGCGGACCCCGAGACCGGTGCGCCCGACGCCGCCCGTGACGCGTGGGAGCTGGCGCTCGTGGGCGCGGCCCGCGACTCGGGCATCCCGCTCCTGGGCATCTGCCGCGGCGCCCAGGTCCTCAACGTGGCGTTCGGCGGCACCCTCGTGCAGCACCTCCCGGCCCGCTCGGTCGACGGTCACGACGACGTCGGGCGCGCCGGCGACGAGGTGCACCCGGTCACCGTCGCGGCGGGGTCCCGGCTGCACCGCATCGTCGCCGCCGACCAGCTCCCGGCCAACACCCTCCACCACCAATCGGTCGACGAGGTGGGCACGGGCCTCGTGGTGTCCGGCGTCGCCGACGACGGCGTGATCGAGGCGATCGAGGCCGTCGACGCGCCGGTCCTCGGCGTCCAGTGGCACCCCGAGCTGCTGCTCGACCGCGCCGCGCACCGCGCCCTGTTCGGCTGGGTCGTGCACCCCGCCGACCGCTGACCTGCGGGGTCAGCAGCCCGCTTCGGCCAGCGCTCCGGTGATGGCCGTCTGCCGGCTGAGGAAGGCAGCGGGGTCGCCGAGGGAGTCCTGGTAGACGTTGATGGCGGCCTGCGTGATGGGCTCGACGGCGAAGAGGTCGCGGGCGGCCAGCGCCGCCGCCTCGTACGTCTCGATCGCCGTCCGGGGGTCGCCGAGCGGACCGCCGTACGGGTCCAGCTGGTGGAGGGTGCGCATCGCCGTGAGGAACTCGGTCAGGTCGAGGTCGCCGACCAGGTTGGTCTTGATGGCCCGCGCGTGGTCGGGGGTGTCGAGCAGGAGGAGGTACTCGACCGACGCCAGCTGCTCGGCGGCGTCGTCCAGCTCGTCGCAGGCGATCGCGCCGCGCGATGCGGTCCCCGATCCGCTCTCGGACTCCGGTTCCGACTCCGATTCGGCCTCGGTGGTGCTGCTCGCCCCCGATGCCGGTGCGGCGGCGGGCCGCGTTCCGCCGCCGCTGCTCGACGAGGCCTCGCTCCCACCCCCACAGGCCGCGAGGACGAGCACGAGCCCGACCACCACGCCCCCGGACCACCCGCGTGCAGACATGGGTGACGACGCTATCAACGGGGCTTCCCCGGTGGGTGGGATCAGCTGGTGCGGGCGGCGTCGGCGCGGGCCCACATCTGGAGGTACGCCTCGGCCCCGTTGGCCATGTCGGCCACCACCTGCGGGCCGGCGACGCGTCGCAGGTCCTCGATCCAGTCGGGGAACATCCCGTAGTTGGCGGCGCCGTCGACGTTGATGTCCCAGAGCCGGGTGCCGGACCTCGACTGCAGCATCGTCGTGCCGCCGTCGAAGGTCGTGTACGGGTAGGTCACCGGGTTGCGGGTGGCGGCATCGGGCCGGGGCGCGGTCTGCTTGCCGAGGCCGTTGGTGTCGGAGCCGTAGCCCAGGCCGAAGAGGTGCTTCGACGAGCGGTTCGCCTTGGCCGCCGCCCACTCCTCGGCGTACTGCGCGGTCGACCGGGCGTACGGGGCCACCACCCCGCCCAGTGCCTGCAGCCGCTTCTGCGAGGTGGCGTCGCCCCAGCTGTGGCTGGTGATCAGCCCGGAGTACCCGAGCTGCTCGAGCAGGGTGAGCGCCTCCTTGCGGGCCTTCACGCTCAGGTGGTCGGTCTCGACGATCATCCCGCGCTCGGCCATCTCCCGGATGGTGTGGAGGCCGAGCTCGGTCAGGCCGCGCGGGTTGCAGAGCGGACCCGGCGGGTAGGCGGGGAGGTCGCCGCCGAGGACCGGCGCGACGCCCACGCCCAGCACGGCGTAGATCAGCTCGTTCTCACCCGACAGGTTGGTGGGGGAGTTGTCGGCCTCGGCCCCGGGAGCGCAGGGCACCGGCTGCCACCACTCGCCGGTCGCCCACTTGTTGCCGACGTTGACGAGCAGCCCGGTGGCGCCGTCGTCGTAGGCCGTGCCGCCGAGGGCGTTGTCGAACTTGTGGACCGGGAACAGCGAGCGGACGCCGAGGCCGTAGAGCTCGTCGAGCCGCTGGCTGATCTGGGCCTTCGTGCAGTGCGGCGTCTCGCCGGTGCGGCCGCAGTCGAGGACCTCGGACACCTCGACCCCCAGCACCATCACGAGCTTCCCGTCGTTCACGTAGCGGCGGGCCTCCGCCGGCGTCTTGGCGATGCGCAGGAACCCCTTGCCGGGTCCCTTGAACTGGGCGTCGATGTAGTCCTGGAGGGCGAGCATGTCCTGGGCCTGGAGGCGGACGCTGTCCATCTCGTTGCAGCTGGTGCCGGCCTTGAGCGGGTAGATCTCGCAGAGGGCGCCGTTCTCGACCAGGTCGTTCACGACGATGCGCAGCCCGCCGCGCCAGGCCCGCTCGAGCCACCTCCAGTACGTGCCCTCGTGGGTGAGGGAGTCCCAGCGGGGCCAGCCCTTGAACGACGGCCACCCATCGGTGTCGTGGGTGCCGACGGGCACGCCGGTGGCGAACAGGTTCTCCGCCGCCGCTGCGGCGCCGTTGGGCTGGTGGTCGGCGCAGTCCTCGAGCGCGACCGTGACGCCGTAGGGGCTCCACGGCCGGCCGCAGTGGAACCTGCCGCCCAGGAAGCGGAACGCGCTGATGTGGGTGTGGGCGTCGAGGAAGCCCTTCACCGGCGCCGTCGGGCTGGCGCCCTTGAACGGGGTGCCGACCGCGCCGACCTCGACCTCGGGGAAGGCGGTGCAGCCCTTGGCCGGCACCAGGCTCCAGCGGAACTCCCCGGCGTAGCCCTGCGCGAGGCGCCCGCCGGTGCCGACCGTCAACCCCTTGCCGGTGCTGAGGCTGGTGAGGCTGAGCCGCCCCGACTGGGTCTTCACCGTCCAGTCGGCGGTCGGGCCGGGGGTGGTCGTGGCGGCGACCGTCGACAACGTCGAGGTCCGGGGCATCTGGCCGCCGGTGCCGAACAGCAGGTACCGGCCCAGCGCGGTGGCCTGGAGGGTGAACGGCGTGGCCTTGGCCACATCGGCCGCCGACGCGGTGTAGCCGAGGGCGTCGCGCACCACGGCCTTGCCCGTGGTCTCGTCCTTCAGCGCGTAGCACCCGCCCGCGAAGGCGTAGATGTCCACGGGCTTTGCCGGCTGCGGCTCGCACGCCGCCAGCCCGACCAGCGACACGGCGAGCACGGCGACCGCACCCGACACCGAACGACGAACGACTCCCACCATCGACTGCACCTCTCGTGACCGATCTCCGGCGGCACTACCCACCCTCCCGGGGGATCAGACATCCCTGTTCACGACTCCGGCCCGACCAGGCGCCGAAGGCCAGAACCGGTGCACCTGCTTGCGCACAGGCCAGGTGACCTGGGGAGATTCTCCCTTGCATTTGACGGGAGGTGGACATGATCGCGAGTGTTAGGCCCTCTTAACAGCGATGGGCCGCGTGGGACGGGCCATCACCGGGCGCGCAGCCCCGTCACCCCAGAGGTCCACGTGAAGCGAAGGATCCCCTTGATCGCAACCCTCGCCCTGGCGCTCGTCGCCGGGGTCGCCGGCACGAGCGGCACGGCCGCCAGCGCGCTGCCGGGCACCGCCGCCGGCGGGCCCGCCGAGCTGCTCCGGTACGTGGGCGACTCGAGCAGCGCCACCGGTGCCGCCCTCGCCAACGGCGAGTGCGACGTGAACGGCGACGGCGACGACGACCTGGTCGTCGGGGCGTGGTTCTGGGACAAGACGCCCACCAGCAACATCGGTGCCACCTACGTGCTGCTCGGCGGCGCCGACGTGCAGGGCAAGGCCCTCGCCGACCCGGCCGAGGCCGGTGCCGTCCGCATCGACGGTCCCGCCGCTGCCAGCGCCTTCACCGGGTTCGCCGTGGCGTGCGTCGGCGACGTGAACGGCGACGACCTCGACGACATCGCGATCAGCCACTACACCGCGCAGAAGACCTACGTCGTGTTCGGCGCCGAGGACTTCACCGGTCTGGCGCTCGACTCGATCGGCGACCGCGGCTTCACCGTCAAGGGCGGCGCCGCCAGCGGCAACGTCGGCTACTCGATGGCGCCCGTGGGCGACCTCGATGCCGACGGCCTCGACGACTTCGCCGTCGCCGAGGTGGCCGCCGACACCCAGGGCCGCACCAACAACGGGCGGGTCTGGATCGTGGCCGGCCGCGACGACATCTCCGACGTCGACCTCACCGCCCCGGCCGCCGGCCAGCTGCTGATGACCGTCGACGGCGCGTACAACGAGGAGCGCATCGGCAGCATCGCCAGCGTCGGCGATGTGAACGGCGACGGCATCGACGACTTCCTGCTCGGCGCCTACGTCTCGACCCCGTGGGGCGCGAGCATCGCCGCCCCCGGCGCGGCCTACGTCGTGTTCGGCGGCGCCGGCGCCACCGGCGAGATCGACACCCTCGACCTCGGCACCAAGGGCTTCACCATCAACGGCCCGACCCGCCAGCGCGACCGCCTCGGCATCTCCGTCTCGCCCGCCGGCGACATCAACGGCGACGGCAAGGCCGATCTGCTCATCGGCGCCGACGGCGTCACCAACGCCACCACCGGCAACCGCAGCGGCGGCGCCGCCGTCGTCTTCGGCTCGGCCAGCACCGACCGCGTCTACACCGACCCGGCGGCTGCCAACGGCCAGTCCGTCTTCACCTGCGCCGCCCCCGCCCCGGTCGCGGCCACCGACACCTGCACGTCGCCGGCCCGCCGCGGCTACTGGATCGACGGCGCCGTCGCCGGCGACTCCACCGGCTACTCGGTCGCCGGCCTCGGCGACGTGAACGGCGACCAGGTCCCCGACCTGGCCCTCGGCGCCTACGGCTTCGATCCGGCCAACCCGGCGGGCGGCACCTTCTCGGGTGCCGGCGCCACCTACGTCGTCTACGGCAAGCCCGACGCCGTCACCCAATCGCTCGCCTCGCTCCCCGCGGACGTCGGCTACCGCATCGACGGCACCGCCGCCGGCGACCGGTTCGGCCGCCAGGTGGGCCTCGTCGGCGACTTCGACGGCAACGGCGTGCGCGACCTCGCGATCGGCGCCGACTTCGCCGCCCGCGGCGGCACCCAGAACGGCGAGGTCACCGTCGCCCTGTTCGGCCAGCTCGACACCGCGGTCGCCCTGGACGGCCCGGCGAAGGCCGCCCCCGAAGACGACGTGAGCTTCACGGCCACGGTCACCAAGGCCGCCGGCGACCCGACCCCGCTCGCCGCTGGCACCGTCGCCTTCACCCTGGGCGGCACCGCGATCGACGGCTGCACCGCCGTGCCCGTCACCGCCGGCACCGCCACCTGCGCCACCGCCTTCGACTCCGAGGTGGCGGGTGACGTCGTCGCCGCCTACTCCGGCACCGACGCCCTCAAGGGCACGGCGTCCGAGGCCCACGCCTTCGCCGTGGCCAAGGCCGCCACCACCACGACCCTCCTCGTGTCCGAACCGGCGCCCCTGACCGGGCAGCTGGTCCAGCTCCTGGCACGGGTCGTCGACGCCGGCGGCGACCCCGTCACCACCGGCAAGGTCGCCTTCGCCTCGGCCGGGTCGCCCGTCGCCGGCTGCGGCTCCGTCGCCGTGAGCGACGAGGGCTACGCGTCCTGCACCACCTCGTGGGCTGCTCGCGGCACCTACGCCGTCACCGCGGCCTACGCCGGCACGGCGCAGATCGCCGCCTCGACCTCGGCGCCGGCCTCGGTGGTCGCCGGCGCCGACGCCATCGTCCGGGCCCAGCCCGCCACCGGCACCTACGGCAGCAAGGGCGCCGTCCTCGCCGGCGAGGTGCAGGGCAGCGGTCGCGTCCCCACCGGTTCGGTGACCGTCAAGAGCGGCACCACCGTGCTCGGCACCGCCCCGCTCGTGGGCGGGCGCTACTCGCTGGCCCTCGGCGCCACGTTCCTCGTGCCGAGCACCCGGACCGTCACCGTCGAGTACGGCGGCGACGCCCGCCACAACCCGGCCACCGACACCGCCACGGTCACCATCGCCAAGGGCAAGCCCGCCGTCGCCCTGGCGGTGACCCCCTCGGCGCCCAAGGTCGGCACCCGGGCCACCGCCACCGTCACCGTGACCGCTCCCGGCCACGTCCCCACGGGCACCGTGCGCATCGTGATGAACGGCCGCACCCTCGGCACCGTCACCCTCGTCAACGGCAAGGCCACGTTCACGGTCCCGGCGTTCGGCGGCAAGGGCTCCAAGGCCTTCAAGGCCGTGTACGCCGGCTCGACCCGCACGAGCAGCGGCACCTCCGCCACCAAGACGCTGGTGGTCCGCTGATGGCGCCGGACCACCGCCTGGCGAGGCGCGCCCTCGCCGTCGGCGTCACCGCCGTGGTCCTCGCGATCGTCGGCCTGACCGCCTGCGAGCCGGCCAAGGCTGCGATCGCGGTGACCTCGCCGAAGGCGCTCACCGCCACCCAGGAGGCCGCGGTGACGTTCTCGTTCCGCTGCACGACGGCCAAGGCGTGCAGCGGCGAGACCCGGCTCAAGCTGGCCGGCCTCAACGGGCCGGTCACCAGCTACGCCGTCGGCGCCGGGGCCACCAAGGCCCTGACCGTCACGCTCAGCGCGGCCCAGCAGGCGGCCGTGCCCGCCGGGACCACCGGCACCGGCGAGATCCGCATCACGGAGAAGGCGCCCGCCGCCATCGCCGCACGCGGCGTCGCCGTCACCGTCGCCCGTCCCGAGGTGCCGGTGGCCGAGACCCCGACGTCGAAGGCGTACCGCGAGCGCAACTGGACGCCCACCGCGCACGACACGTGCAGCGCCGAGCTCCACCGGTCGTTCTCGGTGATCGGACCCGACGGCAAGCTCTACCCGACCTGGCACCCGCCGACGGTCGTCGACCCGGCCACGGGGACGACCTGCTCCTTCGGCCACGAGCACGGCGACGATCCGGCGACGTCCGACATCTACACCTGGGTGACGGACTTCCTCGACGCCCAGCCGGCCGAGGGCCGGGGCATCCCGTTCGGGTACGTGAGCGAGGCGCTCGACACCTACGCCGCCACCCGCGACAACGTGACCCGTCACGAGGACAACGTCGGGCACAAGGTCGTCGTCGCCAACGACATCAAGCTCGTCACCGCCTCGCCCCGCGGCTACCTCCGCGACGGCAGCGGTGCCGTGGTCACGTGCGACGTGCTGATGAAGGTCCACCAGGGCTCGCACTCGGGCGACGCGCTGATCAACAACGCCCACGAGCTGCTCTACGCGGTCAAGTGCACCGACGGCACCGAGGTCATCTCCTCGACGCTGACCCGCTTCGGCAACGCCAACGAGTTCAACCGCTCGTGCACCAGCGACCTCGTCGAGACGGCCGGGAGCAACCTGCCCGACGGCGACGGCGGCTCCCGCCTGATCCCGGACCGGTTCTGCGTGGACCGCGACGTGCTCGTCCCCGGGAGCCAGACCAGCTCGATCTGGGCCCTCTACGAGGTGTGGCGCTCGGCCAACGACCTGACCAAGGCGGACGGCACCTCGCTGGCATCGTTCGACCCCGCCTTCGGCGTCCGCAACCCGGCCCGGGCGCACGCCGGTGGCGTGAACAGCTCGATCTTCGACCTGGTCGACGTCCCCGGGCAGGTGGACCCCGCCGACGGCGGCACCGCCAAGGGCTACCCGTTCGACGAGGTCACCGAGCACGAGCACGCCACGGGCACGCAGCTCACGAAGCCCGACCCGGCGTCGCCGTTCGACGGCGCCCAGCGGGACTTCACCCTGCACACCACCCAGGTCACCAACGCCGGCGGCCCCACCACCTGGTGGACCGACCCGTACGGCGAGGGCGGGGTCACCGCGGCGGCGCCCGGCCTGGTGCGCCAGCACCTCAGCAGCACCGACAACTCGGCCTGGCCCGACCTGGAGAAGCGCCTGCTCAACCTCGAGCGCGACTACGGCAACGGCAACGGGGTCCACGCGCCCAACTAGGCCCAGGGTCAGAGGCCGGCCCGCAGGGGGTCGGCGAGGATGCGGTCGAGCGCGGCCCGGGCGCCGAGGTCCCGGGCCGAGCGCTCGGCCTGCTCGAACCAGCCACCGGCCTCGGCCGCCCGGCCCGCGACCGCGGCAAGGCGGCCGAGCTGGTGGCTGACCGGTCCCCAGTAGGCGCCGCCCCCGCCGTAGCAGTTGAGGACGGCCTGGAGCCCGGCCGCCGGGGCCAGGAGCTCGCCCAGCGCATCGGCCGCGCCGCGGTCGTCGAGCTGGGCAGCGGCGTCGGCGAGCACCACGAGCGTCAGCAGGCGGTTCGAGTCCTCGGGGATCCCGGCGAAGCCGCCGTCGCGGAAGTGCCCGTAGGACCGGGCGGCGAGGTCGGCGTCACCCGCCTCTGCCGCGCACAGCGCCAGCACCGCCCGGTAGCAGGGGATGTGGGGGAAGGCGTCGGCCGCCCCCGCCAGCAGGTCCAGCACCTCAGCGGAGCGGCCCTGGTACAGGCGGATGTCCACCAGGTTCACGCCGAGGCAGGCCTCGGCGCCCGGTTCCTCGCCGCCGAGGGCCAGCGCGTCGAACGCGAGCTGCTCGGCGCGGTCGAGGTCGCCGTCCACCAGGGCGTCGAGCCCGCGCCAGGCCGCCGTCGCCCACCGCCAGTACGGGTGCTCCGACCGGTCCGCCAGGGCGACGGCCTCGTCGAGCGACCGGCGGGACGCGTCGCGCCGGCCGCAGAGGAGGAGGTCCTCGTGGCGGTAGGTGAGCGCGGCGAGGGTGGCGTCGACGCTGCGGCCCGACGGGGAGATGGCCAGGATCTGGTCCAGGTCCCCGATGCGGTCGCCGACCTGGGCCGGGTCGAGCCGGTCCAGCCGGGCGATCAGCAGGGCCCGGGCCGTGAGGTGGGTGTCGGGCGGATCCAGGGCGCGGGCGAGGGCGACGGCGCGCTGGGCGAGCGCGGTCCGCTCCTCGGCCGGGGCGGTCAGCGCGAGCGCCTGGGCCAGCTCGCCCTCGAGGTGGCAGGCCAGGGTGTCGCGCCGCACCCGCTCGGCCCGGGTCGCGGCGTCGGCGCCCGGCCCGCGGTCGACGGGGTCGCGCTCGTCCAGCGCCTCGATGCCCTCGAGCGCCTCGCGCAGCAGCGCCGCCTGCTCCAGGTCGGTGAGCCGCTGGGTGGCGCCGCGCCCGGCCCGCCCGACCAGCACGAGGACCGCCTCGGCCAGCTCCAGCGGGAGCCGGTGGGCCCGGCTGAGCGCGAGCACCTCGTCCACCAGGTCCTCCGCCTCGTCGCGCCGGCGCTGCAGGTGGGCGGCGCGGGCGAGGCCGGTGAGGGCACCGGCCCGGATGGCGGGATCATCGGGTGCGACGGTCGCGGCATCGCCGTACAGGGTC
>Ga0247822_10002225_pt1 | contig 12299 bp, 12 predicted proteins | sample 13C_Cellulose_Da_FD_192423 | JGI IMG/M metagenome (GOLD analysis project Ga0247822, IMG submission 192423) | Soil microbial communities from agricultural site in Penn Yan, New York, United States - 13C_Cellulose_Day30 | ecosystem: Environmental > Terrestrial > Soil > Agricultural land | place...
AATTAGTGCAATATCATTTAGTTGCTAATTGTTAGCAGCATGATTAAGGCGTAGCATTCAGAGTTGTCACTCTCAATATCAGTGGCAGATATTTGCGCAAATCAAAGTGAAATTAATAAGGAGTTTATATGTCAATTGTAAAGATAATAGTGGAAAGTTACACATTTGAAACTGTGCCACAGCGCGATTTTATTGCGTCATTTCAAGTGATTGGAAAAACCAAGGGTACTTTAGCTGATCAAGAAGGATGTAGATTTGGTGCTAACCCTGACGATCTTACCACTGTGACTGTACCTCTTAATCAATCAGTTTCAATCGATGAGTTTGATGCTAACTCATTTATTATTTATCGCGATGGATCCGGTTCCAATATCCGTTGGCGTCCACAATCTGTCGCTGTATATGGCGTCGATGCGAGCAACACGCGTCATCTTCTGTGTAATGTTTTACCTTGGCCTGCCAGTGCCCCGTGGATTGGCGTTGGTCCAGATGCGGTTGCCTCAGTGACTTTAGGGCAATACAGCCAAGCGCCTACATTCTCTGCGAAACCATCTGGTCCGAGAATGTGCACTTAAAACACTCGTCTTTCGATTGAAAATTAAAATATCCGCATCACGCTGTGTGATGCGAATATTTTAGTGGAAGCTAGGCTTAATTCATCCCCACCAGCGTTGCAATACCTAATAATATAAACAATACGCATGCCGCTTTGTGCGCAAAGCCAAGCGGTAATTTATCCATTATCCATTTACCCGCAAAAATAACGGGCACATTGGCGAGCAGCATACCGAATGTTGTTCCTGCAATGACCGCGAGTGTCATCCACATATCTGCGCTGAATTTCGCCGCTAGTATCACAGTGGCTATTTGGGTTTTATCTCCAATTTCTGCAAGAAAAAATAACACCAGCGTCGCGACGAAAGGACCGTATTGGGCGAAGCGGCCCATATCGTCATCTTCTTTATCGGGAATCAGTAACCAGAGCGCGACAGCAAAGAAGCTGGCGCTAATAATCCATTTGATCCACTCAGGGGGTATGAAATCGACGAGAACAGCACCGAGCCAGGCGGATAACGCATGGTTAACCAATGTTGCGACTAATACGCCGAGGCTAATGAGGTAAGGGCGCCCGTAACGAGCGGCGAGGAACAAAGCAAGTAGTTGGGTTTTATCACCAATTTCGGCAACGGCTACGGCGAGTGTCGAGCTAAGGAAAGCTTCCATTGTTATAACCAGGCGGGATGAAAAAACGAGAGATACAACCGCAGTCCCGCCGGGGCCGCAGTGGTATCTCAGGTCTCATCAATCCAGTGTGTACTAAGTACGACAGAGGACGCTTTTGCCATGCCCATCTCAATGTGGATGCTGCAAGTATGTTGACAAAAGCGCTCAGCGATAAGGATGCATGCATCGATTTTGCTGGAGCAGATTACTCCCCCGAGAGGGTGTGCGCATTATAGAGATGCATGAATAATGCGACAAGCGCAAATCTCCCTTGCAGCCAATTGTTTGACTTGGAAATGATTGGTTTTTATCTAACTATTTGAATTATAAGTAAAAAATATATTGGCACTCGCTTTGCAATTACCCCTGTAAGTTCGCCTTTTAAGACTTCTCTCCGCTGTTTTATTGACGCTGGGAGTTTTGATTTGAGGGGCAGTTGTCGATACGGGGTTTTTATGACGCAAGCAGTTTCCAATGTAATCAAGGTCACCAGTGCGACTAAAGCGCGTGCCGGATTATTGGCTGCCAATTCGGATGAGGCGGTCATCGCCCCTGTGGCAGCGAGCGGCGATAAAGGTATTGCTGAGAAAGGCCAGGATCTACGCAGCGCATTTGAATTGTTTAACCAGATGTCCGAGCAATTGGCTGATTCATACCATTTGCTGGAAAACCGCGTTGCGGAGCTGAATGAAGAATTATCGACCCTGAGTGACCGCCGCCTGGAAGAGTTGGCAGAAAAAGAGAAACTGGCCAATCGCCTCGAAAGCCTGCTGAATTTCTTACCCGGCGGTGTGGTGGTGTTAGATTCTTCCGGTCGCGTATCCGAGTCCAATCCTGCAGCGACTGATTTACTGGGGGAACCTCTGCAGGGTGAATTATGGCGCGATGTTATCGCGCGTAGTTTCGCACCGCGCCAGGATGATGGTCATGAAGTCTCCCTGCGCGATGGTCGTCGCATCAGCATCCAAACCCGTAACCTGGGCGCTGATGGACAAATTATTTTGCTGACTGATCAAACCGAAACCCGTCGCCTGCAAGGTGAATTAAGTCGCCATGAGCGTTTATCTGCGCTGGGCAAAATGATGGGCGCGCTCGCGCATCAAATCCGTACGCCTTTGTCATCAGCCATGTTGTATGCCGGTCATTTGTGCAGCGGCAAGTTGGATGACGAACGTCGCCAACAGTTCTCCGAAAAAATTCTCGGGCGCTTGAATAATATCGAGCGCCAAGTGCAAGACATGCTGTTCTACGTAAAAGGCGAATTAGCGCTGAATGATGTGATTAGTGTCGCGCAGTTGCAGGCCGATTTGGCCGAAGCGATGGAAGTACCTCTTATGACCAGCGAATCGTGCTGCGAGTGGGTTATCAATTGTCGCGAGCAATATATCCAGTGCAATCGCGACGCATTGATTGGTGCTTTGTTGAATTTAGTAAACAACGCTATCCAAGCGGTAGATCGTAAAGCGGTGTTGCGAATTGAATTTAATACTTATCCGCAAAGCTTGAACGATCCAAAACTTAAGGCAGCGCTCAATACAGAAGAGCAGCGTTTGTGGATTCGCGTATGTGATAAAGGGCCGGGAATGCCAGCGGAACTGCTGTCGTCAGTCGGCGATTTATTTGTGACAACCAAAGCCCAAGGCACAGGTTTGGGTTTGAGTGTGGTGAAAGCGGTTGCACGCGCGCATCACGGAAAATTTTTATTGCAATCAACGGTAGGTAAGGGCACATGCGCCAGTTTGCTTTTACCTTTCGCGACTTTTACATCCTAGGGGAATAATCATGGCTTTAGCATTGCAACAAGCTGAATTTGAAAATGCGATCAAGGTGTTGGTTGTTGAAGACGACAACAATCTCCGCGAAGCATTAACAGACACGCTGCAACTGGCAGATTATTCCGTCATTCCCGTGAATAGCGGTGAAGAAGCGCTAAAACAGCTGGCGTTGTTCAACGATATCCGCATGATAGTTTCTGATGTGAATATGGGCGGCATGACTGGTCATGATTTACTGCGCAATGTGAAACAGGATTATCCGCAAATTCCGATGATGCTGATTACCGCTTATGCGAGTATCAGCGAATCCGTTGATGCGATGAAGCAGGGCGCTGTGGATTATTTGGTAAAACCTTTTGCGCCACAAACTTTGGTAGAAACTGTTGCGCGTCATTTGGGTGTAGCACAAATCTCGGGTGATGAGCCTGTCGCTATGGCGCCATCCAGCAAGCAGCTTTTACAGCTCGCACAGCGTGTGGCGCAATCAGATTCTACTGTATTGGTAGTTGGAGAATCCGGTACTGGTAAAGAAGTGCTCGCTCGTTATATTCACGATCATTCACCCCGCCGCAACCAACCTTTTATCGCGATTAACTGCGCCGCGATTCCAGAAAACATGCTGGAAGCTATGTTGTTTGGTCATGAAAAAGGGGCCTATACCGGCGCACATACCAGCAGCCCGGGCAAATTTGAGCAAGCTAATGGCGGTACGTTATTGCTCGACGAAATTTCAGAAATGGATATCGGCTTGCAAGCTAAATTGCTGCGCGTGTTACAAGAGCGCGAAGTAGAGCGCTTGGGTGGGCGCAAGACAATTAAATTAAATGTGCGCGTTATTGCCACATCTAACCGCGATATGCGCAATGAAGTTGTTGCGGGCAAGTTCCGTGAAGACTTGTATTACCGCTTAAGCGTGTTGCCGCTGCAATGGGCGCCGCTGCGTGACCGTATGGAAGATATCATTCCATTGGCAGATAAGCTTCTGCAAAAACACGCGCACAAACAAAATCGTCGCGGAGTAAATTTATCGGTATCGGCGCAGCAAATGCTGCTTGCCTATCCATGGCCGGGTAATGTGCGTGAGTTGGATAATATTATGCAGCGCGCACTTATCTTACAGGCAGGAAAATCCATTCAGGCAGAAGATTTAGGGTTAGGCGCAAGCGGTCCTTATTCGCAAAGCCCTGTACATTACAGTCAAAAACCGAATTTGTTAGAAGCGGCCCAGGCGATTAATCCAAGCGCGGAATTTGAACCGGCTTACGAGTCGCAACCATCATTCGCAGCGCAAGCCTTTGCCAATGCCAGCTATCGCGCCAGTCAATTTTCTGTCGGCAGTGTTGCTACCGATAATATTGCGCTAATTAGTGGTCAGCCGGTACAACATTCGTCGTTGAATAATCCTGCACTTGGTAATGATCTCAAACAACGCGAATACGAAATAATTATGAATACCCTGCGTAACGAACGCGGAAGCCGCAAAAATACTGCCGAGCGTTTGGGGATTAGTGCGCGTACATTGCGCTACAAAATCGCGCGCTTGCGTGAAGAAGGGTATGAGATTACGGAGTGATCTAATGCCCCCCCCCGACTTGTGGGGCGAATAATTTGTAGGGGCGCTGCTTGCTGCGCCCAAGGTTTTCTTATCCGGCAAGTTGGGCACAGCAAGCGGCGTCCCTACATCCAATTGTGCGTGCAATTTAATGTAGATAGTCGAACTCGTATTCGCACGTTTCCTGTCTTAGTTTTTTCTCTTCCCGCTTTTCCTCCAGCTTGCGGCGACATTCCATGTTGCGGCGGATTTGCTGCTTCTTGCTTTTTGATACAACTACATCGGCAATAAAACTTGCCATTGCACTCTCAATCAATTCCAGCTCACTCGGCATATTCAATTCGTTCACGGGGAAACTCCTTAATGTGGGGTGGACTACTGGATACTAGTTATCCTGAGTGACAAATCGGTTAAAGATCTGCGACAAATTGGTTAAAACCTCTGCATTTTTTGCCCTGATAAATGGCAAGTTTTTGCCGTGCGGCAAGGGTTGGCCTGCTTTGTGCAAAATCTCCTGCAAAGACGGATTTGGCTCGCGTAATGCCAAATTATTGTCACTGAGATGAATTTGCTTTTTGGAGAGCCACATCATGACTGACCGCGTAGATATCAACCGCTTGCTGGGCGATATGCGTAGTTTGAAGGCGCAAACCCAAGTATTTCAGCGTCCGCAAGGTGTGGGTGATACACCGGCCGGTATGCGGAGCCTTGGCGCTTTGCCGGTGGAAGGCACAACCAAAACCCCAAGTTTCGGCGATTTAATGACGCAAGCTGTAAACAAAGTTAACGATGTGCAAAAAACCTCCAGCTCCATGGCGGATGCTTATGAAAGAGGTGTGGCTGGTGTGGACATTACCGACGTTATGATCGCCTCGCAAAAAGCATCGGTTTCATTCCAGGCAATGGTGCAAGTGCGCAACAAATTAATTGATGCATACCGCGATGTAATGAATATGCCGATTTAATCTTTATTGATTATTTGTCGCTGTTTAACCGGTTAATCGCTTTTAAATATTTCGCTTAAGGTATTGTGATTATGGCTACAACCGCCAATCCCGAATCAGATAATCTCCCTGCAAAATCAAAAGTGGGCGGTGATTTTTTAGAAGGTTTAAGCAACCTGAATTTGCTGCGCCAAGTGGGATTGATGGTCACCCTGGCGGCAAGTGTTGCCATTGGTTTTGCTATCGTAATGTGGATGCAGGGTGATGATTACCGTCCACTTTTTGGCCGCATGGATAACCTTGATGCGGGCAGCGTGGTGGATGTGCTTGAGCAAAACAAAATTAAATTTAAAGTCGATCAAAACAGCGGTGCGATTTTAGTGGCCAGTGAAGATGTGCACATGGCGCGTTTGAAGTTGGCAGAATTCGGTTTGCCATCAAACCCTAACCAGGGTTTTGAATTAATGGATAAAGAGCAGCCATTGGGCACCAGCCAGTTTGTGGAAAACACTCGTTATCAGCGCAGTATTGAAGGTGAGTTGGCTCGCACTATTACCAGCATTACCAGTATTCGCAGCGCGCGCGTGCATCTGGCAATTCCCAAGAAAACCGTTTTTGTGCGCGACGCAGCCAATCCAACAGCCTCTGTATTCGTTGAAGTATTTTCTGGAAGAAGCGTTGATCCTTCGCAAGTAAAAGCGATTATGAATTTGGTTGCCTCCTCCGTTCCCGGTATGAAAATGGCGGACGTAACAGTAGTAGACCAACACGGTAATTTGATTTCGACCGGCGAAGAAAGCGCCGACTTGTTGATGGCCGCCAAACAGCACCAGTATTCAAAAGAAGTAGAGAGCAGTGTTATAAAACGTATCAATGGCATTCTGGAGCCAGTTGTTGGTGGCGGTAAATTCCGCGCAGAAGTGAGCGCGGATATTGATTTCACTGCAGTAGAACAAGCGGCTGAAACATTTAATCCGGATTTGCCGGCTGTTCGCTCCGAGCAAACCTTGAATGAAACTCGTCGCGCAGGTGATGTCGCCGCTGGTATCCCCGGCGCGCTCACTAATCAACCTCCTGGAACGGCAGAAGCGCCAGAGCAAATCGACCCGGCAACTGGCCAGCCGGTTGCTCCAGCGCAACCGACCAATAATCGTGAACAAGCGACCCGTAATTACGAGTTGGATCGCACCGTGAGCTATACCAAACATCAGCAAGGTAGCCTGAAGCGTTTGACTGTTGCGGTAGTAGTTGACGATAAAGTAGTCAGAAATGCCGACGGCACCGAAACTCATGTGCCTTGGACCGAGAATGAATTGGAACGCTTGTCTATACTGGTACGGGATGCGGTAGGTTTTAGCGCGGTGCGTGGTGATAGCGTCAATGTATTGAACTCTCCATTCGCCAACCGCGTCGAAGATCCAAATGCTGGCATGACCGATATTCCTTGGTGGGAGCAGTGGATCATGCCGAATATCAAGTATATCGCCAGCGTGTTGGTGATTCTATTAATCATATTCGGATTGCTTCGCCCAATGTTCAAAAGCCTTTCCAAGCAAGGTGGTGCCTTGGCTGAGCAGGAAGAAGCTCGCCAATTAGCGGCGCTGGAAGCGGCGGGTGCAGCTGGGTTGGATGGTATGTCTGACGAAACAGTGACTCTCACCGGCGGCCACGCACTTATGCTGCCTGGGCCTGAGCAAGGCTACGAAGAACAAATTAACGCAATTAAAGGTTTGATTGCCGATGATCCGGGCCGTGTTGCCCAGGTTGTGAAAAAGTGGATAAATCGCGATGACTGATGCCAACGATAAAGCGGTCGCTACCAAGCCCGTACTAAAAATGCGCTATGTGGATCAAGCGGCGATTTTGTTGATGTCGCTGGGTGAATCCGACGCAGCAGAAATTCTCAAGCACATGGGGCCAAAAGAAGTGCAGCGCATTGGTGCTGCAATGACCCAATTGCAAAACGTACAGCAGTCTGAAGTGCAGGCCGTGTTGGGAAATTTCCTTGAGGAAGTGCGCACACTGACAGGTTTAGGCGTGGGCGCCGACAATTACATTCGCAAAATGCTGGTCACCGCATTGGGCGAAGATAAAGCCAATAGTTTGATTGACCGTATTTTGATTGGTGGCAACACCACCGGTTTGGATACGCTTAAATGGATGGAAGCGCGTTCAGTTGCCGATATTATTCGCAATGAACACCCGCAAATTCAGGCTATTGTTATCGCCTATTTGGACTCGGATCAGTCTGCTGAAATTTTGGGTTATTTCTCCGAGAAAGTTCGTCTCGATATTATGATGCGCGTCGCTTCATTGGATACGGTGCAACCCAGTGCGTTGCAGGAATTAAACGATATCCTTGAAAAACAATTCTCCGGTAATGCTGCGTCGCAAACCAAAGCCATGGGTGGTTACAAAGTGGCGGCGGAAATTATGAATAACCTCGACGGTTCTATTGAAGCCGAATTGATGGAAGGCATTAAAGAAATCGACGAGGATATGGGTAATCAAATCCAGGATCTTATGTTTGTATTTGAGAACCTTAAAGAAGTGGATGATCGCGGTATTCAATCACTGTTGCGCGAAGTGTCTTCTGATGTATTGGTCATTGCACTTAAAGGTGCAGATGACGAATTGAAAGAAAAAATATTCAAAAATATGTCCAAACGTGCAGCGGAATTGTTGCGCGACGATTTGGAAACCAAACCGCCAATGCGTTTGGCCGATGTGGAAGCAGCACAGAAAGAAATCCTCATCACCGCGCGTCGTATGGCCGATGCCGGCGAAATTATGTTGGGTGGCGGCGGCGACCAAATGGTTTAACCTCGTGTTTCGCTTGAGATAGAAGGTCATGTCGGATAACCCGCAAAATAAACGAATCCCGGCCGAGGCAGTTGAAAATGCCTCGGCGTGGGTCATCCCGCCGATTACTGATCACGGAAAAATCCTGTCGTCCGCTGAAAAAGAAGCGCGTGAGCGGCGCGAGCGCATGTTGCGCCGTGAAAAAGAAACAATTGAAACCGTTGAAATTCCCGAGCCTGAGCAGCCCGCACAATTAGGTATGACTGCAGAGGAAATGCAGGCGATTTTTGACACAGCCGAAAAAGACGGTTTTGAGCAAGGTCACAAAGACGGTTTTACCAAAGGTAATGCCGAAGGTTATGAGGCGGGACGTCAACAAGGGTTGATGGAAATGCGCGCGCAATTAGTTGCGGAGCAACAGCGCTTCCAAAAATTAGCGCAAGCATTGCTGGAGCCGGTCAATGCGCAAGATGACGATATCGAACATTTGTTGCTGGATGTGGTTTGTACCTTGACGCAAAGTGTTGTACAGCGTGAGTTGTTAACCGATTCATCCCATATCGTCAGTCTCGTGAAAAATGCCGTGCAGGCATTGCCGATTGGTAGCAAAAATATTCGTGTCAGTTTAAATCCGGATGATCTCGCCGCAGTAGAAACCTATGTAGCAGAGCAGCAATTAAATTGGACGTTTTTTGGCGATAACGAATTACTGCCTGGCGGTTGTCGAATCGATACGCCGGAAAGCCGTGTTGATTTTTCTGTCGGTACGCGTTTGCAAACCGTGCTTGAACAATTCATTACCAAACAATTAGCAAGTGGTGATGACAGTGATCTAACGGATGAAGATTCTTTGTCTGCGTCCGATGAATACTCGCACACGGGTAATGATGCTCGCTCTGATGAAGACAGCAGAGGCTGACGATGTCGGAACGCAAATCGATTGGCTCACGGCTTCGTTCTTACGCCCCGCGTAAATTAGTTGTCGTCGAGCCGCAAGCGGAAGGGCGCATCACTCGCTCAGTTGGTCTCACTCTTGAAGCGGTTGGTTTAAATGTTTCGGTTGGCCGGCAGTGTGAAATTATAAATAGCGATAATCGCCGCATAGAAGCTGAAGTAGTGGGCTTCGCGGGCGATAAAGTTTTTTTAATGCCGATCAAACAAGTAGAAGGCTTGCAACCAGGTGCGCGGGTTGTGCCGGTTGGTACCCAAATGGGAATGCGCGTCGGCCCACAATTGTTGGGGCGAGTGGTTAACGGTATTGGTCAACCATTGGACGGCAAAGGCCCACTTATCGGCGATGAATTTCTCGATTTCCATCCCAGCGCAATTAACCCCCTGCAACGTCATCCGATCAGTGAACCGCTCGATGTAGGCGTGCGCGCTATCAATGCGTTAATTACTGTTGGTCGCGGCCAGCGCTTGGGGCTGATGGCAGGCTCCGGCGTGGGCAAAAGTGTATTGATGGGCATGATGACTCGCTTTACTACGGCGGATGTTGTGGTCGTGGGGTTGATCGGCGAGCGGGGTCGTGAGGTAAAAGAATTTATCGATCATATTCTGGGTGAAGAGGGTTTGCGTCGCGCTGTCGTCGTTGCATCGCCAGCAGATGACGCACCTCTAATGCGTTTACGTGCATCGCAGCTGTCAAGCCGTATCGCCGAGTACTACCGCGATCAAGGCTTAAACGTACTCCTGCTGATGGATTCGATCACCCGTTTTGCCCAGGCGCAGCGTGAAATTGCATTGGCAATTGGCGAGCCGCCAGCGACCAAAGGTTATCCGCCATCGGTATTTGCCAAAATTCCGCAGCTTGTGGAGCGCGCGGGTAATGCCGATAAAGGTGGTGGTTCGATTACCGCTTTCTACACGGTGCTAACGGAGGGCGATGACCTCCAAGACCCGATTGCCGACTCAGCGCGGGCGATCCTTGATGGTCATGTGGTGCTTTCGCGTCGTTTGGCAGAAGAGGGGATTTATCCTGCAATTGATGTGGAAGCATCGATCAGCCGGGCAATGCAAAATATCGTCGATGACGAGCATTTGAAAATGATGCAGCGCTTCAAGCAATTGCTGTCCCGCTACCAGCAAAACCGCGATTTGATTTCTATTGGTGCCTACACCCCCGGTGCTGATCCGGATACGGACATGGCAATTGAGCGATTCCCGCATTTGCGCGCCTTTATCCAGCAAGGTATTCGGCAGGGGGTACATTTGCCTGAATCCATCGCTAACCTTAAGGTGCTACTGAAGCCTCCCGCCAACACCAAAGCTAATAGCCCCTTGGCTGCACAACATCGCCAAAAGTAGGACGCGTCTTTAATGTCGGCATCCCGAGATCTCTAAATGGCTGAATCCCGTTCCAAACGCATGCAAGTAGTTCTTACTCTGGCGGTTCGCCAGGAAGAGACCGCGGCTAAAAAAGTAGTTGAAGTTCGCGATCAGCTGACCAAGGAAGAGCGACAACTTGCTGAGTTGCGTGACTATGCGGCTCAATACTTGCAGGCCCAGAGCGAATTGCGTGATGGAATCCTTGCTAGCGAGTTGATAAATTACAGTACTTTTATTGGTCGGCTGAACGAGGCATGCACTGAGCAGGAGACCAAGGTAAAGCGTTATCAGGTAGCGCTGGAATCCATTCAAAAGCAATGGCGCATGCTGCACCAGAAGCGTAAATCGATTGAAGACTTGATCACACGTTTGCAACACGAAGACAACCTATTGCTCGATAAGCGCTTGCAGAAAGAGCTGGATGAATTAAGCTCCCAGCAATTCTTGCGCAAGCAGGATGACAACCAGTAAATCGGGTAAAAAGGCAATAGTTATTGTAAATGGGTCATTCAAAGCGGTTTTATCGCTTACTGGCCATACTTAAGCAAACTGGCCAGCAAGTCCGATTTTATAGGCTATCCTTAGGTTGTGCTGGCTGGGGCTAACACCCTGCGAACGTGTTTTAAGAATGTTAAGAAGTTTTTTGATGAGGTAAGACATGGCGATCACGTCAACAGTTTCCCCTGATGGCAATCAAGTCACTATTTATATACAGGGCCGGTTCGATTTCAGTTCCCACCAGGAATTTCGCGGGGCCTACGAAAAGCTGCCCCATACCCCGACGCATTATCGGGTTGATTTACAAGGTACTTCGTATCTGGATAGTTCGGCGCTGGGCATGTTGTTACTACTGCGTGATTACGCTGGCGGTGAGCAATCCAGTATCCAGATTGTGAATTGCGCCCCTGATGTTAAAAAGATTTTACTAATCTCCAATTTCGAGCAATTATTTGACATTCAATAGGTGAAAGGCCAGTTCGGTTGCGTGTTGAGGGATGTATGGAAGCGAATTTATGAATGATGTACGTCGTTTAAAAATTTTGGTCGCTGATGATACGGACTCCGACAGGCTTATTCTTGAAAGTATCGTACGTAAAGAAGGTCATCACGTAGTTTCTGCCTGCAACGGACTTGAAGCAATTCAAGTCTACGCCGCCGAGCGACCGGACATTGTTCTGCTGGATGCACTGATGCCGCAACTTGATGGCTTTGGTGCGGCCCGCCAAATTAAAGAATTGGCGGGCGATGAATTAGTGCCCATTATTTTTCTCACGTCGCTTTCTGATACTGAATCCCTGGTGCAATGTCTGGATGCCGGTGGCGATGATTTCCTCTCCAAGCCTTACAACCGCATTATCCTCCAAGCCAAAATCAAATCATTTAATCGCATGCGTGAATTGCACAGCACGATGGTTACCCAGCGCAACCAAATCGTGCAGTACAACAATCGCTTGCTACAAGAGCAGACTGTAGCCAAGCATGTGTTTGATAATGTTGCGCACAGCGGCTGCCTGAATGCGAGCAACGTGCGTTACTTTTTATCATCGCTGGCAGTGTTCAATGGTGATGTACTGGTAGCCGCAATGCGCCCGAACGGCAGCATGATGGTATTGCTGGGTGATTTTACCGGTCACGGTTTACCCGCAGCGATTGGCGCTATGCCATTGGCATCGA
>Ga0247822_10002226_pt1 | contig 12292 bp, 5 predicted proteins | sample 13C_Cellulose_Da_FD_192423 | JGI IMG/M metagenome (GOLD analysis project Ga0247822, IMG submission 192423) | Soil microbial communities from agricultural site in Penn Yan, New York, United States - 13C_Cellulose_Day30 | ecosystem: Environmental > Terrestrial > Soil > Agricultural land | place...
CGGGATCTTTGTTGTGACCAATACAATTCCATTCGCTCCAAGAATCCCCATAGCAGCAAGTTTTTTCCGCATTGAAACTATTTTAATCGTAGAGACATCCTGTGGTCTCAGCCCCATGAAGTAATCTGTATTGTCCGTTAAAACTCCATCGATAAAATACATCGGGTCATCTGTAGCCAAAGCATCGGGGCCGGTAAGCGCAACGCTAACGGTGTGCCGTTTCCCCTTCCAGCGATGCTGCAATTTTGGAACGATTTCACGCAGCGTTTCTTCCATGGTTGGAAATACCAAATAATCGTCCAGCCTGACCGTTATGTCTGCAGAGAAGAGCTCTTCTTCGACAGCAGCATTCGGATCCGCCACTGCTCCGGAGAGCGCTGTCTTATCATAACTTGTATAGGCGTCGGCAATCGACTTACGGAATTTCGCGAAGGTGGTGTATGGATCCGCTTGTGCGCTGCCGGAGGCTGGTGTGAGCTTAACCTGCGGGCTACTCCCGGGATCTAAGCTTAATGTTACATCGCGCAGAACAACACCTTTCCTATCTACGACGAAAACAACTTCTTCCGTGTCATAAAAATCGAAGAATAGCTCGAGATCAAATGCACCTGTCTGGTCAACGAATTCTTCGTAGACGCGTGCATCGTTCCGCAAAAAGAAGGTTATTCTTACAGAGTCAATCGCCGTTGTCGCACCTCGTTGTATCCGTCCCTTTATTCTGAGATACTTTTCGGCGCGATGGTCATGATGTGTCTCGCCCAATATATCACGCCATGAAAAACGCTTCCACTCCTGGGTGATGAGAAAATTGTTCCATTGACGCAGGTTCCAGGAAGAATCCAGAGGAAAATTCAGCGCATCAACCGGCAGACGCGCGACAGACGCAACTGTGGCGTTCGCCATTTGTATCGCTGGTAAAAACACGTCGCCAGCATACACGCTCACAGTCAGGGGCGTTACAAAATCAGATGCTTTGATGGTTACTGGAATACGTTCACGGGGATGAACAATAGTCTGTTGTGATGTGACAATTATTGGAGAATTAGAAATGGTAGCGAGAAATACCCGTTGCGCTACCGGCTCATTGTGCTCATCGAAAACCGTAGCCAGAATCAATCCCGGAGGTAAGCTGCTTCTCGGAACAGCGATTGTTTCCGACCTGCTCTGGAATGTGACCATCGCCGTGTAGATCATCCTGCCCTGTGAGACAAGTACGAGGCGACAGCTACCACCCACGTTGGAGGCCCGAACTTTGAATAAAGCAATGGAAGCACTATCATAAAGTGACAAAGTCAATCCAATGCCCGGTCGTGGTGCTGGCAGATCAACTTTAACAGTGCCGTCGCTTACCGTGTACTTTGCCGGGGAAATCGGATTCACCGTTATACGTCCGTAACCGAGGTCGCCTAAAGTCACGCGTTCCAGAACATTCCCATCGGTCGCCAGCGACACCGTAGCACCTGGCTTGCCTGTGATCAATAACTCATTTGAAACACCTTCGACCAACACGCCACCCTCGACGTAACTCTTCAAGGGCATGACTCCTCTTGTGAATCCATGATCGCCACTAATCGTCAGTTCCTTATATCCGCAGACAGTATTGTTTTCATTTGCCGTCCATCCGGTTGAAAAAGTAACGGTATATATACCCGGCTCAACCGACAGGGGAACTATAATTTGTCCCTGTCCCTTTCCGTTCGTAGCTAACACACGAACCTGCTGTATTACGCTTCCGGAACGCGTTGACAGGTCGACATGTATGATCTGACGACCTTCAACCGGCAATCCGCCGCGTTCTGTAGTCAACCACAGACTAAACCAGGCCGTATCACCGGGTGCATAAGAAGGCTGATTGAACTGTGCATCGGCGTTCAGCGGAACATGCTCGCTATAATATCGGTCGAGCTTTGATCGCAATTCATCTGCGAACGAACCTGGCTGTCCGAAAACAAAATGACACAATAACGCAGCAAACAAAGTTGTGCAAATCCGGATATACATTATGGAACGTGTATCCGTGAATTTGTTGGTGCAATAGCCAATCACTGCATTTGTCAATGTAGATTTCATTTACCAGAACGGAGGTTTCACATTCGTTGAATTTTCCTTATAAGTTCTGCAATCCTGGATAATAATATCAGGCACGTACGGCGGCAGGGGAATATCATCTTTACTGATGTCGATGCTCGAATGTGCAACTGCCGAAACTGAAAAGATCCCAAATATTGGTTTGTCTCCAGATACTACGCGCATATTACCCTTAACGTTCACTACATTTGGTTGAAAGATGTTTGTACTGCCCTGTTGTTGTGCCTGCACAAGTTTCCAGAAGTTATAAACATCATCTGAGACAGAAAGCTGCTCTACTTCAAGGTGATACTTAAACTCGAATCTCCATTGATCAACAGGTATCTGCCCTAAATAGATGCGATTAAATGTATTGTTTGTTGTTTGGTTGTTCGACACACTCGCGTGTTCGCTGTACTCGGTAGGCCAGCAGTCACAGCACTCACAGGGAAATAAGGGCCGCAATTTATTACGGTCGTCAACGATGTACCCGCTGCAAGGGAATGGATCGAGGACAATCCGCCCATCCGGATCACGGTGCGTGCGCAATTCTGGTCTGGTCTGGACCTGATATGTGCCGCGCCAGCGCCAGCGCAACAAACTCAAATCATTCAAGGCGCCTTTCCCATCCAGATAAATATCAACGCCACCATGCAGCAATTCAGAATGCCCTATATTATTCGCGTTCGGTTTATACTCATAGTACAGTGACGTTATCTCACCCGCAGACTTCATCTCTATAAAATCTGACTCCAACTGCTCGCCGGTCTCGGTCTGTATGGAGAGCTTATATTGTCTGCCCACTGTTCCGGCAAAATCATCCCGACTTTGATAGACTCCCTTCGATACTTCAGTAAACCCTTCAACAATGCCTGCATCGTCAGTAATATTAATCGTGGCGCCGGCGATGTATTCCTGTTTATCGAGATCGGAATCCAGATCGGATAAAAAAAACAGTCGCACCACCTGAGCACCGGGTTGATCCGTAAGCAAGGCATCCACGACCAATCGCGGTTGAGCCTCCACGACCGGAGCATGGTAAGGCTCGACGCACCCATCGGTGATCAGTACGACCAGTAGCCATATCGTAATTACCTGTCTCCTCATATCCTGAAACTATAGCTTAATGATGGCACGATGGTGCCGATGACGGAGAGTTTATACGGCTGAAGAATTCCCTTGCCATTGTCCTGATAAAAAACCGCGTAGGCATTTCTGCGTGCATAGACATTGTAAAGAGAAAGTGTCCATGTACCGTCCCAGAGCTTTTTTCGTCGATGATTCCCCTCCAGTACCAACGCCAGATCCAGTCGATGATAGTCGGGTAAGCGGTGCGAGTTGCGTTCAGTGAACTCCATCACGGGAACGTGATCTACCATATAAGCAGAAACGGGTATCGACATCGGCCTTCCCGTGTGATAGACAAACGAACCTGTGAAGAACCATCTCCTGGATAAGTTATATCGCCAGGTAAGCTGAATAACGTGAGGCTGGTCATAGTTCGACGAATATCGTTCACCTCCGTTGATCATTTCATCCTGCAAGGTGCTTATCGTTTGTCTGAAAGATCGCGACCATGTATAGCTGAGCGTTCCTGTTAGCCTACCCGTTATCCGTGAAGCTGAAAATTCAATTCCATAGGCATGAGCTGTTGCCGGTATCAGCGACGTTTCCGGATGCGCGTTGAGAATAAGACTTGATCCATCCTTGTAATCAAGCACATGATCGACCTGCTTATAAAATCCCTCAGCAAACGCCTCATATCTGCCATTGCGCGAGCTTGTAAAATAACCAAGTGAAAACTGATCGCCCTTCTGCGGTCTGAAGTATGTATTACTCGACTGCCACACATCCACCGGAGCGATAGCGGCGGTATTACTGATGAGATGGATGTACTGATATATCCGGTTGTAACCAAATTTGATCGACGCATTGTCGTTCAGAATGTACCGTAGGGACAATCGTGGCTCCAGACCGAAATATGTATTCATGATTTCGTTTTGCTCATACAAGATTGAATCCGTGACATTCTGAATGGCCAGGGGTTTGTTCTCCTCATACAAATATTCCGTCGCCGGTCCCAGCGTATTGAACATGGAAATCCTCATACCCGCATCGACAAACAATTTCTCACTGAGGTTAAACCCATCACTCACATACAGGGCTGTTTCTATACCGCGTTCTTCAGGAACCTGTATGGTCGCCGCGTTAGACTCATCTGAAGCCGGCTTCAGGTATCCGGGGTCGAAATCATAGTACGTATTGTGCAGTCCGACAGAAAAACGATGTCTTCCTTCCATGTGAAGGTCCAGCTTAAGAGATGGATAGGTTACACTGTATCCGAGATCAAACGCTGTTGTCGGAAAAATCCCTGAGAGTTTGTATTCATAACGGCCCATATCAAGGGCGGCGGAGAAATCAACTTGCTCCGTGAATTTTACAGAATACCGCAGTGATGCAGCAAAGTTATCAGATTGATAACTCGAATCATTGATCAGTTTAAATCGATCGTGGCTGATATAGCCGGAAAACGTAAGCTTTGAACGATCATTAAAACGATGGCTAAGCTTGAGCGACGCATCATAAAAGTTAACCGAACTTTTCATGAGATCGCTATATGCTGATTGCATGGCGTTAAGCATCCAGTCTGAATAAGACACCCTGCCTGAAGCCATGACGGAAGTCTTGCCATCGTTTAGCGGACCGCCGCCGGCCAGGTAGGTTGATATCATTCCCACGCCACCGGACGCTTGCCACTTATCTGTTGCTTCTTTTCCGGATATATCAAGAACAGACGACACGCGACCACCGTATTCTGCAGGTATGCCTCCCCTGTAAAATGATACGCTCCCAACGGCATCCGCGTTAAACGCGGGAAAAAATCCGAAGGCATGAGCTGTATTCAGTATCGGAACACCATCGTACAATACCAGGTTTTGATCAACACTTCCACCCCTGACATTAAATCCTGAAGCAATCTCGCCGATAGTTGTTACACCGGGCTGATTCTGGATTTGTTTGATGATATCCGCCTCGCCGAGCATCGATGGCATTCGCTTCAGCGCTGTTATCGAAAGACTGGTTTGACCGACGCGTCGATTCACGGCCTGCTGATCTGAGACAATAACCTCTTCAAGCAGCACAGGAAGAATTTGCATCGTGGTGTTTAGCTGCCCCGACGCATACGCGCCTACAGCAACGAGATTTTCATCATAAGTGGAGAGCGTAAATGAAAAGATGTGCTCGCCGGGCAATAGTACGATCTGATATCGTCCTGTCGAATCAGTCAGCGTGCGGCTTTGTCCATCCACGCGCACCACTACATCCTGCAACGCACGCCCTGAGCGCTCGTCGAGCGCTACACCACCGATCGTAATTTCCTCGCCAGGCCGATACCGTCGCCGGTCTCCTAATACAATTGTGCGTACTTCCTTTTTCTTGATTGTCGCTGTCTGTATGATACCCGCGCGCGCTATTTCGGCAGCGGGGTCCTTCGTAAAGATCAGCGCATAGTCGTAGTGTAAAGCATAAAAAATATCCGTTCCATTCAGCTGATCATCCAATACATACTGGAGTGACTTGCCGTTCAATTCCGGCGTGACCCTGTACGGCTCCAGCCATTCCCGACGGAAGAAGGATTTGATCGGCGCATCGTGCTCAACATCAATCAATACATCTGCAAGTGATTGTTCACGGTCTATCTTTAGAACAACGCTGTCCAATCTCACCTGCCCGAAAGCTGGCAAGGCAAGACCATAAAGCAGCATGACAAAGAGATGTTTCAAGTGGCAGATTTACTCATACCAAAATAAGGTAGGGTCAGTCTCCCCACAATGCCGCAAATTTGAGGATATTTTCACGAGCGCAGCAGCAACCAAAACATCACCTTGCGTGTTGAGGAGTCATGCCGAAATTGTTCTTTAATAGCAGACGCACTGCAGATCTTCCGTTGCATTATGGCCATGTACCTGCGTGGCTAGCACAGCGAATGAGTGCACTAGCGGGGCCGATTGTAGAGGCGATTATTTTAGAATACGGTCATTCTGCTGTCCTGACACGGTTAAGCGATCCCCTTTGGTTTCAGGCATTCGGCGCAGTGCTCGGCATGGACTGGCATTCGTCGGGCATTACTACAAGCGTTATGGGCGCATTAAAACGTGCCCTTAACAGCCGGTTCGACGAGATGGGCATCTTTGTCTGCGGCGGCAAGGGAAAACATAGCAGGGAAACACCGAAGGAAATAATACTGCTCTCCGACAAGACGGGATTGAACGGCACCGAACTTGTTCGATCCAGCAAGCTCACCGCTAAGGTGGACAACACGGCGGTTCAGGATGGATTCCAGGTGTATCTCCACACCTTCGTCATCACTAAAAGCGGAGAATGGGCTGTCATCCAGCAGGGGATGAATGAACACACGGGAATGGCGAGACGCTATCACTGGCGATCGGGTATGTTCTCTTCCTACGTTGAGACACCGCATACATTCATTTATGGGCACAACCAGGGCGAAATTCTTAATCTTACTGACAAGAATGCCGCGAACACCAGACATGCAATTCTTGATATAGCGCATCAGGACCTGGGTTATATGTTGCCCGAGATTCGAAAAATTGTATTGCCCACACATCACAACGTTACCGCTGCAGACGTAAATCTGAAACGGCTCGGAAGTGTACTTGCTCTTGCTCAGCAAAATGGTGTTCAGCGATTTGATGAGTTGTTGCTTCTGGAAGGAGTTGGTCCCCGTGCGATTCAGTCTTTAACATTGGTCAGCGAGGTTATTCATGGCACGCCATCGCGCTTTACTGATCCGGCGCGGTTTTCATTCGCACATGGCGGCAAGGACGGCCATCCGTTCCCTGTTCTCACTAAAGTGTACGATGAAACGATTAACATCCTGAAGAACTCGGTGGAACGGGCACGGATCGGCGACAATGAAAAAGCGACGGCCGTCAAGAATCTCACCATGCTTGCGCAGCAGCTGGAGAAGGATTTTGAACCCGATCCTTCCTCATTTGATCGTATGCTGGAAAAGGAACGCCTCGACGCTCATTTACATGGCGGACGAACGGTGTTTGGCAAATCCAAACCTCCAAGTGACGGGCAGCTCAACCTATTTTAAGAAGTAAATCAACAGCTTAATTGCACTGACTCTTCTGAAGAATAGTTGCTGACGATCCTCTGATATAAAACATCTTATTCACTGCTGATCCGGCATTCTGTTTTCACCTGTGACTCATTCACTACGCAATGCATCAACGGGATTAGCTACTGCCGCCCTTGTTGACTGGAACAAAACGGTCAAAATAGCGATAACAAGAGCCGTGAATCCTCCCATAGCAAACATCCACCAGGATAGCTTGATAGAATAAGCAAAGTCCCGGAGCCATCTGGACATTCCCATGTAAACCAGAGGAGAAGCAATCAAAAACGACACTCCCACCAGTATGACGAATTCCTTTGAAAAGAGGTAAATAATCTGCTGCACACTTGCACCCAGCACTTTTCTGACTCCCACTTCTTTTGTTTTTCGGGCCGTCATGAATGAGATCATCCCCAGTAATCCCATCGCTCCAATGAGTATCGCCAAGACAGAGAAGATTGAAAAGCCGGACAAGATCATTGTTTCAAGCGTATAGTTTCGCTGCATCTCATCTGTCAGGAATGAGTACTTGTAGATTTTGTCAGGGAACATCTCGTGCCAGGTGCTCTCCATCCCTGATAACGATTCACTCATTGGCGCCTTCGACGAACTCAGCTTCACAAAACCCTCTTCCTGAAATGCTGCCCAGTTAATCAGGATACATGGTGTGATGTTCTCGCGTAACGCGTTGTTGTGAAAATCCTTCACTACTCCGACGACCGTAGCTTCTCCCTCATTGATTACCAGTCTCCGGCCTATTGCGTCTTCTGGTGTCCAGCCCATTGATTGCGCCGCAGTTTCATTGATAATGAATTCATCGAATGGATGTTTCGTCATCGTAATGTTTCTTCCCGCGAGCAACTTCAGATCAAAGAACGAAAGATATGTCGTATCGATGCCTTTCATTTCGGCGTCCCGACTTTCAGTTTCCGGCTGGCCCGGTAACCGAAATGACGTTCCATAGCTGTAATCATAACCAGCCATTGGTGCGCCCGAGCCAAATGTCACACCCTCTACTCCTGGCTGCTGTTTCAACCGCTGTTGCAAGGCGAACGAATTTGATGTATCCGGTACGTGTATGTTCACAATGGCCTCCGTCTTGAATCCCAGATTCACAGTTTGGAAGTATTGCATCTGTCTCCAGACTACGATCGTGGCAATGATGAAGATCTGCACAATAGCAAACTGAACAATGATGAGCGAGCGTCTCAACGAACCACCACGCGAATATGAAAGCGCAGACTTTCCCTTGAGAATCTGCACAGGACTAAATCTGGCAACGACAATCGCCGGGTATATGGCGGCAAGCACAATGACAAGCAAGCCAATGGCAAAGGCTATCAAAACATCGCTCCACTCAAGTCGGAGCGAAAGATGAATGATGGTCAGTCCTCCATTCAACATTTCCAGTACAAACGATGTCATCGCTAACGACACAATGAGCGTGCAGAGGATAAGCATTGTATTCTCCAGAATAAATTGCCGGACGACTACCAATTGCGTGCTGCCCATCATTTTCCTCACCCCGACTTCCTTTGCCCTGGCTGCTGATTGTGCCGTCGACAGGTTTACGAAATTGACGGCGGCAATGACGAGGATAAATAGTGCTACCGCATAGGCCGCATTAATGTTTCTCCAGGGCATTGAATAGCTTCCCGGACTGCTCCCATAAGTCGCATCGTTATGCATGTCGTTTAAAGGTTGTAGCCTGTACACAATACGTGCATCGTCTTCCGGTTTGAGATACTTCTTTTGCCAGCGCGCGATCTGTTTTTCAATGTCCTTCGTGTTTGTGTTTTCCTTCAACACCATGAAGGTTGTTCCCTGATAATTACCTGACCAGTTATTGGCAGGGTACGGATTATTTAACCGGTAAAATTCGTAAGGCACTAAAAGGCTGTACTGGAGTGACGTATTGCCGGGTGCATCCCGGACAATTCCTGTGATGGTGAGCGGGTCTTTGTTCAGTACAAGCGTTTTTCCAAGCATGCTCGCATAGTCACCGCGTTGTCCGTAGTAACGTTGAGCTACGCGTTCGGTCAGGACCACCGAATTCTTTTGTAGCAAGGCTGTACGGGAATCACCTGCGAGCCAGTTCAATTCAAATACCTGCGGATAAAAAGTATCTACGAACAACACCTGATCCTCAAACCGTTCGGTCACGCCTTTGTCATCCACAAAGCTGAATGGACGCGACTCAGGTCCGCTTGCCTGGGTAACCATGGGCACCTGCCTGAAGTCGTTTCGTAATGCTTCAGCCAATGGGTAGGCCGTTGTATTCCAATGAAGCGTTTTCTCCGATGACTTGAAGTCCTGAACAACCCTGAAGGTATTCGCCGCGAACGGATGAAAGTGGTCGAAGCTGGTCTCATATCTTGAGTAAATGACGAGTACAAGGCAACAGGTTAATCCAATGGAAAGGCCTATAATGTTAATGATGGCAAAGGCCCGTTGTCTGATTACGTTGCGCCACGCTGTAGTGAGAAAATGGATAAGCATGAAATATTACTTAAGATGGAAGTGACCAGTGCATTCCTAATTTCAGACCAAACCAGAAAGCGCTCAGAAGACGGAAAAAGGGGCTATAAGGATCGATGCGATGTTCGATGCTGGGAGGAAATGTTCGCCAGCGTACTACGATAAATGCGGTTCGGCGCGTACGATGTCGCCAACCGCCGGGTCTCCGGAGTGCGCCGGATCACTCAAAAGACCTGTAACCAGGCTTCTCCATTGTACCAGGTATACCCCGAGCCGCTCGAAAACAGTAGCGAACGGGTTGGGATCAATGACAATACCGGATGTTATCTCAAGTCCGTGTCTTACTATGCTTAACACAACAGGATTTGTCTGCCGCGAATTGTCGTTGTCCACTTCGAAAGGAAGCCCGACGGGCTGCGTTGCCAGCACCACCTCTGCATCGTAGTCAGTAACCGAACGGGAGACGTGGGTAACCTGCATCCATCCAAACGGCCGCTGCTCATCACTGGTAAGATTGATGTAATCATCGGCCCTTGCATCACGGATAACCGGAGCTCCCCTGGCGTCGCGGTGTTCGCTTGAAAATAGAAGTGAATCTGCCAGGTGATTCCAGCTACGCACCTGAAGCAATCGGTTGGCCGCAAGCTGGAAAATGTTCCGCGCCTGATTGTCGCTCGCGGCTCTGATCGTGTGTTCAATCCGTACAACCTTGTCATTCATGGCAATTGAACTTCTAATTTCAGTTTCGGCAAGTATCCAGGACAACGGTGTTATTCAGGGATAGTACATCTGCAATGCTACAACAAGTTAATGCACTGCGCGGAAAAAACGAAAATCAGACCAGGATGTGCTTATGGCACTTCCCCCGTCAATCCGAATTTTTTCCTGCTATGATTGTGTAATTCTTCCCCATTTAGTGTGAAATAGTTTCGTTAAATCGTTAGCATTATGTCTCTTATTTGATGACATCAAACAAACTTAGTGTGGTACAATTCTGTCTATCGGTTTAACAAAGCATATTTGAACATATGGTCAATCACATGCACAGTAATGCAAAAGAACCCCAGTGGTATAAAGACGCTATCATATACGAGTTACATATAAAGGCTTTCGCAGACAACAATCAGGACGGTATGGGCGACTTCAGAGGTCTCCTGACCAAACTGGACTACCTGCAGGAACTGGGCGTGACAACCATATGGCTCCTGCCTTTTTATCCCTCGCCGCTTCGGGACGACGGATACGACATCGCCGACTACTACTCCATTAATCCGGCCTACGGAAATATTGACGACTTCAAGGAGTTCCTCGCTCAGGCACATCTTCGAGGACTAAGGGTCATCACGGAACTTGTGCTCAATCACACGTCTGATAAACATCCATGGTTTCAGCGTGCACGTAAGTCGCCGAAGGGATCAGACTATCGTAACTATTATGTGTGGTCGGATGACCCAAACAAGTACCCGGATGTTCGGATCATCTTTCAGGATTTCGAAACATCGAACTGGACATGGGACGCGGAAGCGGGAGAATATTACTGGCACCGGTTCTTTTCACATCAACCAGACCTGAACTACGACAATCCCAACGTTCGGGCTGAGGTACTGAAAATTATTGACTACTGGTGCAGCATGGGCGTTGATGGATTCAGGCTCGATGCAATACCGTATCTGTTTGAGCGCGACCATACGAATGGCGAGAATCTTCCTGAAACACATGCGTTTCTCAAAGAGGTCCGGAAGCATGTCGATATGTTCTTTCCCGGAACGGTGCTGCTGGCCGAAGCGAACATGTGGCCCGAAGATTCAGCGTCATATTTCGGCAATGGTGACGAATGCCATATGAACTACCATTTTCCATTGATGCCGCGCATTTATATGTCATTGCAGATGGAAGACCGGTACCCCGTGATCGATATCTTTGATCAGACGCCGGAAATACCCCAAACATGTCAGTGGGCGATATTTCTTCGCAACCATGACGAACTCACGCTGGAGATGGTGACCGATGAGGAGCGGGATTATATGTACCGGGTGTATGTAAAGGATCCAAAGGCACGTATTAATCTCGGGATCCGTCACCGCCTTGCCCCTTTGATGAATAACAATCGGAAAAAGATTGAGCTCATCAACTACCTTTTGTTCTCACTGCCAGGTACACCAGTGATCTACTATGGCGACGAGATCGGCATGGGCGACAATTTTTATCTCGGCGACCGCGATGGCGTTCGTACACCCATGCAATGGACGCCGGGACGAAATGCCGGATTTTCTGAAACCAATCCACATCGGTTGTATCTGCCGGTGATCCAGGATATTGACTATCACTATGAGTCGATCAACGTGGAGATACAAAACAGAAATCCATCGTCGTTGTTGTGGTGGATCAAGCGGGTGATTGCAAAGCGCAAGCAATACAAGGCGTTTGGCTGGGGCGATATAAAATTCATTGGTTGCGACAATGCCAAGATCTTTGCGTTCACGCGAACTCATCAGGATGAAACCATGCTGGTAGTTGCCAACCTATCGCGCTATGCGCAACCTGCGCTTTTGGAACTTCAATCCTACGCGGGACAAACCCCAATCGAAGTTTTTAGTAAAA
>Ga0247822_10002227_pt1 | contig 12292 bp, 8 predicted proteins | sample 13C_Cellulose_Da_FD_192423 | JGI IMG/M metagenome (GOLD analysis project Ga0247822, IMG submission 192423) | Soil microbial communities from agricultural site in Penn Yan, New York, United States - 13C_Cellulose_Day30 | ecosystem: Environmental > Terrestrial > Soil > Agricultural land | place...
ACCCCGGCCGAAGAAGTTGAAGCCCGTACGCCCCCCTCCCTTTGCTCCCGGGGAGCCAGGGAGCGAATTCGTGGAGGCTGCCTGGCGTTATCTGGAAGACGATGAGAAGGAGCGCACGCGACGGCTGCACGTGTTCGAGAACCGGCAGGATGCGTTGGTGGCCGCCCTTGACGCCGCGGGGCTCACGGACGAAGGATATGCGGTAGCCCGCCACCTGCTCTTTGAACTTCACGCCATGATGGAGCTGGGCTGGCCGCCGGGACTTGCCAGTGTGGATCCGGCGGTGCTGGAGAGGGAGGACACGAAGGCTCCGCCGGTGCCCGAGGCCCTCGCCGCTTACGCGGAGGAAGCGCTGTTCGAGGCGGAGCAGGATGAGGAGCGTCCCCTCGCGGCCGAGGAGCTCGCGCGGGTGCGCCCCCTGGTACGGCGCGGCCTGGCTGCGCTGTGGCATGCCCGGAAGGGAAGTTGACGGATGGCACGAGACAAGGACGACAACGAAGGCGGCGGATTCTCCGGCAAGCGCAACAAGACGTGGCGCGAGATCGACGCGATGCGTGGCAAGAGCAAGAGCCACTCGCGGCAGGATGACCCGGCGCAGCAGCGCATCGAGCGCAGCGCTTCGTATCAGAAGTACAAGGCGGCCGCGGACTCGCTCTTCACCGGCGGCGAGCTGCCCCAGGGGCTGGCCGAGAAGTTCGACCCCGAGGGCAAGCGCAAGACGCAGAAGCAGGCGCTGCAGAAGCTGCAGCAGGCCGAGACGCGTCAGGCCTGGGTGCAGGGCGTCATCGAGTACCTGGAGAAGTACCCGGAGCTGCCCGAGGACGCGTACTTCCTGGACAGCCTGCTCGACCACCCGCGCGAGCGCATCGCCGACAAGGCGCTGGCGAAGCTGGAGGGGATGGAGGCCGAGGGCAAGCTGAAGACGAAGGTGCCTAAGAGCCTGGACGAGCGCCTCAAGTCCATCCAGCTCACCAGCATGGATCCGGAGATGCAGGGCCGGGCCAAGACGCTGCGCGAGAAGCTCAAGGCCTGAGCCGGTGCTGGCGGGCAGGGGTATGGAGGCATGACTGCCGAAGAGCGCGAGGCGCTGGAGCGAGAGGTCCGCCACCTGTGCGAGCAGGGAGAGCACGCTCGCGCGGCCGAGACGGCCATCCGCGGGTATGGGCCGGAGATCCTCGGTGTGCTGGTCGCCACGCACCGGGGCGAGGAGGCCGCGGAGGAGGTCTTCTCTCAGTGGAGCGAGCGGCTCTGGCGAGGGATGGGCGGCTTTAGCTGGTCGTGCTCGCTGCGCACGTGGGCGTATACGCTGGCGCGCAACGCCTCCATCAGCTTCCAGCGGCACGAGCGCTTCCGGGAGCGGCTGCACCCGCCCATGCCGGACTCGGAGCTGCTGTCGCGCGTGGCCTTGCAGGTGCGCACGCAGACGAAGCCGTATCTGCGCACCGAGGCCAAGAGCAAGCTGGCCGAGCTGCGCGACAGCCTCCCTGACGAGGATCGGACGCTGCTGGTGCTGCGCATCGACAAGGGGATGGAGTGGAAGGATCTGGCGCGCGTGATGCTGGGCGAGGAGGCGGAGGTGTCCGACACGCAGCTCACGAAGGAGTCACAGCGGCTGCGCAAGCGCTTCCAGCTCCTCAAGGAGCGGCTCATCGAGCAGGGACGCCGCGAGGGCCTGTTCCCCCAGGAGTGAGCTGGTGATGCACGCGCTCCACGGAGATTCTCAGCTCCGAGGACTCGTCATCGAGGGTGTCGTGATGGCTGCCATCCGCTCGGGCTCGCGGATGGACTGGCTGGCTGTCCACGCCTCGGCCTGGGAGATCAGCGCTTTGCCCTCCTCTCCGCCCAGCACCTCGCCACGACGGCGCTGGACGGAGGCGGTCAACAAAGCCATGCCGTGAGCGCGGGCTCCCTCCTCCGCCACCTCGAGCCACCGGAGCGCCTCCGCCCCGTTCCCTGCCCGCCGCGCGACGGCGGCCCGGAGCAGTGCCGCCATCGGTGCCTTTGCCCAGCTCACTCCCTCACGCTCCAAGGCTCGCGCGGCTCCGAGGGTCCTCCGCATGACGGCTCCGTCACCCCGGCGATCTGCCGCCAGCTCGGCCAGCGCTCCCCAATACCGAGCCTCGATGCGCAGGGCCTGTATACGCAGGATGCCGGACCGCCAGAGCAGGAAGCGTCTACCATGGATGATGTCCAGGGCTCGCCCGCCCTGCCCTTGATAGAGCGCAATCCTCACCTGCGCCGCGGACTCTCGGTAGTGCTGGAGGTGATAGCTCCGCTGGGTCCAGCCTCTCATCGCGACACGCAGCGTCTCCCGAGCCCGCTCGGGCTCGCCCGCTGCCAGCTGAACGAGGTAGTCGCTCGTCACCCGCACCATCGTCTCGCAATGCAGGTTGCCTCGCTCACGCGCATCGTCGATCAGCGATCGCACCAGCACCGTCAGCTGCCGGAGCTCTCCGAGCTGCCACAGGCACGCGGCGTATTGGGTGCGCATGAAGTCCAGCTCCCAGGGCACTCCCGCACAGCGCTCCTGGAGGAGCGCCGTGCTCTCGCGCAGGAGCGCCTCCGCCTTTCGATAGTCCCCCAGCGTCATGGCGCGCATGCCCGCGCCGGACATGGTCATCGCCAGCGCGTACGGCTGTGCCTCCCTCTCCGCGAGCTCTCGCGCCATGTGCAGGATCTGCTCCGCGCGCTCGCCGCTCCGGCCTCCCCGAAGCACCAACGCGATCGCGTGGATCGCGAGCCCTCGGGAGACCCGGTACGGCTCCCCCGCCCGGAGCGCAAGGAGCAGGTGGCGCGTCTGGAAGTCCGCGGCCCGGATGGGGTTGGTAAGGCTCAGGCCTATCGCCGCCGCCCAGCAGGTATCGATGAGCCTCACCACGTCCTCGGGCAACGCCGTGACGGCTCGCGGCTGGAAGCCATACCCGCGCACCTTCAGCCAGAGCTGGCGCGCGGCCAGCGAGAGCAGCGCCCCCAACGATGTGGACGGCTGTGACAGTCCTGCCTCACGCAGCACCCGCGCGAGCACCTCGAGCCCCTCCTCCGTGTATCCACCGAGCAGGAGCTGCTCCATGGCCTGCCGCCGGTGCATGAGGGCTCGCGCCGGCACCACGGCCTCCGCGACCTGAAGGTGTACCTCCGCCGCCTCCCGTGGCCGCCCGGCGCTGATGAGGGCCTCTCCCAGCCGGGCCTTGAGTGTCTGTGCCTCGTCCGGCCCCAGCGTTCCTGTCTCCAACGCCGCACGATAGAGCCGGGCCGCGCGATCGAACGCCAGCACCTCATGAGCGCGCGTGGCCGCCTGGACGGCGTAGCGTGCGGACTTTGGCAGCTCTCCCGCCTCGCGGAAGTGGAAGACGAGCTGCTCCAGCTCCGCGCGGCCGGACTCCTCCAGCGCCAGCGCGAGCCCACGGTGGTGCCCCCGGCGAACCTCGGGAGCCAGCCGGGTGACGACCGCCTCTCGAATCCGATCGTGATAGGGCAACAGCTCCTCGCGTCCCTCCACGCGCCGCACGCGCAGGAGCTGTCCAGCCCTCAGCAGAGCCAGCGCCTGGAGCTCCTCCTCTCCTCCCGGCGTTCCCGAGACCACACGCGAGGCGCTCATGCGCGGCAGGGGCTGTCCCGCAACCGAGATCACCTCCAGGAGCCGCCGCGCTGCTTCGGGCAACCGCTGCAGCCGAGCCTGGATGACGGCATCCAGCCCCACCGGCATCTCACTCGGCGCCGCGCTCTCACCGGTTCGCGAATCCGGCTGCGCGGTCTCATCGATGTACCGAGCCAGCTCCGTGAGAAAGAACGGGTTGCCCCGTCCCTCCGACACCAGGGCCTGCGCTGGAGGAAACCCTTGCACGCCGGCCCCCAGCAGCGAGCGCATCAGCTCTTCGGACTCGGTGGCCTGCAGCTCCCCCACCTCCACATCGTGTATCGCGAGGCCTGAGGAGAGCTCCTCTCGCAGAGCCTGAAGGAGCGTGGCCAGGGCCGGGCTCGTCTCCACCTCATCCTGGCGGTACGAAGCGATCAGGAGCAGGGCTGGCGCGGACGGAGGACGCAGCACCTCCAGCAGCAGGGTCACGCTATCGAGGTCTCCCCACTGGAGATCATCAATGAAGAGCACCAGGGCACCGCGCCGCGTGAGGCCCGTGAGCAGCTCCCGGAGCGCCCAGGCACCCCGCCGCCGGAGCTGAGCCGGATCCCCTGTCTCGACCCGGCTCTCCACCGAGGCTCCAGGGATCTGCCCGAGCACGGGGAAGAGCCTCGCCAGGGCGCCAAGCTCCTGAGGAAGGAGCGCTGTCAGCTCCGCGCGAGGCATCCGCCGCAGGTGCCGGTAGAGCGCATCCACAAGACTGTCGAGCATCTTGTACGGCACGGACTCCTGCTCGAAGCACCGGCCGGAGAGCACCACCCGCTCTTCTCCCGCGCGCGAGGCCTGCTGGAGCTCCTCGAGAAACCGGTTCGCCAGCGCGCTCTTGCCCATGCCGGACGGTCCTCGCAAGAGCGCGATCGCGGCATGGCCTGCCCGTGAGTCCGCCAGCGCCTGCTCGAGCCGTCGCAGGTGCGCGGCGCGTCCGACAAAAGCCGCACGGTGGGACGCGGGCCGCTCACCCACCCGGGGCCTTGCTTCGAATCGGGCCAGCCGCTCCAGCACCTTGGCCCCCGAGGGGCGCTGCTCCGGAGCCGGCGCGAGCAGCTCCAGGCACAGCGCCTCCAGATCCTCCGGGACCCCGGGAGCCAACGTGCTCGGGGGTGGAGGAGGCGTATGGGAAGGCGTCTTGACGATGGGCGGCGGGCGGCCCGCAAGTGCCTCGTAGAGCATCACCCCGACCGAGTACCAATCCGCCGCAGGCCCGATGGGCTGGGCCGCAGCCTGCTCGGGAGCCATGTACCGGGGAGTGCCGGCACCCTTCGCCTCCTGGCGCCCCGCTTCGATGTCCGTCACCAGGCCGAAGTCGAGCATGACCACCCGCCCGCTCTCCGCCACCAGCACATTGGACGGCTTGATGTCGCGGTGCAGCTTCCCCGCGTCATGGAGGAAGACCAGCCCCTCGGCGAGCTGCTGGAGCAGATCTCGCAGCAGCTCCTCGTCGAAGGGCAGCCCTTCTGCGGCGGGAGCACGCACTGCTTCCATGAAAGGGCGTCCCCGCACCAGCTCCATGGTGAAGAACCACTGCTCCCCATCCGAGTGCAGCTCGTAGAACTGCACGAGGTTCGGGTGAGCCATCCCTGCCAGTGCACGGAACTCCTGCTTGAAGAGCAGCAGCGCCTGCGGGTCCCTGCGCCGCATGAGCTTGAGCGCCACCGTCGCGTTGCGCTCGCGATCCTGCGCCTCGAACACGGCGCCGAAGGCCCCTGTGCCGAGCTGCCGCTGCAGCACGAACCGCTCCGACTTCCAATCCCGGACGAGCTCGGTCTTACCCTCGGGCGTGGGCGCGGTGTCGGAGAGCCTGCTCACCGGCGCATCCGAGACATGGGCCAGCTCTCTCAGGAATGCGAGCGTCGAGGCCCCATCCTTTGAACCACCCTGCGAACCGTCCTCGTCACTCACGCCCTGAGTCTACTCCTCGCCCGTCACACGGGTGCGCTATGAAGGGGTACAGCACCACCATCCTCATCGGAGATGAATGTCATGAAGGCACTGATGCGCATCGCCTGTCTTGTTACCGCCTCGTGGATGACCGCTTGTGATGGGGAACAGGGTCCCCTTCCTGAGGACACCGCGCTCTCCACGCAAGAGAGCCCGCTGGTCACGGCCACGTCGCAGGGGTGTCCCTTCACCCTCTCGTACTCGACGCGCGCGGGCTTCCCTCCGACGTACGACGTGGTCCTCACGCGAGGCACTGCGTCCTCGTGCCCCTGGCCCGCCGCGAGCGTGACGATCGCGAACTCGACGCAGATTCCCGCGCTCGAGCTCGTCGGCAACAGCCAGGGTGTCGCCGCCGCCTATTTGATCAAGTCCAGCTTCAGCGGCAGCTCGCCCGTCCGGGCCGAGGTCCAGGGCATCACTCCAGACACGCTGCAGACAGTACGCACGAGCGGTGCCGCCGTGTACCTGGGAACGAGCAGCATCTACAGCGCGATCCCGTCCTTCGAGGGGAACGGCACCACCTTGTTCCTCAAGGGAACCAAGGGCGGCCCCCTGAGCCCGTCGGAGCCAGCGGGCTACGGCTATTACCTCCAGGTGTACCGCAACTTCTTCACCAGCACCGAGGCACCGACGACGGCGGTGTACTGAGCCACCGTCCTCGGCGGAGGCTCAGCGGTTGATGACGAAGCCGCAGGCCGCGTCGAGCACCACCTGCGCGCCCGCGAGCGCCTTCAACAGGCGCTCGTAGTGAGTGCGCTCCGCATCGAGCTGGGCCTCCAACGCCTCGGCGGCCTTCTGCCCCACTGGCACCGCCGCCTCCACGAAGGCGCGGATGCCCGGGAAGGCACGTGACACCTCGTCTCCCTTGAGCGCGCGCCCCTCCTTCTCCAGCCTGGGTGACCCGAGCTGCCTGTATCAGGAGAGGGGCTTCAACAACCCCGCCTGGCTCAGCACTTCGTGGACATGAGCAGCCAGCGCGACATGCTCGGGATTGCTGGCAGTGAAGCGCTCAGGCGTGAGGATGACGAGCGAGCCTCTGTCCTCAACAGGCTCGACTCTCACCGGAGAAGGCAGGGACGGCACAGGGCCCAGTTGGCGCGGGAAGTACATCACCCAGCCAACGAACGTGCCCACCGCGGCGCGCTCTGACACAAGCTCGCGGTGAGCATGTGAGGTGGCAAGACACCTCTCGGAGTCCCATGCCAGGATCATCGCGCGAAGGATGTTCGCGAGCATGGGCGCACGAACGACATGCTCCATGGCATCTCCAGCTGAAGGCAGGCTCAGCACGCAGGAGTTGGACAAGGACTCTGCGTAGCTCCCGCATTTGACGATAAGGCTCGCGAATTCTCGTGGGGGCGTGTTTGGCCACTGACCACTGTCAGCGAAGATGCGGAAGCCGAGATCATCAATGATGCCACCCTCATCGTTACGGGTTCTCCCTTGAGAGAACCGCTCTCGAAGGGTGGAAACATCCAACGAAAGAGGCTCGGAGGCCTGTTTGCGCGAGCGCGGTGGCCTGAACCAGTGGGAGAACAGGGGGTCGCACTTGGCCATGGCCTGGAAGAAGACTTGAGCCCGCCGGGCACACTCCTCTGCGGATTCCCGGCGCGGCCCCCAGTAAGCCCCCACGTAATAGGTCTCAATCAAGCAGGCAGCCCCTCTCAGCGTTGGATCGGAGTGTGGATGACCTGGATGGCACCGTAGCTGTTCTCGTTCAGGAGCCTACGTATGGCCTGTGCCGCCTTGGATTCGGCGACATGCCATCGGATGGGGACTCCCTTGGCGATCCGGAGTTGGCGTTCAGCATTGTCGAGCAACTCCTGTGCTCCCGTCTCCTTGAACCAGGGTTGGGGCTCCAGGGTGTCGAGGAATTTGTTGTCGTAGTTGGGGCCCTTGCCATCCACCAAGTAACCATCATTGTAGCCATCGAAGTCGTACTTCTCTCGGGCGCGCTCGACCCTGTAGACCCAGCCCTCTGGAGCGCCTGAAACCTGGCTCTGGTACTTGCGCGCCCCGGGCTTCATCCCCTCCGCCTTACGCACCCACTTGCCGGGTCCGCCCGAGGGGGGAATCCATGGCTTGCGTCCCAGATCGCCTCCCCCGCCGCCCGCTCCCTGAGCGGACATATGGAGAATCCAGAGAGCTCCTGTGCCTGTGCTGACGGCTGTCGCCATGGCCTGGGCGGGCACGGCGACCCTGCGGACCGCCAGCATCCCCTCAGCGGACAAGGTGAGCACGGGCACTCCCCACCGTCCCAGCTTGCCGGCTGTAGCAGCCACCTTCGCGCTGCCGACCCCGGCCGTGCCGCAGGTGATGAGCACGTTGGTCAGCAGGCGGGAGACGTCTCGCACCTGCTCTCCACTGGGCAGTGAGCGGAAGTGCTCCCAGTACTCTGGCGAGTGCTCGATGAGTGAGCGCACAGCCGAAGGCAGCTGGGCCAGTCCCTCCAGACTCTCTCGCGGGTGGAGCACCAACGAGACAATGCCGGTAACGGTATCCACCACCGCCAGGCCTGCGCCTTCCGCTGCGGGCCCCAGCACTCCCTTGTCCGGAGAGAAGACACCGGCCACTCGCGCATCCGGGTGCCGGGTGAGCGACCCATCCACCGGGTAGAGGAACCTGCCTTGCACCACGGTATAGAAAGGCCCTACCTCGAAGTCCTCGGCGCGCAGGGTGCCGTTCTCCAGGCGTACCTTGTCGACGTACTGAAGGGCTTCTCCCGTGGTGGCGTGCACCAAGTAGCCATCCGGGCGCAGCACCAGCAACTCAGCAAACCGGCGCATGCGCTCGTGCAACTGCTGGCGCGAGACTGTCCTCTCGCCGTTGACGACCTCCCACAGCAGGGACGAGGCCATTCGCCAGGGGCCGAAGTCCCTCATCTTCACTTCGGCGGACAGCAGCCACGACAGCAACTGCAGGGCTTCGTCTGGAGTGATGCGGCGCCCATCCTTGGGCAGCGCATGCGCCGGTACACCCGCGCGCACCATCAAGCCCTGGAAGTAGTCCACCTCCATCAGGGACGACTCAATGGGACCCACTACCCCTCTGGGGCCGGAGCGTTTGCGCGGAGCACTTCCGCGCTGGGCGTCGAGCGCGTAGGTACCTGCGGGTGCTGTGGCACAGGCGGACAGCCCCAGCAGGAAGATGGCGAGCAGGCCCAGGGCGGGGGCACGCCTCTGCTGCCGCACATCGTGCGAACGGGGGGAAGAGGACCTGAGAGTCATAGCCTACAGAGCTGTCTGATGGTCCTCCAAGGACAGCGGCTCAGCGGTTGATCACGAAGCCGCAGGCCGAGTCGAGCACCACCTTCGCGCCCGCGAGCGCCTTCAACAGGCGCTCGTAGTGCGTGCGCTCCGCGTCGAGCTGGGCCTCCAACGCCTCGGCGGCCAGCCCCTGGTGCCCCAGGGACAACCGCATCCGCTCCAGCGTGGCGTCCCGCTCGGCCTCGATGGCCTTCCTCGCCTTCGCCGCCAGCTTGCCCAGCTCCGCCTCGGCGGCCTTCTGCCCCACTGCCACCGCCGCCTCCACGAAGGCGCGGATGCCCGGGAAGGCACGTGACACCTCGTCTCCCTTGAGCGCGCGCCCCTCCTTCTCCAGCACCGGCAACAAGTTCGCGTCCGCCTTGGGGCCGCCCTGCCCCTCCGCCACCGCCACGGGCACGAGCGTCCGCTCCAGGAAGCGTGCGAGCTGCCGGCTCGGCACACGCGCGCCCGGCGAGGTGTCCTCGGGCTCGGGGAGCTGCACGTGGTAGAGCAGCTCCAGCCCGCGCGCCTTCAGCGGCCCGCGCTGCTCGATGAAGCGGAAGCCGCTGCGGCCATACGGCCCATCGCGCAGGAAGCCGAACAGCGCCTCCACCAGCGAGTGCCCGGTGGCGAAGTACTCCAGCTCCTCGGCCTCCACCGCCGTGTCGCGCCAGAACGTGCCCAGCAGCGTCCGGTCCTCTGTCACGTCCATCCCCGGCAGCCCCTCCACCTTGAGGGCATGCCCGAAGTGGAAGGCGCACTGGAAGGCCTCCACCTCCTCGTCCGTGTCCACCCGGATGCCCACCCGCTTCCCCAGCTCGGTGACGGTCTCCTCCAGGCGCTCGTCCAGGTCGCGCGCGACGCCCCAGAGGCCATCCTCCAGTGACTGCTCCTCGTCCTCGTCCGCCTCGACGCCCATGCGCTCCTGCGCGCGCGCCACCAGCCGCGCCACCGCCGGCTTGTCGAAGCTGCGCAGGTCCAGCAGCGGATCATACGCGCGCTTCACCTGCGCCCGCGCCTCCTCCACCTTTGCCTTCAGCTCGGCCGCATAGGCCACTCGCGCCTCGCGAGGCATCAGCGCCAGCTCCGCGAGCCGGTCCTCCACCTCCTCCAGCACCGCGTCCAGGCCACCCACCGTCTCGCCGAAGACGCCCACCGCGTCCGCTAGCAGCATCAGCACGTCCGAGGCGAGCGTGCCCGCCGGATCAAAGACGTGGATCTCCACCGGCTTTGTCTGGCCGATTCGGTCCAGGCGGCCGATGCGCTGCTCCACCGTGGCGGGGCTCCATGGCAGATCGTAGTTCACCAGGTGGTGGGCGAACTGGAAGTTGCGGCCCTCACCACCCACCTCGGTGCAGAGCAACACCTTGGGGCCCTCGGGGTCGCGGAAGCGCGCCACCTGCCGGTCTCTCTCCACCAGCGGCAGATCGCCGTGGTAGCCCAGCGCCTCGACGCCCTCGCGCCCCAGCTCCGTCTGGAGGGACTCCAGCGTGTCGCGGCTCTCCGTGAAGACGAGCACCTTGGCGGAGGCCTCCGAGGCCCAGATGCCGCGCAGCACGCCCAGGAAGGCCTGCAGCTTGCCATCCCTCGCGGGCAGCTTCAGGTCCAGCGCCTTCAGCGCGGGGTTGGCGCGCACGGCCCCCGTGAAGGCCGCGGGGCTCGACTCCAGCCGGCGCAAGACATTGGCCAGGGGCGCGCCGCGCAGGTTGGACTTCGCGAGCGCCGCCAGAGCGGCATCGCGCGTCTTCAATTCCTCGGGGGCGAGCTGGACGGAGTGGCGATGCAGACGCCGCGTGGAGAAGCCACCCACGATGGCGCGCCGGTTGCGCACGAGCCGGTCGGACAGACTGTACGTCTCCGCCAGGTACTCCAGCAGCGCCTCCCGATCCTTCAGGGACTGGAGCTTCGCGTCACCGGCGAAGCGCTTCGCCAGCTTCTTCACGGCGGCGGCGGGCTCGGTGCCCTCGAGCAGCGAGCGGACCGCGCTGGACAGCTCCTCCTGCCGGGCCAGGCGCTCCTCGAAGCCCTTCACCGTGGGCGCGGTGGCCGCGTCAATGAGGGTGAGCAGGCCGTGGTACTCGGCCGGATCCAGCTGCATGGGCGTGGCGGTGAGCAGCAGCAGGCCCCAGCAGTTGCCCGCGAGCGCCTGAGCGGCCTCGAAGGCCTTCTCGCCCTTGAGGTGGTGCGCCTCGTCGATGATGACGAGATCCCAGAACGCTCCCTCCTCGGCCACCGCGGCGCGGTGCTCCTCGGTGCGCGAGAGCATCTCCAGGCTCGTCACCACCAGGGGGAAGCGCGCCCACGGAGACACGTCGGGCTGCTCCTTGAGGGACTGCGCGTGCCGATCCGAGTCCATCAGCGTGAAGAGCTGATTGAACTTGTGGAACAGCTCCACCAGCCACTGCACGGTGAGGTGGCTCGGGGCTACCACGAGCACGCGGCGCGCGAGGCCCGACAGGCGCAGGGCGCTGAAGACCATGCCCGCCTCGATCGTCTTGCCCAGGCCCACCTCGTCCGCCAGCACGAAGCGCGGCCGGCGCGCCGACAGCACCCGCTGCACCACGCCCACCTGATGAGGCTTCACCATCACCCGGCTGGCCAGCAGCGCCCCCAGCGCGTCGCAGCGCCGCTCGTCGTCCAGCACCAACGCCTGCTTGCGCAACATGAAGGCCTTGGCATCCCCCACGCGCCCCTCGCGCAGCGTGGAGAGCAGATCCGAGCGTGGCGGCAGCGCGCGAAGCTCGGACTCGGGCATCTCGTCCTCTTCTCCGGTGTCCGCGTAGCGGATCACATAGCGGCGCAGGCCTCGGGCGCCAGGCTCCTCGCGCACGACGGTGGCCTGCCTTCCCTTCGTGGTGACGACGGGCTCACCGGACGGCAGCGGATGCGGCACGAGCGCGCCGCCCTTGGTGGAGACCAGCACCGCGGAGTCTTCCCGGGCCGGGAAGAAGACAACCGCCTTGGCGCCGCCTTCCTGCAACGCGGCGAGGTGGCCCACGCCCCACTCGGGCTGGGGGAGATAACGAACCTTGAGACCTTCAACGAGTGCCATAGGTGAGCAGTTGGGGGATGGCGGAAGAAACGGGGCTCGCCTCTTAACCCCGCGCCCTCCGGAAGGCCATCCCGCTGCGCAACGAAGCCTCATCGCGGTGGGCCTCGAACCCAACCTGATGAGTGGGCCCCGTTGAGCGGTTCCAAGCTCCCGTGAACGACAGCCCGGCCAGGCTCCGGATCCGCTCTCGAAGTGGCGTCTCGCGCCCCTCGAGCTCGCCTCGCGCCCCTCATTTCCGAGCGTTTCTCAGGATCCAAGAAGCCCTGCTCGCGCCAATAATATCTGGGGGGAAGTCAAGAATTCCGCGTCCTGCTACCCCTTTCGGCCCATCTGCTGCGCGAGCTTGAGAACCCCCGAAAAATCCTTGAATTCTAAGGACATGGGATTTATGCGCGGGAATGACCCATGCGCATCAATCCC
>Ga0247822_10002229_pt1 | contig 12286 bp, 8 predicted proteins | sample 13C_Cellulose_Da_FD_192423 | JGI IMG/M metagenome (GOLD analysis project Ga0247822, IMG submission 192423) | Soil microbial communities from agricultural site in Penn Yan, New York, United States - 13C_Cellulose_Day30 | ecosystem: Environmental > Terrestrial > Soil > Agricultural land | place...
GACACGTACGGGGCGTCGGTCCTCGACCACCTCGGCCTGGTCAACGTCTTCGCCGATGCGGGCGATCGGTACCCGACCGTCGAGCTCGACGAGGTCGCCGGTCGCTGGCCCGACCTCGTCCTGCTCCCGTCCGAGCCCTACCCGTTCACGACCCGTCACGTCGAGCAGGTGGCCGGGTTGGGCGCGGACGTCAGGCTCGTGGACGGTCAGGATCTCTTCTGGTGGGGGGTACGCACGGCCGGGGCTCTCGGCCGCCTGCGTCAGTCGATCGGTTCGTAGCCGACGAAGCGACCGCCCGCATCGCGCCGCAGCACGCGCACGTCGGCGACGGCGCCGAGCTCGAGCGGCCCGAGCACATGGGGGAACCGCGTCGCCTCGTCGAGGCCCGGGGGCGGCGCGGGGTCGGCCGCCTCCCAGCGGACCTCGGCGCTCAGCAGCCCCTCATCGAGCGTGAGGACCACCAGTTCGTTGTCAACTGCGGCATAGAAGCGGTTGGCCACCGCCAACAGCACGTCATCGTCCCCGCTGCAGTGGACGAAGCCGTCGGCCGCGAACGTGTCGGGCAGGTACAGGTCGTCACCCTTCACCTCCTCCCACGCTCGCCGCGGGAGGAGGTGAAGGATCACGGCAGGCCGGCGCCCGGCACGCCCACCTCGGCCACCATCACGTGACCTTCGCGTTGCCCCGAAGCGACCGCCGGATCGGACGACGGGCACGTCATCATGAAGAGGTGACGGCGTTCCGGGCCGCCGAGCATGCAGGCGAAGCAGGGCTGGTCGGTCTCGACGACGTCGAGGACGTGACCTTCCTCGGCGACCAGGAAGCACTCCGGCGCCAGCGGGTTGGCGACCCAGATGTGGCCCTCGGCATCGAGGCAGATCCCGTCGGGAGGCCGCGCCCCGAGGTCCGCCCACAGCCGCCGGTTCGACAGAGTCCCGTCGGCGGCGATGTCGAAGGCGGTCAATCGCAGCCCGAGCGTCTCGGCGACGATCAGCGTCGAGCCGTCGGGCGTGATCACCGACCCGTTCGGGAACTTCAGGTCAGGTGCCGCCGCGTGCACCATGCCGTCGGGGTCGATGCGGGCCAGCGTGGCCTTCGGGGGCCCGGGGTCGGCGAGCGCGCCCTCGACCCCCTCCTCGTGGATGAACGTGTGGAGGTCGAACCCGAAGTTTCCCACGTACGCGCGGCCTGACGCGTCGACCACCATGTCGTTGCAGTCGAACGTGGCGATGCCCGACAGATCGGCGTGCTCGACGAGACCGTCCGCGTCGAGGCGCAGGACCTTCCGATCCCGCATGGAGACGACCAGCATGCGCCCGTCGGGCAACCACCCGAGGCCCGACGGGATCTGCTGCACCTCGACGACCTTCTCGACGTTTCCGTCGAGGTCCACGGCCTTCACGGCGTAGTCGAAGAAGTCCGAGAAGTAGAGCCGCCCGTCGTGCCATCGCGGACCCTCCCCGAAGTACAGACCCTCCAGCAGCAAGGTCGGCTTGCCTGCTTCTGCGGTCGCCATCCCGGCACCCCCAAGCGCTCGTGTCGCGTTCGTCCCCCGTCCTGGACCCTACAGGTGGCGCGCGGAGCGAACTCTCACTGACCCAGGGTGACCGCCCCCTACACTCCGCGGTCGGCTGCCGCGGTCAGGCGCGGCGGGCCGTGGGAGGGCGAGCATGTCACAGGTCGGAGGAACGGCGACCGGGTATCCCGACGATGAGGTCACGCCGACCGTCATCGACGCGTATTACTCGCTGCTCGCCGCAGGGTTGCACTTCAAAGATCTCCCCGAGGAGAAGCAGCACTTCACGAAGGTCCCCCTGGACGAGGCGCTGCGGATCCTGGCCGAGGACGACAGCAAGACGATCAGCCCGGCCGCGCGCTACCACGCGCTGCACCAACTCGTCCAGCCGCTCGAGGACGAGGGACTCGCGGGCAAGCGCGGCCTCCCCGGCTTCGGCGAGTCCCTCGTACCAGGGCGCGTCCAGCGCTATCAGGCCTACGCGGCGACGTTCGCCGTCGCCGACCAGCAGGACGACCTCGTCGCGCATATCCACGAGACCGAGGGCGAAGTCGACCGTACGGTGCTCGAACGGCTGTTGTCGCCGGCGGCGCGGATTGTTCTCGACGACAAGCGGGTCTGTACCGCCGATGTCGTCACCGCGCACACCACCAGCGGGACGGTCGAGAACACGCTGTGCCTGTACAGCCAGTTCGACTCGGCCGCAGGCTTCGAGACGCTCGTCGGCTGGCTCGACCCGACGTCGTGGCCCGCTCGCGGTCCGCTGCTGTTCAAGTCGGTCACGGTGGTCGACCCACCGGGGCGCACAGACGTGCCCGAGAAGGGGGCAAAGGGCTGGCGAGGCACGTACCTCGAGAAGGTGGAGCTGATCGGCCGCCCACTCGAGACCTACCTCAACTGCTCCTACTGGGAGCGGGGCGAGGTCGCCGCGCTGACCTACGAGCTGCACGAGAGCGTGGGCAGCGAGCTGACCGTCGACCGTGGCTACCTCTCCATCAACCCCAGCCCGGACGGCGGCGGCCATCAGGTGCGCGCGCTCAAGCTGGTGTCGTTCACGGACGGCGACGAGGCCGTCTACGAGTACATCATGTGCCCCATCTGGACGGACTGCGTCCAACAGGCGGCCGAGAGCCCGCTCGACCCCGGCCGAGCGGTCAAGGCGCCACCTCCGTCGGTGGGCGCCCCGGGGTCGCTGGATCCCGCAGAGCTCGGCCGGCGCTGGACAGAGTGCATGTCCGACGCGACGCCGGCCTACACCAACTTCGCCGTCGACGTCGCCCAGGAGCTCGTCGCGGGCAGCTACGACATGGACGACTACCGCCGGCACGGCATGTGGCTGTGGACCAACCTGGCCCGGGACTGGTCACGGGCCTGGGTGGGGATGCTCGGGGTGGCCGAGGAGGTCGCCCGGTTCGACCGGGGCGACCCCTCCGGAAGACCCGGCTCGTTGCCCCCGCTCATGGCGACCGTGATTCTCGGTGGCGTGGACGAGAAGGCAACGATCACCGTGGCCGACCTGGCGGGGATCGGCGGCAGCCGGCGCATCATCCCGGCGTCGGCCCTCGAGGTGAATCCTCAGGAAGTCGAGCCGGGCGCGACACTCCAAACCACCGGAGCTCCCGGCACCAAGGTCACGGTGACCGCTCGTATCACTGGCGTGCCGCCGGGCCTCTACGTCGGTGAGCTGTACGCCGGGGCTCTCACCGAGCCTGTTCTGCTGTATGTGTCGGACGCCGTCCGGTCGGGTGCCGCCGTCTGACCATGAGCATCGCCGACCCTCCCGACGTGGCTCCGGTGGCTGACACCACCAGCCTGCAGCGCCTGGATCGCTTGATCGAGCGGCTGCTGGACTCGGGTGAGAGCGCGGCGGCGGCCGGCGAATGGGACCGGGCGACCGAGACCGCACTCGACGTCCTCGCCGTCGACCCGACCAACGCGCGCGCCCAGCGGATCGTCGACAGCGCGCGAGAGCAGCAGCCACTGGCCGGGCAGCGGGCGCTCATCACACTCGTCTTCTCCGATCTCGTCGGCTCCACGCCGCTGGCCGATGCCGTCGAGCCCGAGACGATGCGCGACCTCTACCGGGCCTACCGCGAGGTGGCCCACAGCGCCGTCGAGCGCTACGGCGGACAGGTCATCCAGTTCCAGGGCGATGGGATCGTCGCCTGCTTCGGGCACCCCGAGGCTCACGAGGACGACGCCCGGAGGGCCGTCCTGGCCGGCCTCGCCCTGTGCCGCGCCACTCCCGTCGTCGCCCGGCAGCAGCACCTCGACGTGCAGGTCCGCGTGGGTGTCCACACCGGCATGGCCGTGGTCGCCAACTTCGGCCCCGCGTCGGTGGGGGAGCGCGGCACCATCGTCGGCACCCCGCCCAACGTGGCTGCCCGTCTGCAGACCGTCGCGGCGCCAGGCACGCTCGTCGTCAGCGACGTCACCCACCACATCATCGAGGCCGACTTCGAGACGACGTCGCTCGGCCTGCGGGAGCTCAAGGGCATCGCGCGGCCGATCGAGGTCTTCACCGTCGGGGTGTCGCGCCACCCGACGTCCCGCCTCGAGGCCGCCCGCTTCCACCGCACCCCGCTCGTCGGGCGGGACGAGGTGAGGGCACGGCTGGTCGCCGCTTGGGCGTCCGTGACGGAGCAGCCTGATGTCGCCACGCCCGGGTTCCTCGTGCGCGGTGACGCCGGTGTCGGCAAGTCGCGCCTGGTGGCCGACCTGCGCCGGCGGGTCGAGGAGGCGGGGGGCGGCATCCTGGAGACGGGCTGCTCCGCCTACCACAGCCGTGTCGTCTTCTGGCCGGCGGCGCGCATGATCGAGCGGGAGCTCGAGCTGACCCAAGACGACGACAAGACAGCGCGTCTCGACGCCCTGCGCGAATCGCTCAGCCTCCGCAACCTCGACGACTCCGTGCTGGCGTTGCTGGCGCCGCTCCTCGGGATCGGGCCCGTCGACGAGTTGCCCCTGCCCGAGATCAGCGCGCCGGCGCTGCGGCACCAGCAGATCGAGCTCATGCTCGAGTGGCTCCGCCGGCTGGCTGCCGCGCAGCCGCGCCTGCTGCTGGTCGAGGACCTCCAGTGGTCGGACCCGTCGACGGCCGAGCTGCTGGGCCGCATCGCAGCCGATCCGCCGCCGGGGGCGTTGGTCGTCCTCACCTCGCGCAGCGAGCCGGCCGAGGAGTGGCGCCACGCCTTGGTCGACATCCCGCTCGGACGCCTGACCGATGAGGACGCGCGCCTGCTCGTCGACAGCCTGTCCGACGGCACGGTGACCACCGAGCAGCGCGACGCCATCGTCGATCGGGGCGAGGGCATGCCGCTGTTCCTCGAGGAGCTGACGGTCGCCGCACTCACTGCCGCGGGTGGCACCCTGCCGATCCGGCTGAACGAGCTCTTCACCAGCCGGCTCAAGGCTCCCGGCGTGGACCTGCGCCTGGCGCAGATGGCGGCGACGATCGGCGCCTCGTTCGAGGTCGATCTCCTGGGGCTGGTGGCCGGCGAGGGGTATGACGTCGAAGGGGGCTTGCGCCGCATGCAGAAGGTCGGCCTGGTCGAGCCCGCCATCGACGAGGACGAGTCGGTGCTGCGGTTCCGGCACATGCTCCTGCGGGACGCCGCCTACGAGACCCAGGTGCTCGACACCCGGCGGGACAACCATGCCCGGGTCGCAGCCGCGATGGCCAGCCGACCGTCGGCCACCGAGGCGCCACCCGCGGTCATCGCCCACCACCTCGACCGGTCGGGCGCTCACCGCGAGGCCATCGGCCAGTACTTCGTGGCCGCCGACCAGGCCAACAAGTCGGGCGCCAACGCCGAGGCCCTGGAGCTGGTGGGGCGGGCGTTGGAGCTCTGCCTGGCCCTCCCGGCCGGTCTCGATCGCGATGTCACCGAACTCGGGCTGCGGCTCCTGCGGGTGCTGTGTGCCAGTTCGCTCAAGGGCTACGGGGCCGAGGAGGTGGGCGAGGACACGCTCGCCGTCGAGGAGCTGTGCCGGTCGATCCCGCCCAGCGCGCTGACCGTCACCGCACTCATCGTCGTGTGGAGCTTCGCGTTCACGAAGGGCGAGCTCCCGCGGGCCGCCGCCCTCGTGGAGGTGATCACGCAACTGGTCGCCGAGCCCGAGCTGGCCGCCCTCCGGCCGGACGTCGCCTCGATGGCGGGCTACCAGGCCTTCTACGAGGGCCGTCTGGTCGAGGCCAGGGAACTGCTCGAAGAGGCGATCGCGGCACAGGGCGACCCCCTGCCCACGTGGCCGCTGCCCAACGACCCGCTCGTCGCCTCGATGATCGGCCTGGCCTGCGTGTCCGCTCTCGAGGGCGACCGAGAGCAGGCCGAGCGCTGGGAGCGCACGGCCATCGAACGGGCCGAGGCGCAACCGTTCCCGCGGGGCGCCTGGAGCCTGGGCTTCGCCCGGGTGTACGGCGCGTGGATGCGCACGGTGACCGCAGATCCGGAGGGCGCGCACCGCCTTGGCCAGGCGACGGCCGAGGTGGGGCAGGCCCACGGCTTCCCGTACTTCATCGGGCTCGGCGGGGTCTACATGGACCCGTCGACCCCGGCCGCGCCGGCTGATCGCGACCGCGCGAACGAGCGTCTCGCCCTGCTGCAGGCCATGGGCCACCGCTCGATGTGGGCGATCATGGAGGCGAGCCAGGCCCGCGCCAACGGCCACCACGGCCGGGTCGAGGAGGCCATGGCGGGGTTCGACGCCGCGGAGGAGTGCATCGAGCGATCCTGCGAGAACGTCAGCCTTCCCTGGGTGCTGCTGGCCCGGGCCGAGGTCGCGGCGCTCAACCCGACTGCCGGGGTCGACCAGGCGGCCCCTGCGCTCGAGCGCGCCTACGGGGTGGCCGTGGAACAGGGTGCGCACCTCTACGCCTTGCGCGCTGTCGTCGGACTCGCCGAGCTGCCCGAGGATCTACGCCCAGCCGGCTGGCGTGAGCGGTTGGTGACCGCGCGGTCGAGGATCCCGGCGGCATCCACCTACCCGGACGTCGTGCGGGCGGACGAGCTGCTGGCATCAGGGTGAGTCCGCACGGCGGGCGCCCCCGGGTGGTCATCCTCGGGGGTGGCATGGGAGCGCTGGCTGCCGCGCTGGAGCTGACCGACGGAGACTGGCGGTCGCGCCTCGACTCCGTCACCGTCTACCAGCGCGGGTGGCGCCTCGGTGGGAAGGGCGCGAGCAGCCGCGGCGTCCATGGGCGCATCGAGGAGCACGGCTTGCACGTTCTGCTCGGCTACTACGATCAGACCTTCCGTCTCATGCGCGGCTGCTACGACGAGCTCGACCGCGCCCGCACGGACCCGTCGTGCCCCATCCGGACGTGGGACGACGCCGTACGCCCGTCGCACGACGTGGGCGTGATGGACCGGAACGGAGGGACGTGGGAGCCCTGGGTCGCCACCTTCGCGCCCAACGCGGCCCGTCCCGGTGACCTGGTCGCCCCCGGGCCGCTCTCGGTGCCCGAACTCGTGGCCCGCTCGCTGCAGCTCCTCATCGACTTCAACCGGTCCCTCGATGACGCGGCGCCGGCCGGGCTGGTGGAGCTCTCCGCTTCTTCCCGGCCCCGTCCGGCGCCTGCGGCCGGCGGTCTGGACGGGCTGACCACCGCGCTCCGCGGCGCCAGCCTCGCCGCGCTCGCCGCCCTCGTGAAAGTGACGGACGTGCCCGGTGCCGCCGCCGCCCAGGCGCAGGGCGCGCTCGGGCCGGTCGTGCGGGCCGTCCGCGACGGTGCGCTCGACGCGCTGCGCCGCCGCGCCGACGGCCGGCGCACGTTCGCGCTCGTCGATCTCGTGCTCACCAACCTGCGGGGCATCGCCGCTGACGGCCTCCTCACCGCCGAGGGCGGGCTGTCGGCCATCGACGACCAGGACTACCGCGACTGGCTGGCCGCCCACGGCGCAGCACCCGAGACGCTCGAGTCCCCGCTGATCCGCGGTCTCTATGACCTCGTGTTCGCCTACGAGGACGGCGATGCGCAACGGCCGCGTTTCAGCGCGGGCATCGGCCTGCAGCTCGCGACCCGCATGTTCCTCGACTACAAGGGCGCCATCTTCTGGCACATGCAGGCCGGGATGGGAGAGGTGATCTTCGCTCCGATCTACGAGGTGCTGCAGCGCCGAGGGGTGCGCTTCCGCTTCTTCCATCGCGTCGATCGCCTCGGTCTCAGCGAGGACGGCCGGCGGATCGACAACGTCCACCTGACGCGGCAGGCCGACCTCTCGGACGGCGGCGAGGACTACGAGCCGCTGGTGAGGGTGAAGGGCCTTCCCTGCTGGCCGGTGGCCCCGTTGGCCGCGCAGCTCGGTCACTTGCGGGAGCCGGCCGCGACACTGGAGTCCCATGGCGGCAGTTCAGGTGCGGCCATCACGCTGCGCGAAGGCCGCGACTTCGACGCCGTCGTGTTCGGGCTCTCCGTGGGCATGGTGCCGCTGGTGGCCGGCGACCTGATGGCCCGGCTCCCGCGCTGGCGCGCCATGGCCGAGGCGCTGGGGACCGTGTCCACCCAGTCCTTCCAAGTCTGGCTGCGGGAGGACCAGCGGGCGCTTGGCTGGCGGGGACCGGACCGGGTGACGGTCAGCGGCTACGTCGAGCCCTTCGACACGTGGGCCTCGATGGGCCACCTGGTCGACCGGGAGGACTGGCCGGTCACCGGGCGCCCGGGCGCGATCGCCTACTTCTGCAATGCGCTGGCCGGAGCGCCGGTGACGGATCGGACGGAGGCGGCGGGGCACGAGCGCGAGGTCGCGGACCGGGCCGTCACGTTCCTCCGGCGCGACCTGCCCGTGCTCCTCCCCGGCACGCGGGATCCGAGCTCCGGTGACTTCCGCTGGGGCCTCCTCTGCGACGGTACGCCGCCGTCCGGAGAGGCGGCCGGACCCCACGCGTTCGCGTCCCAGTACTGGCGGGCCAACACCGATCCTTCCGACCGCTACGTGCAGTCGCTGCCCGGCACGGACCGCTACCGCCTCGCCCCCGGTGACAGCGGCGTCGGCAACCTGTACCTGGCCGGCGACTGGACCGACTGCGGGCTGAACGCGGGCTGCGTCGAGGCGGCGGCGCGCTCGGGCGTGCAGGCGGCGCAGGCGATAGCGGCGAGGATGGTGCCTAGCTATGGATGATGACCGCCGCTCACCGATCGATGACCTCGCCGCGATGTTCCCCGGCCTCGACACCGCGGCCGCGTCGCGGATGGTGGCCGAGGTGCAACGGCTCGGCCTCGACACCGCCAAGGTCGTGATCGACCGCTTCAGCGAGATGGCCGGGCGCTGGCCGTCGGGACCATCGGGATCGACGGCATCGACGGCAGCGCCGACACCGCCGGGGTCGCCGACATCGCCGGCAGCGTCCGCCGGGGTCGCGATGGCACCGGCCCTGGCCCCGGGTCCGCAGCGCCAGCTGCAGGCCGACGCCGAGCGGGCGGTCGATGCCTACCTCAACGTGGTGCGGCGGCTGTACGACGTAGTCGCCGGGTTGACGGGCCCGCCGGGGACCACCACGGTCGGCGTGGGTTCCGAACCCCTCCGGCTCCCGCCGGCGTCACCGGGCGGTACGACGAGCGCGTACGTGTGGCTGCACAACACCACGCCGGCGGCCGTCTCGACCCTCGTGCCCCGTGCTGCCGTCCTGGTCGATCACCAGGGCCAGCAGCTGCCAGGCGAGGCCCTGAGCTTCGACCCCGGTGCCGTCGACCAGCTCGACGCCGGTGGCAGCCGGCAGCTCCTGGCCACGCTCCGCGTCCCGGCGGACGCCACCCCGGGCACATACCACGGTCTCCTTCTCGTCGAGCACCTGCCGGCGCTGGCCCTCCACGTGATCGCCGAGGTCCGGCCGGCTGCGGCAGCCCCCGATGGTCGTTGACGCCCCGTCTGTGGTCGAGGAGGCGCTGGCGCGCTACGGCGCACTCGTGGCGCCCCGTCTGGCGGCGCTGGTGCCCGAGGGTGCATCGCCGGCCTACCTGGTCGAGCCGATGGTCGAGTACCCCAGCCGGGGCGGCAAGTCCCTGCGCCCCGCGCTCTGCCTGGCCGCCTGCGAGGCGTTCGGCGGGGCGGTCGAGGACGCATTGGCGTCCGCCGTCGCCCTGGAGGCGCTGCACAACGCCTTCCTCGTCCACGACGACATCGAGGACGCCAGCGAGTTGCGCCGCGGGCAGCCCACGCTGCACCGCCGGTACGGCACCGCGCTCGCGCTCAACGCCGGGGACGGCCTGACGCTGCTGGCACTCGCCGCGTTGCGCGACAACATCGGCCGGCTGGGCCCGCGAATGGCCGAGCGGGTGATGGCGGAGTTCGAGTTCATGGGCGCCCAGACCGTCGACGGCCAGGCCCTCGAGCTCGGCTGGCGCCAGGACAACCGCCTCGACGTCGGTCCGACCGACTACCTCGAGCTCATCATGAAGAAGACCTGCTGGTACACGACGATCCTGCCGCTGCGGGTCGGGGCGCTGATCGGGTCGTGGGGCACGGCCGACCTGCAGGTCATGATCGACTTCGGCTTCAACCTGGGCGCGGCCTTCCAGATCCGCGACGACATCCTCAACCTGCTGCCTGACGCCGGCCACTACGGCAAGGAGGAGCTGGGGGATCTGCGGGAGGGCAAGCGCACGCTCGTGCTCATCCACCTGCTGGCCGCCGCGGAACCAGCGGAACGGGCGTGGATCGAGGACTACCTGGCCCAGCCGCTCGAGGCGCGGACGATGGACGACGCGGCGCGGCTCCACCGGCTCATGCTCGGGCACGGGAGCATTCCGTTCGCGGCCGAGTTCGCGCGGGGCATGGCCGCTGATGCCGAGCGCACGTTCGAGCGTGCGTTCGCGGGGCTCTCCGACGGGCCGGCGCGCCGGTTCATCCGTCAGCTCATCCCGTACATGGTCGAGCGCGCCGCCTGACCGCCTGACCCGCTCAACGTGCGACGGTCAGGCGGTCTCGATGCCGGCGGCCGCCTCCAACCCGAGCAACTCGATCGCCGACTCGCGCATCTTGAACTTCTGAATCTTGCCGGTCACCGTCATCGGGAACTCGTCCGTCACGTGCACGTACCGCGGCACCTTGAAGTGGGCGATGCGACCCTGGCAGAACGCGCGCACGTCGTCCGCCGAGAGCGCGGTCGTACCGTCGCGCACCTTGACCCAGGCCATGATCTCCTCGCCGTACTTGGCGTCGGGCACGCCGATCACCTGGACGTCGACGATGTCCGGGTGCGTGTAGAGGAACTCTTCGATCTCGCGCGGGTAGACGTTCTCGCCGCCCCTGATGATCATGTCCTTGATGCGGCCGACGATGTTGAGATAGCCCTCGTCGTCCATGGTCGCCAGATCACCGGTGTGCATCCAGCCGGCGCGGTCGATGGACTCCGTCGTGCGCTCGGGATCCTCCCAGTAGCCGAGCATCACGGAGTAGCCGCGAGTGCACAGCTCGCCGGACTCACCGCGATCGACGATGCGACCGGTCAGCGGATCGACGACCTTGATCTCGACGTGCGGGTGGACCCGACCGACGCTTCCGACCCGCTTGTCCAGGGCATCGTCCGCGTCGGTCTGGGTGGACACGGGCGAGGTCTCCGTCATGCCGTAGCAGATGGTGACCTCCTCCATGTGCATAGCGGACACGCACTGCTTCATGACCTCGACGGGGCAGGGCGAGCCGGCCATGATCCCCGTGCGGAGGCTGGACAGATCGAATCGGGTGAAGTCCGGATGGGCCAGCTCGGCGATGAACATCGTCGGCACGCCGTACAGCGACGTGCAGCGCTCCTCCTCGACCGTGCGGAGCGTGGCCTCGGGATCGAACGCGGGCGCCGGGATGACCATCGCCGCGCCGTGCGTCGTGCAGGCCAGGTTCCCAAGAACCATGCCGAAGCAGTGGTAGAAGGGCACGGGGATGCAGACGCGGTCCCGCTCGTCGTAGCGGCAGCCCTCGCCGATGAACCACCCGTTGTTGAGGATGTTGTGGTGGGAGAGCGTGGCGCCCTTCGGGAAGCCGGTGGTGCCGCTCGTGTACTGGATGTTGATGGGGTCGTCGAACTGCAGGCCGGCCGACCGGTCGCGGAGCTCTTCGTCGCCGACGGTCGCCGCGCCGGCCAGCAGCTCGTCCCAGTCCGGGGTGTCGAGGAACACCACGTGCTGCAGCGCCGGCAGGTCCGGACCTACCTCAGCCACCATCGCCCTGTAGTCGCTGGTCCTGAAGTCGGTGGCGGCGACGAGGAGCCGGCATCCCGACTGCCGCAGCGCGTAGGCCACCTCGTGCGTCCGGTAGGCGGGGTTGAGGTTGACGAGGATGGCGCCCATCCGCGCCGTCGCGTACTGCACCGCGACCCACTCGGCGTTGTTCGGGCTCCAGATGCCCACCCGGTCCCCGGTCTCGATCCCAGCGGCCATGAGCGCCCGTGCCAGCTCGTCGACCGCGGAATCGAGCCGCGCGTAGGTGAGCCGGACGCCCTGGAAAGGGACGACGAGCGCCTCCCGGTCCGGGAAGCGGGCAGCCGTCGCGGCGAGGTTGTCGCCGACAGTCTGGCCGATCAGGCTGACATCGGACGCCCCGTGCGCGTAGGACTGCATGCGGTCGGCCATGGAACCCCCAGGTCGTGCCCCGGCAACTGTATGACCACCGGCGGTACTGTGCGGACGTGACCACCAGCGTCCTCGAGCTCGATCTCCCGTCCATCTCGGACACGTCCGACCGGGAGGCGGCCCGGGCCTTTCTCAACGAGCACCGGGCCACCACCTGGGTCGTGCGCAACGAGTTCGGCTTCGTCCTCACGCGCTACGAGGAC